>Ga0208297_1000209_pt1 | contig 151891 bp, 131 predicted proteins | sample LMS_cellobiose_e_FD_187367 | JGI IMG/M metagenome (GOLD analysis project Ga0208297, IMG submission 187367) | Rumen-fistulated moose microbial communities from Alaska, USA - LMS_cellobiose_enrichment (SPAdes) (version 2) | ecosystem: Host-associated > Mammals > Digestive system > Stomach >... | reverse complement strand
GTGCTTCCTGACCGCTGCCGTTCAGAACATCAAGAGGCTGGTGGCCTCTTTGCGCTCACTCTTTCCCTGGTTCTTTATTTCAAAACCCTGCACTTCGCTTGAAATGCAGGGTTTGTCAGTGGTCTGAAAAGCGCCGTGGTGAGCACGGCGCTTTTGCTGTATGAACAGAAATTAAAAAGAGAGGTCGTATCCGGAGAAACGGCGGAATGGCCGTTGTTTTTATATAATAATGGCTGTAGAAATACCTTTTTCTGTTTCAGGATCAACAACAATAATCAAGTAAAAAGGAGGGCTTCCTATGTTAGGGCCAAAGAAAATATACGAGGCAATGGACGGGAACACAGCAACCGCCCATGCCGCCTATGCGTTTACGGAAGTAGCCGGCATCTATCCGATCACGCCATCCTCTCCCATGGCGGAAACCGTGGATTCCTGGGCAGCCGCAGGCCGAAAGAATTTGTTTCATGCCCCGGTCAAAGTCGTAGAAATGCAGTCGGAGGGCGGCGCGGCCGGCACGGTACACGGCGCGCTGCAGGGCGGAGCACTGGCTGCGACATTTACCGCCTCGCAGGGGCTTTTACTTATGATTCCGAACATTTACAAGTGGAAGGGGGAGCTGCTGCCGGCTGTAGTCCATGTGGCTGCGCGGTCCCTCGCCACCCACACCCTCAGCATCTTTGGAGACCATCAGGACGTGTATGCCTGCCGTCAGACCGGCGCGGCAATGCTGTGCTCCCACTCTGTGCAGGACTGTATGGATCTTGCGGGTCTGGCACACCTGCTGGCCATTGATGCTTCGGTACCGGTGATCCATTTCTTTGATGGCTTCCGCACCTCCCATGAGATTCAGAAAATCGAAGTCATGGACTACGAATACCTGCGCTCCCTTCTTCCGAAGGATAAGCTGGAAGTCTTCCGCCAGCGCGCGCTGAACCCCCACGGGAACGCCGTGGCCAGAGGGGGGTCTCAGAATGATGACGTCTACTTTCAGGCGGCGGAGGCGCAAAACACACACTTTGCCAGGATTCCGGAGATCGCAGAAAAATACTTTGAGGGGATCAGCCGTCACACCGGACGTACATACGCTCCCTTCGTCTATTATGGCGCGCCGGACGCGGATCGGATCATTGTGGCCATGGGCTCCGTTACGGATACCATCATGGAAACCGTGGACGCATTGAACGCGAAGGGCGAGGCCGTCGGACTTATCAAGGTGTATCTCTACCGGCCTTTTTCCACGGAGCGTTTGAAAGCCGTCCTGCCCGACACTGTGCAAAAAATTGCCGTTCTGGACCGCACCAAGGAAACCGGCGCCAGAGAGCCGCTGTTTCTGGATGTGGAGCATACTTTGCACGATAGAAAGGACTTGACCATCATCGGCGGACGCTACGGGCTCAGCTCCAAGGATACCCGGCCCTCCCAAATCGCGGCGGTCTTTGAGGAACTGAAAAAGGATGCGCCGAGAGCGGAATTTACCATTGGGATCGAGGATGACGTGACGGGACTGTCTCTCACGCCGGTTTCGATTGCCATTCCCAACCGATACACCTCTTGTCTGTTCTTCGGTCTCGGCGCAGACGGCACCGTGGGGGCCAACAAGAGCACGGTCAAGATTATCGGAAACAACACGCCCCTTTACGCGCAGGCATACTTTGCCTACAACTCCCAAAAGTCCGGCAACGTGACACGCTCCCATCTGCGCTTCGGTCCCGATCCGATCCGTTCCCCCTACTATGTGGAGGAGGCGGATTTTATCTCCTGCTCTACGGAGAGCTACTGCTTCAAGTATGACATGCTGAAGCATCTGAAGGACGGCGGAACCTTCCTGTTGAACACCGTTCACAGCAAAGAGGAGATGCCGGACTATCTTCCGAAGAAGATGCTCTCACAGCTCGCCCATAAGCATGCGCAGTTTTACATTATCGACGCCACCGGCATTGCCCAGGGCCACAATCTGGGCCGTCACACCAATACGATCCTGCAGGCGTCCTTCTTCGCCCTCAATGAGCAGATCATGCCTTATTCCACCGCGACGGAGCACATGAAGGAGAGCGTGCGAAAGACCTACGCGCGCAAAGGTGCGGATGTTGTTCAAAACAACCTGGACGCCATTGACCAGGGAAAGCTGGGGCTGGTGCGCGTTGGTCTGTCGGAGAAGTGGCTGGCCTTTGACCCGTCGGCCTCGCTTTATCAGAAAACAGGAGACGCCTATTTCGATGAAAACGTGTTGGAGATGAACGCTCTGGAGGGCGACCGTATGCCGGTCTCCAAATTCCTGAAGCACGGCATTTTGGACGGTTCTCTGCCGGGAAACATCACCTTCCGGGAAAAGCGGAATATTGCCGCGTTTGTTCCCAAATGGGACGCGGAGAAGTGCATCGAGTGCGGAAAATGCGCTTTTGCCTGCCCTCATGCCACGATCCGCTCTTTCCTGCTGGATGAGGCGGAGTTTACACAGGCGCAGAAGATCGCGGCGGAAAACAGCGCGGATTTCGACTGGAAAGATCCATCCACCGTCTACCCGAAAGCAAAGGACGCAGGACTGAAATTCCGTATTCAGGTCTCCTCGCAGAACTGCGTAGGCTGCGGCGTCTGCTGGACGGTATGCCCCGCCGATGCGCTGCACCCCGTGGAAAATGGTCAGATGCAGGCCCAGGAGCCCTTGGCTGACTACCTGTTCAAGAAGGTCACCTACAAGGAAGCGTATGGGCGGCCCGGCACGGAATCGGGAACCGCGCTGAAAAAGCCGTATTTTGAGGTTTCCGGCTGCTGCCCCGGCTGCGGCGAGGCACCTTATTACCGGCTGGTGTCTCAGCTCTTCGGCCGGGACATGCTGGTGGCCAACGCCACCGGCTGCTCCATGATCTACAGCTCTGCCACACCGTCCTCGCCGTTTGTTGTGGACGAGAATGAAGAAGGCATCGCCTGGGCCAACTCGCTCTTTGAGGATAACGCGGAGTATGGCTTCGGCATGGCGATTGCCCAGAACGTCAAAAGCACCAGAATCCTTCGCATCATGGAAGACACGATGGATGCTGTGGAGCCGGAACTTCAGGCGCTGTTCCGCCGCTATATCGAAGCAAACGGCGACCGGGAGATCCAGCGCGGCATCAGGGATGAGCTGCTTGCCGCCGTGGAGCGATCCAGAAACGCGGATGTGAAGGAGCTTCTGGAGATGCGGCAAGACTTTGTTGGGAAGTCCGTCTGGATCGTCGGCGGTGACGGCTGGGCCTATGACATCGGCTATGGCGGGCTGGATCATGTAATGGCCAATGATCTGAACGTCAACATCCTGGTGCTGGATACAGAGGTCTATTCCAACACCGGCGGACAGTCCTCCAAGTCCTCCCAGGCGTCGTCTATCGGGCTGTTTGCGGCGGGCGGCAAAACGCTGGCTAAAAAGGACCTGGGGCAGATTTTTATGGAGTATGGAACCGCTTATGTGGCCTCCATCTCCCTGGGCGCCAATCAGACGCAGGCGATCAAGGCGCTGCAGGAGGCGGAGAGTTATCCCGGTCCCTCGATCATCATTGCCTATTCGCCCTGCATCGAGCACGGTATCAAAGGCGGCCTGACCTACTCCTCCAACGTCCAGAAGAGTGCGGTAACTTGCGGCTACGTTCCCCTGTACCGTTATGATCCACGAAACGAAAAGCCTCTGACCGTGGATTCCAAGGCCCCGGACTGGAGCAAGTTCCAGGCATTTCTGATGAATGAAGCGAGGTACTTCAACCTGCCCCGTCTGAAAGGAGAGGAAGTAGCGGAGGCCATGTTCGCAAAGACGCTTTCCGACGCAAAGCGGCGTTATGAGAAGCTGATTCAGAAGCAGAAAGTACAAGAATACCAATTATAACAAGGAGGTATCTATCATGATTACAGCAAAAATGACTTTAGCCGACGTTGTAAAACAGTATCCGCAGACGATTCCCTATCTAAACGACCTGCATCTGGACTATTGCTGCAACGGGCATCTGCCCATGGAGGAGTCCCTTGCGGGAGGCTCTGTCGATCTCTCTGAAGTACTACAGGAACTCAATCGGATAGCGGAACAGCCGGCAGCAAGAACAGAGGGACCGACGGCTTCCATTGAGGCATTTGAGAAGCTCAGTGTATACGAGATGCTCTCCGACCTGGAAGCAACGCATCATGTGGCAGAACGCGAGATGATGGGACAGATCGAGCAGCTCTTGAACAAGATCCTCGTGGTCCACTATCCGCACCACGGGGAGGAGCTTGCCCAAATACACAATCTGTTTGCACGGCTGAAAGCAGAGCTGGAGGAGCATTTCGCCAAGGAGGAGCGTCTGGTCTTTCCCATGATGCGTTCAAATCCCCATCCAAATGAGGAAACACTCGCCAGGGTAAAAGAATTGGAAGGAGAGCATACAACCGTCGGTGACATGCTAAAAGAGCTTCAGCAGCTTACAGGCGACTACATTCTGCCCGACGACGCCTGTGCGACCTATGCGCAGACATATCGCACGATGAGGGCGTTTACTGAGGACGTTTTTGTACATGTCTTCAAGGAAAACAGCATCGCCTTTCCGGAATATGTAGAGCAAAATAGAAACTAAAAATTTCGAGTTGAGGAGACCTTTCAAGCCGGTGATGTCTGCCATAAGTCGCCATCACCGGCTATTGCTTTCAAAAGCAAAAAGAAAGGATGACAAAAAGCATAACAGAAAGGCTGTGCGAAAAAAACGGAGGAACTGTTATGCTTTTTCTGGACAGTAGCAGGATCAAGTCCTTGTATTCAAAAAAATCTTACGGTTCCCCAGGGATTGCTATGCCCTGTGGAAAGATAATGGCATAAAGAATCAAGGAATCGTTTTTTTGCAGTGCCTGACTGAACAAAGTTCAGACAGGCACTTTTTGTATGCTTCCGAGAAAAATTTTGAAAAAGGGAGGTTAAAACGCCTTTTTAGCGGTATCGCCATCGTACTGCTGACGGAAAGGGAAAGTTCCACCTACTCACCCGCGGAAAGGGGGTGATGAATGATGGAGAATATCCCTCGTTACAACGATGAGCGGTGCCGTTTAGATGCTTTTTGTAAATCGGTGCTGCGAAACGAGGCCGTTGACTACCTGCGGAGTATGCAGCGGCAGCGTGAACGCGAAAAGTCGTTCAGCGATTTGACGCAGGCAGAGTTGAGTCAACTCTGCACGGAAGATCGCCACTCCTGCGACGAGTTTGTGTTCTCATCGCACGGCTGTGATCTGCATATCGACAACGAGCAGGTAGCAAATGCCTTTGCCGAACTGTCCCAGGAAGAACAAAGCGTTCTGATCTTGCACTTTGTGATGGAACTTACGGACAAGGAAGCCGGTATGCTGCTTAGCTTGTCCCAATATGCGGTCCGCCGTCGAAGGAAGAAAGCGCTGGATACCATGCGAAATCGGCTCAGGCCAATTCTGCCGAAGGGAGGTTAGCAAAATGACGCAAAATAACTACTGCGATTATGAGCTGCTTCCGGTTTCGGTGTTTAAGGCGGCCCACGCCGGAGACGCCATAGCAATGGACAAGGTGCTCAGGCATTATGAGCCCTACATCAGTAAGCTCTGCACAAGAAAGTTCTATGACGAATACGGCGGAGCACATCATTGCCTTGATGAGTACATGAAGCGCCATCTGGAGATCAAGCTCATAACAGTCATTCTGAACTCCATGGAGTTTGAATGACAATATCAACCTCAGGCGGAGGCGGCTTACCCCTTTCCCCAACTCTGCTTGAAGCGATGAAAGCACCTTGACAAAGAAAGCCCGGCGGGAGGCCGTCGGCGCAGTATAGGGCAAATCGGATACGTTCCTTTTGCGCCGAGCCGGACGGTGGGTGCGCCATGACGCTTTTCCTTCATGGAAAGGCCGAGCGATCTACACCGCGCCGCAAAACAAGCGTAGCGGCTTCGTGGGCGACGACAGCGCAAAACACATAATGATACTCCCGCGTTGAACGCCCACACAGCATTGCGCGGCGCACCCATCAGCATGGGCCGAGGTGAGACTCCTGTGAGGCTGCAGCTGACAGCCGTCCGATTAAAGCCCATTTTTCAAGATATGTACACACTGAAAATTTTTAATCGACACACATGCAGAATTGATGCGTCCGTGGTATGATGATCGCGGAAGTCATTTTAGGTTCATTGATTCTGCTTGTGCCGTGGAAAGGAGGATATTTGTGTGCCAGGCAAAAGACAATGGACAAGGCCGTGTCCCCGACAAAAGGACGTATACGGTCGAAGAAATCGCCGAGCTTTTAGGCATTGGCAGGACTTCGGCGTATGCCCTTGTGAAAGAGGGACATTTCAAGGTTGTACGTATTGGTAATGCCATTCGCGTTTCAAAAAGGTCTTTCGATGCGTGGCTTGATGAACAGACGTTTTAGTCACGAAAGGAAGGTCAAGCATGGCTTCAATTATCAAGCGTAAAAAATCTTACTCTGTTGTTTATAACTACATCGACGAAAATGGTGAGACGAGACAAAAGTGGGAAACATGGCATACCCACAAGGAAGCGCTAAGGCGCAAGGCGGAGGTTGAAAACCAGCAGAACAACGGTACGTTCATCCCGCCGAATCGTCAGAAGGTTTCTGATTTCCTGTACGACTTTGTTTGCACCTATGGTGAGAAGAAATGGGGTGTCTCCATGTATGACAGCCAGACGGCGTTGATTGCCAACTACATCAACCCGATCATCGGGGACCTGGATGTTCAGGAGATTAGCCCGCGGGTGGTTGATAAATACATCCAGACGCTTCAGAAGACACCTGCCGTGTCAACAAGGACCAGGAAGGCCAGAGATACCTTCGTGTCAGATAAGACGATTGAAAAGATCATCAAGCTGCTTCGCTGCGCCTTTAAGCAGGCGGTCCGCTGGGAGCTGATCGGCAGAAACCCCTTTGACAACACCGTTCTTCCAAGAACTGAATATGCCAAGCGGGATATATGGGATGCGCAGATGATACGGAAGGCGCTGGACAACTGCCACGATGGAAAGCTCTATGTGGCCATGAACCTCGCCTTTGCCTGCTCCATGCGGATGGGGGAAATTCTCGGCCTGACATGGAAAAATGTTCACATCGAAGATGCGGACATCGCGCAGGATAACGCCTATGTCTTTGTTGAGCAGGAGCTCGTTCGCGCCTCAAAGCGAGCAATCGACATGCTGGGGGAAAAAGATATTTACCATATCTTCACCCCTCTCATGCCCAACACCAGCACCCGTGTGATCCTGAAAAAGCCCAAGACAGACTCCAGTGTGAGAAAGATCTGGCTGCCTAAAACGCTGGCCTATATTCTCAGGGAATGGAGGAAGTCGCAGGACGAGCTGAAAGCCTTCCTGGGCGACGAGTATCAGGATTTTAACCTCGTTCTTGCTTTGCCAAATGGCAGGCCGTGTGAGGACAGAATCATCAACAAGGAATTTGCTGCCCTCAAGCAGAAGGCGGAGCTCCCCAACGTAGTCTTTCACTCTCTCCGCCATTCAAGCACCACCTACAAGCTGAAGCTCAACCATGGCGACCTAAAAGCTACACAGGGCGATACGGGACACGCAGAGATCGACATGATTACGAAGGTGTACGCGCATATTCTTGACGAGGATCGGAAGATCAACGCGCAGAAGTTTGAAAGCGCCTTCTACACCAATGCAAATCCCGATCTGCGCCATGTGACGGCCCCGCCGGAGCCACCGGCTGTTCAGACGGTTGACCTGGCTGCGCTCATCGAGCAGCTTCAGCAGAGCCCGGAGCTGGCGAATACGCTGGCGGCTTTGATCGCAGGCTCAAAAAGCTCCAATTAGCAAATGAGCCAAAAATCTTAGCAAGTCCACGATTTTCGTTCACCTCCAATTAGCAAAATATACACTGCATCTCGAGTTTATTCATTGACCGCCTCCGGGTGGCAGGAGGAGAAGCACACAATCCATGGCGCGTAGCAAAAAAGCTGCAAACCCTTGAAAACAAAGGCTTGCAGCGGATTTTCTGGCACCCCCGGGCAGGCTCGAACTGCCGGCGTTCCGCTTAGGAGGTCAAAGTAAGTCAAAATAACAACATAACGATTATAGACATGCCCGTGTTTCCCATCTGTAACGCAAGGCGATTACAAAAGAAAGAGGGGTCGACATGGACGTTTTGATTTGTGAAGAGCAAATACTAAGAGAGTTTGATCGGCTGTGTGTTGGCATGGTCAAAACGTGGATGACAAAGCACAACTTTACCCGAACGGCTGACATCTGGGACGACGCTATGCAATGCGCCCGACTGGGCTTTTTGCTGTACCTCCGAAAGTATGAGATCACGCGGGCGGAGGATGTGTTCAAAGACGGGACATCGCCCTATTGGCTCATGTACAAAGAACTTTGCAACGGCCTGATAATGGGAGTTTGTGCGCCCTGCGGAATCCGCCGCACGACGAAAACGACGAAGCTCAAATTCGGTTCGGTATCACTGGACGACATCGAGAACGACGCACATTACAGCACGGCAAGCAGTGAAGCAGTCGCCGTGGATGAAATGACTGTCGCCGAATGCCTGGCAGACCTGCGGGACGATGAACGGCAAATTGCACTCATGCGGCTGGAGGGCATAAAGCCCGGCGAGATACAGCGACGGCTTGCTATGACGTCGCCTGAATACCAATGGAAAATGAAGCGGATCAAGAAGCGGCTGAGGGCTGAATGATGAAGTATCAAAACAGACGTACAAACTTTTAGTATCAAAAGTACTTGACAAACGGGGCGAGATCGACTAGAATATTAGTATCGAAACAGACGAACGTCAGAATTGATATTAAATGGGAGGGCAAAGAGAATGTGCAAGGTATATGGATACTGCCGGATCAGCCGGAAGGAACAGAACATTGACCGTCAAATTCGGAACATCAAAGCCGAATACCCGGACGCGGTCATATTTCAAGAAGCGTTCACCGGGCGTAAGATCGAAGGCCGGGCAGAATACGCGAGACTGTGCAAGATCGTGAAGCCTGGTGACACGATCATCTTTGACAGCGTATCGAGAATGAGCCGTGACGCGGCGGAGGGCTGGAAGGAATATGAACGTTTTTTCAAGCTGGGCGTTGAGCTTGTGTTCCTGAAAGAGCACCACATTGACACCGCTACTTATAAGAAAGCTCTGACGAATGGCCTCCCCATGACCGGCGAAGACGTTGACTGTATTCTTGAGGGCGTGAACAAATACCTACTCAGACTGGCACAACGTCAGATTGAGCTTGCGTTCATCCAAGCTCAGAAAGAAGTGGACGACCTGCGGCAACGGACACGGGAAGGGATCGAGACGGCCAGACTGCAAGGGAAGCAGATCGGACAGAAAACCGGGAAGCAACTCAAAGTCAAGAAGGCGGAGCCAGCACAAGAAATAATTCGCAAGCACAGTCGGGACTTCGGCGGGACGTTGACCGACCTCGAAGTGATGAAGCTGGCGAACGTTGCACGGGGCACTTACTACAAGTACAAGAAAGCGCTGACCGAACGGCTGACGATGGAACAGAAAGCCGCAGAGATCGAGGCTTTCAAAGACAAGATCGAGCATTGAGGCGGGGATAACACCCCGTCTTTTTTGTGTGCTCAGAAGTCCGTGTGAAGCCGTGGAAGTGCCTCCGCCAATACCCTACTTGCTACAACAACATCCAGACGGGGAAAGCGTCTCAGAATGGCGCTGAGACCGTCAAAACGATACGCATTTACGTTTGCTAAAGGTATACAGAATAGAGAAAGCTATAGCCTATCGAGATATTTCTTTCAGATTATGCTAAAAACACAGATTATAGCAACAAATTCATTTGAAGATATGTAAAATTAGAGCTAAGAACATAACATTATAACAGTGTTGCCATATAATGATACAGATGAGATTGTGTATTATTCATACTGTGAAACATCGGAAGACATAATTCAGATCAAAACAGCCGGGAAGCAATTAACAAATCCTGTCAAATGTGAATCTTACAAGAAATAATCTGGAAAGCAATGTTATGTCTAAGTGCTTGACCATCAATTAACCATCCCAAACCCAAGGTAATAGCATTGCAAACTATCCCAAACTAGAGTAAATACTGTTCTAAACCATCCACAATAATGTAAATTCATGTTATAACTACCCCAAACTCATTACTATTGACATAGCGAATCTTTTGTGCTAATATTGACGCACGTTAAGCAATAGGCAATTCACACGCAACACTTCATGCAACTGGTGATATAACTCTTATACAGTTACCGTATTAAGTACAGTCACCGTATTACAGTATAGTATAACATCTATCTATTAAAAAAACAGTATTCAAATCTTGGTTTTTACCGAAGGTTGACTGTATTACAGTTGACCGTTCCATTACAGTTATCTATAAAGAGTTATATCACCACTGTTGTGCAGGCAATTGCAGAGCTACACACAAAGCCCTGATTGCGTATATTCAACACATTCTGACGGATGGCAATATGAAAGAGAGGTGAACACCTGGAACCTGTCATCCACACACAGCAACCGAAACCAAGCTGCCCTATATTATATCACCACTTTTTTGGATTGGAGGGATGCAACACGCCCACTTATGGACACCGTCCGCCGGAGATTCATCATGTACCCAAGCGCCCGTCCGGTTACAGCAACATGGCGGAGGATGCCGCCAAGAATACCCATGTAACCAGCGGAGCCGCTAAGTTGCTTGCCCTGTATGCTGATTGCAGTAATGGGTTTAGCCCCACGCTCAAATTCATTTCGGATAGAACCGGATTAGCTGTCGAGCATATCAATCGTCAGCGGGAACAGCTTAACGCCCGTGGTCTCATCCGCTACAGCGAGAAAGAAGCGCGGATTGACGTTTGCTGGGATGTTATCCGAGCCGCTGCTATTTATGGCAACATCAAGGACGCTAAAGCCGAATCCAGCAGAGGTACAAGCAGAATCGCCCGTTTGAAGATTAAGGATTTGCCCATTGTAAGCGATGTTCCCGAGGATGATTGCTATTGCCTCGCGGAATTGGAGAGAAGAGCCGGGATTCCTGGCCCTGACCCGTAGATCGAACCTGCTAATGATTTGGTTGACCGTGTAGCCGATATGACCGAGGAACAGTTTAATGATTGGCTGAAGCTGGAGAAGCTGTGGCAATACGGCTTGTATTGGGGTCCGTATATCGACACCACAGAAGACCCGTAAACCCGCTTTTAGTTTAAGAGCCCTGAGAGCCCGTAGGAGCCGTTTTTCAAATACCCTACCTGGGTATAGGCAACGCCAGAAAAACGCTTCTACGGTATGCTCAAGGCTTCCAGAGACATAACGGAGGCGACACTATTTGACGCGGACGCAAAACGCCCTGTTGACGGCGGAGCAGATCGACGATATAATTAGCGCACGGCTTGCGGAATGCTTGCCGCAGTACCTTGATAATTGCAGATCGGGAGACACGGCCATGTCGGAGAGTGAGGACGACATGAAGCAGTATAGAGAACGGGTTCAAATCGGGATAGACAGCAACGGGAAACCTATTTGCAGATGGGCAACAGGTCACAGCAAGCAAGAGCTTCATGCGAACATCGCCCGGCTTCTGAATGAATCTGGACAGATTGAGACGCCGCCTCCGCCTAAATCCGAGGGCCCTATGTTTAATGACTATGTGCGGGATTGGTATGAGAAAATCAGATCGAAACGCACGCCCGGCAGGATTGCGGAAGAGAAGGGAATGTTGAAGAACTACATTTACCCCTTTTTCAAGGGCAAGCGTCTTGCGGAGATCAAGTGCAGGGACATTGAAATGTATTTCGCGCAGGATGCCATTCAAGCGCTTGCGACCGAAACGGCAAAGAAACATGGACAAATGCTTCACCGCATTTTCAAGCTAGCGTTTGCCGATGGCGATATAAGCAGAAACCCGGCGGAGGATTATAAGCCGCTCTTGCCTAAGAGAGCAAACCCGCGTGAAGCGTTGACGCTGAAAGATGCCAATGATGTTATTGCCCATCTTCACGAATTGAGTAATGAGGATCGACTTTTAATGTCGCTGTTCATGTTCACAGGGATGCGACGCGGTGAAGCGCTGGGGCTACAGGTAAAGCACATCAACCCTCTGTTACACGAAGTGGACATCCGGCAATCTGTGCATTATACCGGCAATAAGCCCACATTGGGCACACCCAAGACTAAGAACAGCGTGCGCAGGATCAGCATTCTTAACGGGTTCCCTTATGAACTCATTGCCAAGATGGAGCCCGAGGATTATGTGTTAGGTGGGGCGTCTCCGTGGACAGAGACAAAATACCGGCGAGCCTGGGAGCGGATCGGGAAGACAATAGACCTTCACGGAGCAACGGCACACATCCTCCGTCACACGTTCGCAACGCTTGCTATTGCTGCGGGATGGGATGTTAAGACGGTACAGGGCACGCTTGGACATGCTACGCCAGACATGACCCTTCGAGTTTATGCCCATCTCCAGAAAGAGAAAATAGCTCAGGCTGGGAAGCAGATGCCCGACATTTACAAGGCCATGTGATTATTTTGTGATGGACTGAGCAACCCGAAAACACTTATACCGTAAGGGATTTGGGGCCTTGAAATTGCCTGTGATGTGACAGATTTGTGATTTTTCGCCATGAAATAAGCGAAACGGCCTAATTCAAGCGGCAAAATTGAGGACATAAAAAACGAAAAGCCCTTGAAATACAAGGACTTTTTCCTGGCGCACCCGGCGCGATTCGAACGCGCGGCCTTTCGCTTAGGAGGCGAACGCTCTATCCTGCTGAGCTACGGGTGCATGGGCACATGGGTTATTATGCCATGACGGGGGCGCAATGTCAAGCAAATTTTGCTCAAACCGTCCTCATTTGTCGGTTTTTCTGTCTTTTCAGGCGGGACTGTGCTATAATGGAGACACCGATGCGACCCATCGACCGATGAAAAGAGGGATCCATGCGATGAATGAGCTGATCGAACGATTCTGTGCGCCGGGAAGCGCTTATGAGCCGCGCAAAAACACCGACGTCTTCTTTCCCCTGCCGGCCGGCAGCAACGTCTTCGGCGGCGCGCTGATGGACGCCATCCGTTTTGTGGAACGGGTTCAGCTGCTCGACGCCGATCTGTGGAGACTGTTCGTCAACCAGTTCCGCCAGGGCAGCGTGGACGATCACGACCGGGGCTGGCGCTGCGAATACTGGGGCAAGATGATGCGCGGCGGCTGCTTCACGTATCAGGCGACCAAAGACGAGGCGCTGTACGCCGTGCTCGAGGCAACCGTGCGCGATCTGCTGACCGCTCAGGACGACCTGGGCCGCTTCTCCACCTATTCGCCGGAAAAGGAGTTTGACGGCTGGGATATCTGGGGCCGGAAGTATATCCTGCTGGGCCTTCAGTACTTCATGGAAATCTGCCCGGACAGGGCGCTGAACGACGGGATTCTCGCCGCCATGCGCCGCCACGCCGATTACATGCTCGACAGGCTCGGCCCGGCCGGGGAGGGCAAGCTGGAGATCAACGAGGCCACCACGCACTGGAGCGGCCTCAACTCCAGCTCCGTGTTGGAGCCCATCGTGCGGCTGTACAGCCTCACAAAGGAGCCGAAGTACCTCGATTTCGCCGCGTACATTGTCGGCCGCGGCGGCACCAGCGTCGCCAACCTGTTCGAGATGGCCTATGAGGACAGGCTCGATCCGTATCAGTATCCCGTCACCAAGGCGTACGAGATGATGAGCTGCTTTGAGGGCCTGCTGGAATACTACCGCGTGACCGGCATCGAGAAATGGCGCGAGGCCGTGGTGCGCTTCGCCCGGCGCGTCTTCAGCTCGGATATTACCCTCATCGGCTGCGCGGGCTGCACGCACGAGCTGTTTGATCATTCCGCCGTGCGCCAGCTGGACCCGGGCGAAAAGGGCATCATGCAGGAGACATGCGTCACCGTGACGTGGATGAAGCTGTGCTGGCAGGTGTTGTGTCTGACCGGCGACGCCGCGTTCGCCGACCACATGGAGCAGTCCATCTGCAACGCGCTTCTCGGCGCGGTCAACTCGGAACGCGTGACCGTCAACGGCGGCCTGCCGTTCGACAGCTACAGCCCGCTGCTGCCCGGCGTGCGCGGCCGCGCGATAGGCGGCTATAAGGAAATGGAAAACGGAACCTACTACGGCTGCTGCGCGTGCATCGGCTCGGCGGGACTGGGCCTGATCGGCATGAGCGGCACGGTTTGCGCCGCAGACGGCCTGTATGTGAATCTGTTTCTGCCGGGAACGGTCAGCGCGCTCACCCCGGCCGGTCAGCCCGTCACACTGACCACCGGCACGTGCTACCCGCGGGGCGGCACCGTGCGCATCGTGGTCGCGCCGGAGAAGCCGGAGACGTTCACGCTGGGCGTGCGCATTCCCGCGTGGAGCGAGAAGACCGGCCTCTTTGTGAACGGCGAGCCGGTCGAGGCGAGAGCGGGCTCCTACGCCCGGCTGACGCGCGCGTGGAAGAAGGGCGACAGCGTGCTGCTGACGCTCGACCTGCGCGTGCGGCCGGTCTGTCCCGAAGACTACGGCGTGAATTCGGCAGACGCGCCGTTCATGGCGCTGCGGCGCGGCCCCATCGTGCTGGCGCGCGACGCGCGGCTGGGCGGCGACGTCGACGCCCCGGTGAAGCCCGCGCTGGAGCCGGACGGGTCCGCGCGCGCGTTCGACTGCGGCCGCGCGCCGTTCCCGAGCGTGGTGGCGCTGGCGATTCAGCTCGACGACGGCGGCTTCATGCCGATGGTCGATTACGCCTCCGCCGGCAAGACCTGGCAGGAGGATTCCCGGATGTGCGCCTGGTTCCCGGTCAGGCGCTGACCTGTTTGCAGAACGCGCACAGAAGGACGCCTCGCTTCGGGGCGGCCCTCTGTGGCTGCGGAAACGGCGTGCGCGCGGGGCGGTCTGAACGGAAGAGGGGCGGCATGGGTTCCGCGCTGATGACACGACGCGTTTTGCAGAGGATGAATGAAGGCTTCTTCTCATGCGGCATGGCTGGCAACCCATTGGCGGCGGTCAATGCGCATTTCATTGATATGGTATATTTACTTTGAATCGACAAATCGGGCTCCGAGGAGGTCTTGAGATGATTGAGGTAAAAGAAACAATGATCAAAGATCTTGATAATGTTCAAAGACTCTGGGCTGACGGAGATGTTATGCGGTTTGTCGGATTCCCCGATGGACTACAGCAAACAAGCGAAGGAATGAAAGGTTGGTTTCAGTGGATTGAATCCAATAGGCCAGTTCTGAATCACTACTCGATATTTGAAGATGGGAACTACTGCGGAGAATCATTCTATGAGATTGATGCAGAACATCAAAGCGCTGCATTGGACATCAAGCTGTTTGGATTTGCACGAGGGCGGGGCATTGCTACGGCAGGACTATCCTATGCAATCAAAGAAGCGTTCCGAAACGGGGCCGAGATCGTATGGGTCGATCCAAATCCGGAAAACATGAAAGCGATTGCATTGTATAAGAGACTTGGATTTCAACAGAAAGCTTTTCCGGAGCACCTGATTTCTGAGGATGAAGAACGAAGCTCTATTTATATGGAACTGCGTAAAGACTGATTTCAAGTACTAATTCCAGTTCATCCACTTGAAAGCGCACTTTCACCGCCTGCCGGACAGTGAAAGTGCGCTTCTCATTGCTTATACGGGCAGGACGGAGATTCCTCGCGGTTTTGCCGCGAATGGCGGCCGCTCCATCGGACACGGCGCCCTCTTTCGGTTCGGAAGCGCCCGCTGCTTCCGTCCGGCATGGAATCTCCGGAACGGGCGCTGGGTTTCTTTCCGTTCGTTTCTTCAAGGCCCTTGACAAACAAACGCCGAGGCGTTAAAATATGGTTAATTGAACCGAAATGAATCCTGCGGGTTCTCACAAAAGACGCGATGGGAGGAATGGGCTCGCCCCAAAACCATGGGAGAGTGTGATCGCTTGATTCTCATTCCCGCATACAACGAAGAAAAGAACCTGGGGCATGTGCTGGATCAGCTCATCGCCCTCAACCGCTCGCTGAATGCGGCCATCCTGGTCATTGACGACGCGTCGACCGACGGCACCGCCGCCGAGGCGCGCAGGCGGGGCGTCCGCTGCCTCGTGCACCCGCGCAACATGGGATACGCCCGCGCGCTGCAGACGGGCTATCGCTATGCGGCGGCGCACGGCTTCCGCTATGTCATTCAGATGGACGCGGACGGGCAGCACGATGTGTGCAACATTCCGCCCCTCTGCCGGAGCCTGACGGGCGACAACCTGCCCGATGTGGTGCTGGGCAGCCGCTTCATGCCGGGCAGCGTGAGCTATGATGTGGGTCCGCTCCGCCGCGTCGCTTTCGCGTGGTTCCGGCTGCTGATCCGCGCCATGAGCGGCGCTCGGATCACCGACCCGACAACCGGCCTGCAGGGGCTGAGCCGCCGGATCTTTCTGCACTATGCAAAGGACGAGTATTTCGATACCCGCTATCCGGACGCCAATGTGCTGCTGCAAACCATTCTGGAGGGCTACACCGTGGTGCAGATTCCCGCGGTCATGCACGACAGGCAGAGCGGCCGGAGCATGCACGCCGGCTTCACGGGCTCAATGCTGTACACGCTGCGCGCAACGGCGCTGCTGGTCGATGTCTGGATGCGGTTCAGGGTATTGCCCTCGCTGAAGAAAAAGGGCGGCGAAACGCCGCATGGCGTTCACGCGCCTGGGAATGAACGGTGAGGCGAACAGGCGGCCGCGACGACGCAGGCCGCCTGTTCACCCCGCCACTCAGGCCATCGTCTCAAGCATCCCTTCCGTCACTTCGCAGTCCGGCCTGCCGCCCGCCTCCCAGGCCTCGAACGCATCCATGATGCGGTCGGCCATGCGCCGCACCTCCCGGCCGCTCGCTCCGGCGATGTGCGGCGTAATCAGGCAGTTCGGCAGGCGCATCAGGGGACTGGCGTCCGAATGCCCTTCGTCGGTCAGGACGTCCAGCAGGGCGGTGCGCGTGCCGTCGACAGTCAGCGCGTCCAGGAGATCCGCCTCGTTCAGCTGCGCGCCGCGGCCGGTGTTGATGAAGGTGGCGTACGGCCGCATGCTCATCAGGTGCTCCCGCCGAATGATTCCCTGCGTCGCCGGCAGGTTTGCCAGATGGTTTGAAATCACGAGGCATTCGCGGAAGATATCCTCCATCGACATCAGGCGCACGCCAAGCTCCTCCGCCCGGGCCGCCGGCAGGAAGGGGTCGTAGACCCACACCTCGCAGTCGGTGTCCCGCAGAATCTGCGCCACCTGACTGCCGATCGCGCCGCAGCCCAAAAGGCCCACCCGCACTTCGTACGCGCCGGGATACTGTTCGAGCAAAGCCCAGGCGGCCCTGCGTCCCTGCCGCTCAAGAAGCGGCTGCACGCGGAAGTATCCCTTGAGCGCCAGCATGATCTGGGCGGCGGCAAACTGCGCCACGGAGCGGCCGTTCGCCTGCCAGGCGCTGAACACGCGCACGCCGCAATTCAGGAACGGCCTGGCGAACGCCTGAACGCTGCCCGCCGCGTAGAACAGCGCCCGGAGGGAAGGCAGGCAGCGGCGGATGGTCTCCTCGTCCAGCGTCGGCATGCCCCAGGTGGAGAAGGCGACTTCCGCCTCCTTCGCGGCATCGCAGGCCAGTTCCTCCGCGGAAACGCAGGCTTCGCGCACGTCGACCAGCCCGTGAAGGCGTTCCATCTGGCGCTCTGCGAAGACGCGGCGGACGGACCCCGGCCGCTGATTGATCAATATCGCCCTCTTCATGTCTCTTGCACCTCTCCTTTCGCGAGACGCCAGCCCGATGCGAACCGGATCAGGCCATGCTTCCCGCATCCAAACCGAACACAGCGCGCCGCGTGGAAAGGCCGGGCTCATGGGGCCGGGGAAGCCTCGCCTTTGCGCGCGTCGGGGTTCGTGAGCAATCCCGCCATTCTATACGCCTGCCAGAACATATAGAGGTCGAAATAGCGCTCCAGCCCGGTTTCCCGCACGGAAAGCTCGTTCATCAGCCGTTCCTGCGCTTCAAAGGCGCCGTCGTCGTCTCCCGTCGCGCGCTTTTCGACCACCTCCGCGATCCCGCAGACGAAGAGGCGATGGGCGTCGAGCAGGCGCCAGGCCACGCTGGACGCTCTGCGGGGCTGATCCCTGTTTGCCGCGATGACTTCGCCAAACGCCTGGGTCAGGCTTCTGACTTTTGCCGCTTTTTCTGCGTGCTGCGGCGCATAAAAACGTCCGTCTTTTGTTTCGCGGGAAAAGCGGCCGGCAAGGTAGCTGAACGAGAAGCACGCCCTCAGCTCCTGCAGGTAGTCCTGCACCTCCCGCCATTTTTCGCCAAACGCGTGGGAAAAATAGTCCTCCTTCAGCGCGTCGAAGCTGAAGTCCGCGTCGAACAGGGCCTCCCCGTATACATAGAACGCGAAGCCCGTCGGGAAGAAGCTGCGCTGGGAGCCGTCCTCAACGATTCCTCTCAGCCCGTGCTTCCTGAGTCCGTGAATATCGCGGTAGATCAGTTCGGCGATGTGCATGCCCGTTGGCTCATAGTACTGGTGGAGCCAGAAGTGGTATTCGTAGCAGAAGCAGTCGCCCGGCCAGGTTTTCTTCCACTCATGCAAATACGCAAGGCATTCCGCCATGCCCCTGGGCGCTTTGTTCGCATTCCGGTGAAACGGCACGACGTTCTCCCCGCGCGCGTCGACGTCGTAGGATTCCGTATACCGCCTGGAGATCGGCGCATAGAGCATGGTAAAGCGGTCCCGGTTGTGCAGACGCTCCTCGAGCGGCGGCCAAAAGGTATCCGTATAGACGATGAATACAAGGTGCTGGTTCAGGCTCCTCCGGGTCAGCTCCCCGTCAATCTCGTTGAGCAGGATGAGATACCAGTCCGAAACGGTCTTTTGCCGGCACCGCTCGCACTCGCAGTGATTGTTGCTCGCGTCGGCAAGCCAGATATGGAGGAAGTCCACGTTGTTCTGCGTTTGAGAATAATCCGCGACCGCGTCCACGATTCGCTTCCGCGCGGCCGGATTCGAAAGGCAGATGTTGGTGTTCAGCGGGACGCCCCCGAACAGCCCCCGCTTCCCGGAAATCTGCGCCAGATACTGACGCGTTTCCTCCGGGACGGAAGCCTCGTCCATCGGCGCCCAGCTTCCGTTGCTGCTCAGGCCGAACGGTTCCGCCGTCCATCCGTGTCCCATGTCGTGGAAATGCAGCCCGCGCTTCCGGATCTCCACCTCGCACTGCCGCTTCCATTGCAGAATCGTTTCATTGGTGACCGGTTCCGGCCTGCGCACGCGGTTATCCGCGTGGGTGTAGTACTTCTGGTAATACTGCGACGGAATGTCAAATTCCAGCATGAATGTGTTCATGCCGATTTTGGGCGTAAAATCGATGGCGTCGATCATGCACTGCTGGAATTCCGCGCCTTCGTTGCATTGACCGCGATACCGGTGATCCGCCTTCTTTCGACAGGAAACGGGCGGCAGCGCCTCGACGCAGGGGATCCATTCGCCGTCTATGCCGGGGAAAAGCCAGCGGCATCCGCAAAAGCGGAGATAGCGGTAGACGGCAATCAGCAGGGCGCAGGGATTTGACCCGGCAATGATCCCTCCGGAGCGGTCGGCCTCGATATATATGATGTCGTCAAGCTCCGGATCATCCGCATCGGGCGTCTCCAGGCCAAAGTCGGCCATGAGCCCCAGCCGGAACCCTGTCTGTGCGTTCGGGCAATACCTGATCCCGATTTCGCCGCACCGCGGCATCATCATCCGCAGGTACTTCTTCAGTTCCTCCGCCGCGAAGTCGATCGTTGGCAGCGACCGGATTTTGTTGATCTGGTACATGGCGACCTCCCTTTGTCTTTTTTCATTTCCCGGTGTCTTCCGTCAGGCTTTGGGCCAGCGCCAGCGCCCGTTCTGTGATCGCGTCGCCGCTCTCCGGCGCCCACTGGCTTCCCTCGCAGAGCTGGGCCGGATAGACGTCCGTCCCGAACATGTCCGGGGTGGGAAGGTATCCGAACGCGCCGTTGCACAGCGTCGCGACCAGGGCTTTCCCGGTGGGACATCCCGCCTTGAGCCGCTGCCCGAAGGCATGATACAGCTCTCCCGGCATCGCAAAGAGCGTCACGCCGCCGATCAGGAGCACCTGAACGGGCAGCGCCTTCTCGGGCTTTTCCTCCTCGTCGCGCAGGCGCTCGTATTGCAGCAGAAGCTCCGAATACCTTGTCCCGGCGAGCATCGCGCGCGGTATTTTTGTGCCCGTGCGGACCGATTCTTCCGCGGCGGCAAGCTCCTCCCGCGAAGCGCGGCGGTACTTACATGCGACATACGCCTTTCCCGCGCATACGCGCTCCTCCGGCAGCCGCTCGGCGAGGAGGGCCGCGGCGCGCGCCAGCTCGGCGGAGATCTTTTTGCCCATGTCGCGGTAGCGTGACCGCGCCATATCGTGCATGAAGTCGAGATGGTTGATGTCGCCGCACGCGGCCGCGACGTAGATCGACACCACATCCTGGCCATACCGCGCCTTCATCTGTCTGGATACCTCGGAGGAATAGTCGCCGGTGAATTCCCTTCCGCCGACGCAGTCCTGGTGGCAGGCAAACCCGTAGATCATGCCCAGCATGTTCCCGTCTTCATCCCGCGCGAAAAGGACGGGCAGATCCGGGTCGTTTTCCGAATACGGGCGGAGGATCTTCACGGCCGACCGGACGGGGTTGGTGCGCACGGTCCCGTTTTCAAGCACATAATCCCGGACGAAGGAAATGCCCTCCACGCGCCCCGTGGCAAAGGAGAGGCGGCAGGGCCTGAGGGCCCTGACGGCCAGCGCGACGCAGTCCGCCGCCAGACGGCTCAGCTCGCGCAGAAAGCCCCGATCCTCATGGGAGCCGATGGCCTCGCCCACGGGGATGCCCTGATGCGTGTGCGTGGCGCAGACGACGAGGTTCGCGTCATTCAGCCCGACCGTCTCCTCCACGCGGCGGCGGACGGCCTCGCAGAACCAGTCCGGCACATCGACGGCGTCCAGGGCGAGCAGGGCGACGAGGTTCCGCCCGTCGTCAAAGGCGGCCGCCTTTGCGTACAGGCGGTCCAGAACGCCGGTGCTGACGCGCTGTTCGTACTGGCCGGGCAGCTCCGACCCGATGGGCGGCGTGATTTCTTTTTCATAGAATCCACATTGCAGCATGACGCTTCCCTCTTTCCTTCACAGATTTCGCATTCTATTATAATCGTCTGGTCCGGCTTTGTAAATCATGGAATTAGAGTGTGTTTCCAACCCCCGGGGCGCGTTTTCGGCGTCTCAGGCTGCATTTCTGCGTTAGAAAGCCCTGATTACCCTCGAGGCAACCTGCGGTTTTCTGCCCTGAACTGCAGCTCGATCCGCTCGAAACCGCATCCTCTTGGATTTAGAAACACACTCTAACCCGAGGCTGCCGCACCGGATGATGCGGCAGCCTCGGCGCTGTGCGGAAAGGCCGTTCCTTTCAGCGGTCAGTTCGCGGCGTTCTGCTGCGCTTCATAGTAGTCGACGTAATATCCGAGGTACTCGTCCGCGCCCAGCTTCTGAAGCTCGTTGAAGTAATCGTCGATTTCGCTCAGGGGACGCGCGCCGGTGACGAACTTGGCGATCTCCTGCTCGGCGTAATCGTCAATCAGGGTCTTCAGGTCGGACAGGCGGGCCGTCGTGTCCGAGTCAAAGAAGCAGACCGTGGGGGTCAGCTCGTCGGTCTTGTACTTGCTCCAGGTGAACGCCTGAGCCGTCATGAACTGGTGGTTGAAGTTGTCCGTGGTCTTCCTGAACAGGGCCAGATCGTACAGCGAGTCGCCCTCGATGCCGCTCAGATCGGGATACCAGGAGATGTCGTTTCCGTTCTCATCCTCGCCGGTGACGGAGTAATCGAAGGTGTACCGCTTGAAGAACGGATACTTGGCTTCCATGTAATGGTTGATGTTGTCGTATTCCGAAGCATGCTCCACATAGTCGGCATACCGGACCGCATTGGCCTCGGTGTCATAGTACCAGCCGTCGAAGCCGAGCTGGATGTCGGGCTGGTTCACGGACGGGCCGCGGAGCACGAGCAGGCCGTATTCCTGACAGTAGAAGAAGTCCGCAATGGCGACGCACAGCTCCGGATACCTGGTGTCCGCGCCGATGGCGAGGCCGCCGATCGAGATGCCGGCCGTGCGGGGCCAGAACGGCGTTTCATTGAATTCGCTGGTCAGCGGGATGCCGCCCCACCACTGCTGGCCGAACTCGCCGCCGCCGAACAGGCCGGGAACCTCCTGGAACACGCCGTACATGCCGCTTGACAGGTGCGCCTCGGTGGTGTCGTTGTCCAGCGTGTAGAAGTCCTGCTCCATCAGGCCCTCTTCATACATCGTGTGCAGGGTCTCGAGGTACTTCGGGAACGCCTCGCGGTCATACGCCGGCAGGACGATCTGGCCTTTGCGCAGCATGATCGACGTCTCCTCGGGGCCGTGGCTGCCGCCGCCCATCGACTTGTTGTAGCCGAGCGCGTTCAGGATCAGGTAGCAGGGATTGTATCTGGGGTAGTTGCCGCCGAAGGGAACGATGGTCTGGCCGTTCTCCTCGCCGTACTTCTTCTCGGCCCGCAGCATATCCAGGAACTCGTCGAGCGTCTCCGGGAGCTTCTCAACGCCGGCGGCCTCCATCAGGTCCCAGTTGAAATACATGCGGTAGGACGTGTAGTCCAGCTTGCTCGGCGTCTCGTAAGCGCCCAGGGTGTAGAGCGCTCCGTAGGCGTCGCTCATCGCCTGCTTCCTGTTCGGCTGCTCGACGTTCAGGAACTGGTTGAGGTTGGGGGCGTTCACTTCGTTGATGTACGGGTTCATGTCGAGGAAGAGGCCGGTGCCGGTGCCGTAGCGGCTGATCTCCTCGGCGGTGAACTGCATGCCGAGCATGAGGTCGGGCAGCGTGCTGTCCACCATCATCAGGGCAACGGATTCGTCGCGCGTGGCGGGATAGAAGTACTCCAGCTCGATGTTGACGCCGAGCTTCTCCTCGAAGAACTTGTACAGCCAGCTGGCCTCCGGATCCGTCATGTAGTCGGAGCACTGTGCGGTGATGCGCAGGGTCACGGGCTCGTCGACCAGCGGAATCTGCGTCGGATGCAGCCAAGACGGAATCGTGACGGCCTCCGCCATGGCGCAGCTGCAGACGGACAGGAGCATCGCGGCCATCAGCAGCATCGTTGCGATCTTCTTCAGGTGTTTCATGTCTTCTTTTCCTCCTTATGATGTTGATTATGTTACAGCCACCCTGTGCTGTAGACATCATTCCTTCACAGAGCCGACCATGACGCCCTGCATGAAATACTTGCTGACGAACGGATACATGATCAGCATCGGCACTGACGCGATCAGGATGATGGCGTACTTCATTCCGCGCACCTGATACAGCCGGTAGACCAGATACTCCGTATACGCGTCGTCGTGAATGGTGTCCCCCGCATTGCTCAGCGCGTTTTCGTTCGCGATCAGGATCTGGCGAAGCACCAGCTGCAGGGGCCATTGGCTCTGCTTCTTCAGGTAAATCAGGGCGGTATAGTAGCTGTTCCAGATGCCGAAGGCATAGTACAGCGTGATGACCGCGATGATGGGCTTGGCCAGCGGAAGCGCGATCCGGACGAACCTCACGAACTCGCTCGCCCCGTCGATCTCGGCCGCCTCATACAGGGACTCCGGGATGGAGGTCATGAAATACTGCCGCGCGACGATCATGTAGTATCCGGACACGCCGGCGCCGACGATCATGACCAGCGGATTGTTGACCAGGCCAAGCTGCCTCTTCCACAGATACGTCGGAATCAGTCCGCCTCCGATGTACATGGTCAGGAAGAAGAACCAGAGGATGGCCCTGTGCCCGGGAAGGTGTTTCTTGGAGCAGACATACGCCGCAGGAATGGTCAGGCAGATGTTGTAGGTCGTTCCAGCCACCATGTAGATGAACGCGTTGCGATAGCCGACCCAGATCTGGCTCTCCTGGAAGACCAGCCTGTACGCGTTCAGCGTAAAGCCCCTGAACCACAGGATCGTGTCGCCCATCGAAACGGCGTTCGGATCGGAAAAGGAGGCGATCACGCAGAAATACAGCGGGTAGAGGATGATCAGCGTAATAAGCGTCACAAACACATAGATGCAGACGGTATAGACCCTTGAGACGCGGTCCTGCCTGATGTGGCCGGCGCGCTTGCTTTTCTCGAGACGCAGCATTGTTGTCCCTCCTCACCACAGGCTCGTTTCCGTGAGCTTCCTGGAGAGTCCGTTGAAAAACACGACCATCAGGATCGAGATCGCGCTGGAGAACACATCCACGGCCGCCGAGAAGCTGATCTGCCCGTCGATCAGGCCCTTCTGGTAGACGAACGTGCTCAAAACCGTCGACGTCTCCAGATTCAGCGGGTTCTGCAGCAGGAATACCTTTTCAAAGCCAACGCTGATCATGCTGCCCATGTTGAGCAGGAACAGCACGATGGTGGTCGGCAGCAGATGCGGCAGGTAGATGTTCAAAACAACCTGCGGGTGGTTGGCGCCGTCGACCTTCGCCGCGTCTATGAGCTCCAGCGAAAGGCTGGAGAGCGCGGCCAGGTAGATGATCGTATCCCAGCCGAGGTTCTGCCACAGGCTGCTGATCACGAACACGGGCGCAAACGCCCCGGGGTCCGCCATAATGTTGCGCGGCGTGCCGCCGAACAGCGATATGATGACGTTGACGACCCCTGTCTCCCGGTTCAGGAAGAGCAAGACCATCGAGCAGAGGACAACCGTGGAAACAAAGTGCGGCGCGTAGGTGATCATCTGCGCCGTCCTTTTGAACCATCCGTCCTTCAGGTCGTTGAACATGATGGCCAGGATGATCGGGAAGGGAAACTTGACCAGGCCGAGGAGATTGATCCGGAGCGTATTCCAGATGATTTGCCAGAACTTCGGATACTCCACAAACTGCCGGATGTACTTCAGGCCGACCCACTCGCTTCCCCAGAAGCCGAGCCTTGGGCTGTACTTTCGAAAGGCCACCTGAATGCCGTAGACCGGGATATAATGGAAAATGAAAACCGCGGCCATCGGCACAAGCGCCATGACGTACAGCTGCCAGTAGCGGCCTGCGCCGCGCAGCCCGCCGCCTCTGGCAGGGGCCGCCCCGGGCTTTCCGCTCCGGCGATCCAGTCTTCGAATCATTCTGTGAACACTCCCTCCCGGCTTCTGCGGGCCTCCTGTGTCAACGCGGGCAATCGCGGGCCGTCTGTCCCGGTCTGATGCGCCGCCGCGGTGTCTGAACGAGCCGCGGCGGCATGCCGGGACACATTCATAAGCCAGTTTTATTCTACCGGCGGAGCGCGGGCGCCGCAACAGAAAAAGTGACACGAAACCCTGCAATTCTTTCACGGCGGCCTCCGCAGGGGCGGACGCGCGTTTGTATTTTTCTAACGATTGTTGTAAAAATGCCATTTATGGTTTTTCAAATGCGCGCACTATGATATACTTTATGTAATATCGGGGTAATCTCACGGGGAGTCATATGCGCTTGTCGCCACAATGACGCGAAGGAGCAGGGGCGTTTGATCTTATGAAGCACGGCGTTGGGATCTTTCGCGGAAAAAGTGAATACTGGAGGTACATCGCTGTCTGCCTCGTTCTGCTCGCGATCACCTTTGTGCTGCTCGGCCTTGTTTTGGGCACGAGCTATCTTCGCGCGTTGAATCAGGACAAGGAGGAGACGCTGAGCAAGCAGGCGGAGCTGGCGGTCCAGTCGCTTGGGGCGCAGGAAAAGTCCATGCACGAGCTGTCCCTGAAGCTCTCCATTCAGAACCAATTCCGCCGCAGCTTCTTACTGGAAAGCCATTACAACCGGATCCAAATGGCGGACGCGCTGAGACAATATCAGTCCTACTGCGCGATTGTCGATCTCTTCGCCCTGGTTTATCCCCAGGTCAATGGGGGCAACGTCGTGTTTCTGAGCAACGGAAGCACGACGGACTGGAGCCTGTTCCTCCGCCGATATGACATCGACGCGGGCGGGCAGCAGGAGATGGACGCCTTTCTCCTGAAGAGCGAGCGGGCCGAAGGGACGCTGCTCCTGTCGGAAACGCTGTTCTTTGCCTTTCCCATCCATACTGTTCCCAACAGCGAGACGAATGAAAGCGGCGTCCTGCTCATCCCGGTGCGAAGGGAGGACTGCGCCGACTGGATCTATCAGGCCGCTTCGCTGCAGTCCGGACACTACGCCCTGTATTATCAGGACAGGCGCCTGATTTCGGCAGATTTGCCCGCGAAGCGCGCGGTATCCGTCGGCGGGAGCGACGAATGGCGCATCGAGGCGTCTGTTCCGCCGGTCTCGCTGCTGGCGCTTCTGGATTCGCCCTCGTCGCTGCTGTCGTTCTGCGTATGCATCGTCCTGCTGATCGCGCTCGTGTTGTTTCTGGCATGGCAGTGCTACAAGCCGCTTCGGGAGCTGGCGCAGGAATACAGGGGCCATTTGAGCGGCGAGCTGCCGAAAAATGAGTTTTCTCAGCTGCGGTATATGATCGCTCAGATCCAGACAAAGAACCAGGCGCTGAAAGAAGTGGTCGAAATACGGGACATGGAGCTGTGTCACTATCTGCTGCTGATGCTTCTCAACAACCCCGACATGCCGAACCTCTCGCATGAGCTCGAGCGCGCCGGAATCCATTTCCCCCATCCCCAGTTTGCCATTCTGGCGATTGCGCCCGCCTCCGGCTATCAATTCACGCGCGAGGACGCTTCCACGCTGATCCAGAATATTTCGGATATTTCCACCGGCGAGGATGTCCTGCGCGCCGTGGAGTGCGACCAGACGAACCATCTCCTGGCCGTTTTCTGCAATATCCAGAACAGGGAACGGCTGGACAGCATCATCCGCAAGCTGCACGTGTTTCTGAATCGGCTGCCCGTTCGCTTTTTGATCGCGGACGGTCCGATCACGGATTTTTCCGGCGTCTCCGCCTCTTATCTGGCGGCGCTGTCCAAGCTGAAGCTGGTCTCCGACGCGCTGACGAGCGGCAGCCTGGATGTGATCAGCCAGGGCTCCGAGCTCCGGCAGACGGCCGGCCGGCTGGTCTTCCAGATCGAATGCGGGGACAGCCCAAAGGCGCTGGAGGCGCTGGAACAGTATATGGAGCTGATGCGGCGGAACAGCTCCGAGCTGGCCGACCACTACAGCATGATGCTTCTGGTCAGTGACATCTATCGCCTGTGCATTAAGATGGAGTATCCCCTGAGCGAGTCCCAGCTCAGCATGATGCTGCCAACCAGAAGCAGAAAAATGATCTACAGCAAGCTGGTGCAGCTGATCCCGGCGCTTTGCAGCCATAAGCAGCAGTCTATGCAGCTGATCAAGCCCACCAGCCAGATCGTCATGAACTACCTTGCCGATCATTTCTGCGACTACGACGTCTCCGCGCAGAGCATATCCGAAGCGCTTGGCATCGGCCTGAATCGGGTCTATGCGATTATTCGCGAACAGACCGGACACAACCTGAAGGCCGTCCTGACGCAGATGCGGATCCAATACGCAAAACAGCTTCTGGGAAACGCCGGCCTTTCCATGTCGTCCATCGCGGCGAAGGTGGGGTACAACAGCTCGTCATACTTCAGCAAGGTGTTCAAAGCGTCGGTCGGGCAATCTCCGGACGCCTACCGCAGAATGATCCTGTCGGGATGGACCCACGCCTCCGGCGCGGAGTCGGAAGACGAATGAGACAGGGGCCTGCGGCATGGCGCAAGCGCCCCGAAGGGGGCGGAGGGTTGTTTCGCCCCGCATTCGACGTTTCGAGCATTGTGCTTTTACAGAAACGGTGATATAATCCGATCAGAATGGCGGACGCGCTGATTCTCGGCGCGTCCGCCTTCGGCCTGACCGCGCGGAATGATGCGGATGATCCGCCGGCCGTCGCGGCAGATGATTTCGACGGCGGGCATGCCCCCTGCGGTCTTTCACGCGGAACAACGCCGCCGGTCGAAGGGCAGGGGCGTCCGCAGGCCGATTCGGCGACAAGGAAAAGGGAAGGTGATATTATGGAGGGCCGTCGTGCGGCCGCGCTGCGGCTGACGCAGGGCGCTGCCATTGGGGCGATCTATGTCGCATTGACGCTGGTTTTCGCGCCGATTTCGTTTGGCGCGATGCAGATTCGAATTGCGGAAGCGCTGACGATTCTGCCGCTTTTCACGCCGGCGGCGATACCGGGGCTGTTTGTGGGCTGCCTGCTGGCCAATCTGATCGGCGGCGCGGTTGTATGGGATGTGATCTTCGGCAGCCTGGCGACGCTGATCGGCGCGGCGGGCGGCTGGCTGCTGCGCAGGAACCGCTGGCTGGTTCCGATTCCGGCGATTGTCGCCAACACCGTCATCGTTCCCCTGGTGCTCAAATACGGCTACGGGGTGGATTTGCCGATTCTCCTGTCGGCTGCGTATATCGCCGTGGGCGAGATCATCGGCTGCGGCGTGCTGGGAGAGCTGCTTGCTTCGGCGCTGCTGAAACGAAGGGCTGTGTTTGCCGGCAGGAAAGCAGACTGATGCGCCCGGAAGCACACGGCGCAATGCGGACGAGGGACGCCGAAGGGAACGGCGGGGAAAGCGCCCGGTTTGACGGGGCTCCAGCAGGCGGAATGGCCCATGCGCCGGCAAGTGTTTATGGGGGAAAAATAAGAAAAAAACACGTTGCTTTTTGGCGTAGGCGGTGTTATAATATTAACGGTCGATGCCTCTGGCACTTTTTTGTGAATAATGCGGGCGAACCCGCATTAATAAGTCGATGGGAGGGATCCTTATTATGAAGAAGCTGCTTGTCCTTCTGCTGGCTGTCCTGCTGGTGCTCACCATGGTGCCTGCGGTGGCGGAGAACGACGATGTCATCACCATTAAGTTCTGGCATCATCGCGGCTCCGGCGCCCAGCTTGATTGCGTCACCCATGCCGTTGAGGGCTTCAACGCCACCGTCGGCAAGGAAAAGGGCATCGTTGTTGAGGAGGAGTATCAGGGCGGATACGTCGACCTGTTCGCCAAGATACAGACCGCCTTCCAGGCCGGCGAAGCCCCGAACGTGATTTCCGCCGCCAACACTTATGTCGCCTACATGCTCGAGGACGACATGATCGTCGACATGGCGCCTCTGGCCGCGGCCGAGGGCTATGACATCAAGGGCAACGTGATGGATTGGCTGCTGAACATCGCCGGCAACACGGGCGACGAGATGTACTCCATGCCCTACTGCCGCTCCACCCCTCTGTTCTACTATAACAAGGCGGTTGCCCAGGAAGTCGGCATCGAGATCGGCGACACCATCACCATCGATGAGCTGGTCGAGTTCGGCCGCGCCGTCATGACCAAGGACGACGAGGGCAACGTCACCCGCTATGGCTTCGAGCTGTTCAACGACTTCGGCTATTACAATGCCGCGTGGATTTATCAGCTGGGCTCCGAGTACCTGCACACCGACGCCACCGACGGCACCGGCGGCTCCGCGCCTTCCCTGGACGACGGCGTTATGCTGCAGGTTTTGACCGACTGGCGCAACTGGGTCGAGGAGGGCTGGTGCCGTCCGTTCGACGTGACCAACGCCGGCGACACCGCTCAGACCATGTTCATCCAGGGCGAGCTGGCCGCCTATGTGAACAGCTGCGCCGGCCTGGGCAACCTGACCATCGCCTGCGAAGAGGCGGGCGTCGATCTGGGCGTTGCCATGTTCCCATCCTATGACATGGCGAATCACGTGGCCGAGATCGGCGGCGCGAATGTCTCCATCTGCGGCGGCGACAACAGCGAGGAAGAGATCCAGGCGTCCTGGGAGTTCGTCAAGTATCTGATGAGCGACGAGGAGCAGTTCTACAACGCCATGAGGTCCGGCTATGTCGCCTGCACCAAGTCCGTTGCCGAGTATCAGGAGATGATCGACTTCTGGGCGGAGAAGCCGAACTTCAAGGTCGCTTATGATCAGATGCTGGCCTATGGCCGCGGCCAGGAGACCCCCTTCATCACCGTGGCTCAGGACTACACCCAGATCGTTTGGGACAATGTTTCCCTGCTGATTCAGGAGCGGAGCATCACCCCCGAAGAGGCTGTTGAGAACATCAAGGCCGAATCCGACATCATCTGGTAATAACTCCACATGACCCAATTGCGGGCGGGAGGATGTTCATCCTCCCGCTCCGTTTCAAGAATTGGAGGATAAACAGATGGCACAGATAGAATTCCGCAACGTATGTAAGTATTTTGGCTCGAATAAAGTCATCGAGAACCTGAACCTGACGATCGAGGACGGCAAGTTCACCGTTCTGGTCGGTTCGTCCGGCTGCGGCAAGACGACGCTGCTGCGCATGATCGCCGGCATCGGCCCGGCGTCTTCAGGGCAGGTTCTGATGAACGGCAAGGACATTTCCGAGGTTGCGCCGGGCAAGCGCGACATCGCGATGGTTTTCCAGAATTACGCCATTTATCCCACCATGACGGTGCGCGAGAACATCGAATTCGGCCTGAAGAACAGAAAGGTTCCGAAGGAGGAGCGCGCCCGCCTCATCAATGATTATTCCCGGATCGTGGACATGTTCGAGCTGCTTTCCCGCAAGCCGAGCCAGCTGTCCGGCGGCCAGCGCCAGAGAATCGCCCTTGCGCGCGCAATGGTGAAAAAGCCGGCCGTGTTCCTGATGGACGAGCCGCTTTCCAACCTGGACGCCAAACTGCGCGCCAGCATGCGCATCGAGCTCAAGGAGCTCCACAAGAAGCTGAAAACCACCTTCGTCTACGTCACGCACGATCAGATCGAGGCCATGTCCATGGCGGACACCATTGTTCTGATGGAGAAGGGCGAGATTCAGCAGGTGGGCACGCCCGAAGAGATTTACCATGAGCCGGCCAACGTGTTTGCCGCGCAGTTTATCGGCACGCCGCCGATGAACATCATGGACATGAACAACGGATACAAGCTGGGCTATCGTCCGGAAAGCGTCGTGTTCAGGGCGGAAAAGCCGCAGGACGAGGGCTTCGCCATGCGCGGCAGGATCATGACCCGCGAAATGCTGGGCGCCGAAACGCAGTACAAGGTCCAGCTCAGCAGCGGCCAGCCGATCATGGTCAAAATTCCCGACAATCGCTTCCGTGAGGACAACGATATCTGGGTGACGGTTGCCCCGGAGCACCTGCATTTCTTTGATCCTTCCGAAGCGCACTTCAGCCACGGCGGCACCCCGGAGCTGTTGAAGGTGGTTGGGGGGATGAACGATGCGTAAGACCAAGGCGCCGGTATACAGGGAAGTGAAGCAGGGAAGCCTCGGCAAGCGCTTTCTGGACGCCACGATCTCATGGCTGATGGTGCTGCCGGCCGTGGCGTTCCTGGTTGTGTTCGTCGTCTATCCCGCCATCAACATGGGCGTCATGAGCATGTTCTACTCAAACGCGACCAATCCCTTTAAGAAGTTCATTGGTCTGGACAACTACAAAACGCTGTTCTTTGTCAAGAAGGACTTCTACAACGCCCTGGGCAACACGGCGATGTACACCGCGGGCGCGCTGGTATGCATCATCGTCTTCTCGGTTCTTCTGGCGCAATGGATGTTCAGGCCGCGCAAGATCAACAACATCGCCCAGACCGTCTTCTTCACCCCGCATCTGGTGGCCGGCGTTTCCGCGGGCTTCATCTGGTCCTGGCTGCTGAGCTCGCAGTCCTACGGCCTGTTTAACTCGGTGCTGACCTCCCTCGGTCTGCCCGCCGTGCGTTGGCTGGACGACTCCTCAACGGCCATGTGGTCCATTATCATGATGAACACCTGGAAGAGCATCGGCTATTATGCGCTGATCATCCTCTCCAGCATGAAGTCGATTCCCACGGAGATCTACGAGGCGGCCCGGCTGGACAACGCCTCCCCGATCAAGGTCTTCTTCAAGATTACGCTGCCGATGATCTCGCCGCAGCTGTTCCTGCTGCTGATCACGATCACAACGGGCTCCTTCAAGGTGTTCGACTCCGTGCGCATCATGACCAACGGCGGCCCCGGCGATTCGACGCGCGTGCTGAGCATGTATATCTACGACTATGCGTTTCAGCGCAACAACACGCTGGGCTACGCCTGTTCCGCGGGCATGATCATGATGCTGATTATGATCGTACTGACCATTTTTGACTTCGCGTTCGTCGAGAAAAAGGTTCATTATCAATAAGGAGCAGCATTATGGAGAAGATCACTCTTACAATGACGGATCGCAAGAGAGAGCTGATTCTGACGATCATCAGCGATGTCTTGAAGATCGCCGTTATGCTGGCGTTTGTATTCCCATTTTACTGGATGCTGATTACGGCGTTCAAAAGCTATACGGAGTCCATGGCCGTGCCGCCGACGCTGCTGCCGAAGGTCTGGTCGATTGAAGGCTATGTCAGCACGTTCAATTCCGGCCTGAACATCCCGCTGTACATGCGCAACACGGTGGTCGTGACGGCCTCGGTGATCGCGCTGCAGCTGATCGTCATGGTGCCGGCGGCCTACGCGTTCGCAAAGCGCAGGTTTCCGCTGCGCGGCCTGGCGTTCGGGCTGGTGCTGGTGGCGTTCATGATCCCGCAGCAGCTGACCTACATTTCGATCTTCGTCATGATGAGCAAGTGGCGCCTGATCAATTCGCTCTGGCCGCAGATTCTGCCGATGGGCTGCGACGCGTTCGGCATATTCATGCTCCGCCAGTCCTTCAAGCAGATTCCCGATGAAATCGTGGAGTCCGCCCGCCTGGACAGCGCGAACGAAGTTCAGATCATGCTGCAGATCATGCTGCCGATGTGCAAGTCGGCCATGGTGACCATTGCGATGTTCTCGTTTATCGGCGTCTGGAACGCGTATTTCTGGCCTCTGGTCATGACGCTGAAGGACGATTTCCGCCCGCTGACCCTGGCCATTGAGCGCCTGAGGGACGCGGAGGTCGGCATCCGCTGGAATACGCTGATGGCCGGCAACTCGCTGCTGGTCGTTCCGATTCTGGTCGTATTCATCTTTGCCAGCAAAAAGATCATCGAGGGCTTTACCTACCGCGGCGTCAAATGAGCGGGTTGACGCCGGCGGCGGATGGCTGCAGGGTCAGGACCCACGTCCCCGCCTGCGACAGCGGGGACGGACGGAAAACCCCGCGTCTTCCCCGGGCAAAAAGGTTTTGACGGGGAAGCGCGCCGGAAAGATAAAGAGGGAAGCGGATGCATATGGAGAGACATGTCATTGTCGTTTCGGTGGACGCAATGGTGTATGAAGACCTGGAATTCATGTCGAAGCTGCCGGCTTTCGCGGGAATCTGGCCGCAGACGGCGCGAGTCAATCACGTCCGTTCAATCTACCCGACCATTACCTATCCCTGTCACACCACGATGCAGACCGGCCTGTATCCGAACAGGCACGGCATTGTGAACAACGAGCAGCCCATCATGTGCGAGACGAAGAGCCTCTGGCAGCACATGCGAAGCATGTACCGCGGCAAGAACATCTTCGATTGGGCGAAGGAGAACGGCCTCACGACCGCCGCGGTGTTTTGGCCGGTCAGCGGCAACGATCCCAGCATCGATTACAACATCGCCGAATACTGGCCGCAGCACGGCGAATCAGACGAGCAGTGCTTTATCGATGCCGGCACCTCCCCGGAGGTTGTCGAAAAGGTTCTGCGGCCAAACCTGCCGCTGGTGAAGGGCCGCGTTCGCCAGCATCCCTATTGCGACGCGTTCGTGATGGGCTGCGCCTGCGCGATGATCCGCGAGTTCAGGCCGAACCTCTTGATGGTGCATCCTGCGAACGTTGACGCCTATCGCCATGAAACCGGCCTGTTCACCAGGAAGGTGGAGCTCGCGCTGATGGAGACGGGGCTGTGGATGCAGCAGCTGATCCAGGAGACCCGGAACGCCGGCATCTATGAGCAGACGGACTTCTTCATCGTCAGCGACCATGGGCAGATCAATGTGCGCCGCTGCATCGCGTTGAACGTGAAGCTGGCCGAGGCCGGCCTGATCGACGTCGACGCGGATGGGAATATTGTCGATTGGCGCGCCTTCTGCAAATCCGGCGGCACATCCTGCCTGGTCTATCTGAAGGATCCCGCCAACAGGAAGGACTATGAGGACACAAAGGCGCTGCTGGATCGGCTGTGCGCCGAGGAGGTCTACGGCATCGGCCGCCTGTACACCACGGAGGAGGCGGACGCCGAGGAACACCTCTCCGGCCCGTTCTCCTTTGTGCTGGAGACCGACGGCTACACCACCTTCGCCAACGACTGGCGGCGTCCGCTGGTGCGTCCGCTGGACAACCAGAACTATCGCTTCGGCCGCGCCACGCACGGCCATTTGCCCTCCAAGGGTCCCGGCCCGACGCTCTTTGCCTTCGGACCGCACATGAAGCCCGGCGCGGTGATCGAGAACGCCGTCCTGGTGGATGAAGCGCCGACCTTCGCGCACGCGCTGGGCATCGAGATGACAGGCACGGACGGCGTCTGCCTGGATGCGTTATTTCGCTGAGAAGAGGGAGTGCAGGATATGAATCATCTGAAAAAGCCCATGTGGGAAGGTCACAACAGCAGGGTCCTGGTGGCTGCGCATCGCGGTGCGCGCTTCATCTATCCGGAAAACACGATGCCTGCTTTCCGCTATGCGATTGAGCAGGGCGTGGACATGATCGAGACCGACGTGCGCATGACCAGGGATCATCAGCTGGTGCTGATGCACGATGCCGCCGTGGATCGCACGACCGACGGCAAGGGAGCGGTCTGCGATATGACGCTGGCGGAGTTCAAGGCGCTGAACGCCGCTGCAGATTACGACGATTACCCGGAGGGCGTCAGCCCGCCGACGCTCGAGGAGTTCCTTACGCTTTGCTCAAGGCATGACGGTCTCCTGATCGACTTCGAGCTGAAGGAATATCCCACGCCCGGAAGAGAGGAATGGGCCTATGAGTGCTGCGATAGGACGATCGAAATGCTGGAGGCCTACGGCTTTGGCGACCGCTGTGTGCTGAATTCGTTCAGCGCGCGCCTGCTGGAGTACATCGTGAAGAAATACGGCGACAGGTACCGCCTTCACGGCTATTATCCCTATGCCGTGCTGAGGGATTCGGATCATGAAGACCCGTCCTGGTACAAGCAGTACTTCTACTGCCTGTGCATCAGCAGCGTGGCGTTTGGACCGGACGGCCCGCACCGCTACAATTTCAACGTGCCCAAAAAGGCATACTTTGACGCGGTGCTGGCGGAGGGCATCGAGCCGTGGGTCTGCGCGGGCATCTATTCCGAGCCGGAGATCATTCGCTGCGCCGAGCTGGGCGCGTCGCTGATCACCACGGACTACCCCGCCACCATTCTCGAAGCGCTGCGCAGGCACGGCTATCACGACTGACCTGCCAAGCAGAGACGATCATCAGGAGAGAGGCTATGTATCCGTCTGATAAAGAAGCCAAAGAATTGATCATAGACATCGGCCGGAAGATGCACGAGGGGCGCTTCGTCACGGCCAATGACGGCAATATCACGATTCGCGTGGGCGACGACGAGGTTTGGGCGACGCCCACGGGCGTCAACAAGGGCGACCTGACGGCGGAGAAGCTGCTGCGCGTTCGGATTTCAGACAGCGCGGTTCTGGAAGGCGCATGGAAGCCCACCTCGGAGCTGGAAATGCATCTGAACGTCTACCGCACGGACAATGAGGTTGTTTCCACCGCCCATGCGCATCCGCTGTATCTCAGCGCGCTGGCCTGCGCTGGCATTGAGCTCGACCTGGCGACGACGCCCGCGGCGGCCTGCATCAGCGGCCGGGTTCCGGTGGTTCCGTACTGCTGCTCCGGCAGCCCGGAGCTGGCGAAGAGCGTCATTCCCTATGTGAAGGACTATCACGTGGTCAACCTGGGCAACCATGGCCCGCTGGCCTGGGGCAAGACGCCGGAGGAAGCCTGGTTCCGCCTGGAGGACGCCGAGGCGTCGGCTCATCTGGCGTTTCTGATGCTGGAGCTCAGGCGCATTCGGCCCCTGAACCGGGACCAGCTGGCCACCCTGTTCGCCTTCCATCACATTCCGATGACCGAGGCCGGCACCGTTCAGCAGCTCGACACCCAGGCCAACCAGGAGCCCGCCATTCCCTTCTCGGAGTATCTGCGGCAGGCCATGCAGTGACCGCCGCGTCGGCGGCGTTGAGCGGGGAGGCATGAAACGTGAACGAACGGAAAAAGCTGTGCCTTGCGGGGCATGGGAGCCGGATCCTGGTGGCCGCGCATCGCGGCGCGCGCTTTACGCATCCGGAGAACACCATGCACGCCTTTCGTCACGCGATCGAACAGGGCGTCGACATGATCGAAACGGATGTGCGCATGACGAAGGACAGGCAGCTGGTGCTGATGCACGATCCCACGGTGGATCGCACGACGAACGGATCGGGCACCGTCTGCGATATGACGCTGGCGGAGTTCAAGGCGCTGAACGCCGCCGTGGACTACGGCGACTACCCGGAGGGCGTCGCGCCGCCCACGCTGGATGAATTCATGAAGCTCTGCGCGGCGCACGAAACGCTGATCAACTTTGAACTGAAGGACTATCCGAAGCCCGGCCGGGAGGAATGGGCCTATGAGTGCTGCGACCGGCTGGTCGGGCGAATCGAGGCTTACGGCTATCGGGAGCGCTGCGTGCTGAATTCCTTCAGCGCGCGCCTGCTGGAGTACGTCGCAAAGAAATATGACGGCCGATATCTGATCCACGGCTATTACCCCAATCAGGCGCTGCAGGATTCGGATCACGAGGACGCGTCCTTCTACCGCCGCTATTTCTTTTGCGCGGGCATCAGCGGCGTGGAATACCGCCCGGACGGAGCGGCGCAGAAGAAGGCGTTCGACGCCGTGCTGGCTGAGGGCATTGAGCCGTGGATCTTCTCCAATTCCACCCGGGAGATCATTCAGGCGTCCAGGCTCGGAGCGGGGATGATCACGACAGACTATCCCGCGGCCATTCTTGAAGAGCTGCGCAGACTCGGATACCACGATTGACAGGAGGCACAGAACATGACTGATACGCTGAAGACGGTAATCGTCTCCGATGCGTTTATGCATGAGGAGTACTATCGCAGGTGCTTTGAAAAATATCCCCAGTATGAGATCGTCAGCTCGCTTTTCTTCGGCACGGCGGATCGCCTCAGCATGCGCGATCCCATCCACAACATGGAGCGCAACGGCCCGGATACGCTGGAGCCCCCGGCCGGGCTGTACGATGCCGTCGAAGACGCGGACGTGCTGATGGTGCACGTTTGCCCGGTCAACCGCCGCGTGCTGGAGCGGGCGAAGCGGCTGAAGGTCATCATGACCAACCGCGGCGGCCTGGAAAACATCGATGTGAAGGCCGCGACGGAGCTGGGGATTCCCGTGCTGCACAACCCCGCGCACAACGCCAACTCCGTGGCGGAGCTGACCATCTGCCTGATGCTGGCTGAAATGCGCAATGTGGCGCGGACCCATGCGAACATGATGCAGCATAAATGGGTTGAGCACTATCACAACGCGGGCCAGGTGCATGAAATCGCAGGCTCGGTTGTCGGCATCATCGGTTTCGGCAACATCGGCCGCCGCGTGGCGCGCAAGCTGTCCGTGTTCGACTGCAGCCGGATTCTGGTCTACGACAAGTATGTGCCCGCTGACGATCCCGATCTGGCGAGGTACGGCTGCGAATTCGTCGATCTCGAGACGCTGCTGAAGGAATCCGACATCGTGACGCTGCACGTTCGCAGCGACGAATGCGTGCTGTTCCGCGAGCATTTCGATCTGATGAAGCCCACGGCATACTTCATCAACAGCGCGCGTTCGCATCTGGTGGACAATCAGGCGCTCTATGAAAACCTGCGCGACGGCAAGCTGATGGGCGCGGCGTTCGATGTCTATCCGCACGAGCCGATCCGGCCGGACGAGCCATACGCGTCGCTGGACAACACCACGCTGTCGAATCATCGCGGCGGAGACACGGAAAACTGCTATTCGGACAGCCCGGCGGCGCTGCTGCGCGAATACGAAAAGATGCGCGCGGGCGAAACGCCCAGGTTCTGGGCCAACAAAAGGGAATTGGAGGAAAAACGTTAGCGCGTGCCCCCGGAGCGCAAAGGGACCTGTCGGGAAAAGGGCCGAATCGTTCTGATCGACGCGTGTTATGCAGTGCATATCGATTCCGCGCTCATTTTATGGTTCTTCACGGAAAACTGTGGAATGGCAGCGAAAAAACCGGGAGGGCATCGCGCTCTCCCGGTCGTTTTGTCGTGCAATCTGCAAAGGGATTCCTGTTTTGAGGCAGCTTCCTTTTTGCTTCATCGAGGGACGCCGTGGGACGGGCTTCTCGCCATGCGAAGCGGCACGACCGCTTTCGCCGCCGTTCTTGTCACGGCGAAGGGGCATTTGCCAGAATCCCACGGCTTTCTGCGGCGAACCTCATGCCCTTTCCCTCCCCAAACCGATCTGTCTTCGGGCCTCTTTCCGCCGCCCTCCGTTCAGCTGAGCGGCGACGAAATCCCCCCGGATCCGTGCAGGGCTTGGAAGGCAAATGGTATTATTTCTGGAGCAGTCCCTTCGCCAGATCGATGCTTTCCTTCACGAGCAGTTCGCCGCCGTCCGGCGCGCAGACGCCGTTGAAGATATTGGCGGAGTAATGGCCGCCGGCCACCGCGTTCGGCGTCGCCAGATAGCCCAGGCAGTCGTAGGACAGCTCGACGTCGAACACGACGCTGTCCCTGAGCGCCATGCGGATGCGGTCGGCATACTCAATATACAGCTCGAACGGATTGGAGATGAACACGATATCGCCCAGCACGGTGGCGAATACCTTGGAGGGGTAAATCCTGTCTCCGCTTTCATAGCGCTGCTTGCGGGTGTGGGCGTTGCCGTTGTCGAACAGGCTCTTGGGCCAGCCGGTTTCCGTATAGTTGTCCTTATTGGCCAGATAGTCCACTGCCCACCGGTATTCTTCCTCCGTCACCTGCCAGACGGGGAAGTCGATCTTCCGCATGCCCTGGGCGTGGCGCACTTCGCCCTGATAGGAAACCAGTTTCTTGTCCTTGTGGCTGATGATCGCGTCGGCGACCAGGTTGCCCATGTAGACAGAGCCGTTGCGTCCTCTGTAACAGCCGCTGTCGCGCTCCATGGGGATGCGGTCGACGATGTGATGAGGAGAGAGGTCGCCGGCGGAGCGGCACAGCGGGAGCACCTTCACGTCCTTTCCGAAGGCATCCGCGATGCGCTCGCGGGTGACACCCCAGTAGTCGGCGGTGATGTACATCGCGCTTTCGTCGCACTGGGCGGTGCAGGGGACGTTGGCGACAATGCCGGTCAGCCTGTCCTTTTCGTCGTAAACGTAGAGCAGCTGCATCGGCCCGCCGTCACGGCCTTCCATCTTCAGGAAATCCGGGCGATAGGCGTCTCCGTACATCTGCGCGGACCCATCCTTATACACGACGCGGCGGCAAACCCCGGTCTGAACACGGGCGACGGCCAGCTCGGCGCGCGCCTCAACCAGGTGCTCCATCGCGTCGCGCACGGCCTCGGCGACGCCTTCGGCGAACTGCCGGTTGCACTCTGCGGCGGGCATGGAGCCTTCCGCCTCGGAACGATCGCCGGTGAGGGAGAGGTAGGTGTCGAGCCAGAGGGTCGGCCCGGTGTGGATGTGCGTCGCGGAGATGACAAACTCGTCCTCTTTCAGGTCGGGAACCACCTTCTTGACCGCCTCAAATGTGAGCAGCGAAGTGCCCTCGAAGATTTCACAGGTGTCTGCAGAGACCCAGATGGTGCGCGCGTTATCAGAGACGATAACCATCGCGACGGCGTACAGCGGGTCGTTGACCTTGTCCGTTACGCGCTTCTCGAACTGTCCCAGAAGGGAGGCTTTCCCGCCCCTGGGGGTGATGTCCGCCTGACCGAACCCGATTCTCATTTCCCAGTCAACTCCTTTGTCAGTATAATGATGCTCTGCTTGTCCAGACCTTCCGCCGCTTTGCCGGATTCCTCCCGGCAAGCACGGCGCGCCATGCTCATCCTCTGCTTTCGTTCGGGAATATAATACCACACAGGAGCGCGGCTGTCCAGTGGTTATTCGCCGGCGGCGCGGCGCTGACTTTTCCGAAGATATTTGCGGCAACCGCGCACAAGGCCGTGACAAAAGCGCGGGGATTATGGTATAATAGAGCCGCGGATTACATCGACTGGCGCCATGGTGCATCTGCCGCTTTGGCGTTTGAAAGGAAGGGTGGTTATGAATCGAATCAGCGTGGATTTTGGCAAACAGACTGGCGCGATCCGCCCGCTGCACGGCGTGAACAGCGGCCCGCGCACTTACTCGTTCTATCATAATACAACCCAGTACTTCCAGGAGGCGGGCATTCCGTATTCGCGCCTGCACGATACGGAATATCCCTACGGCAGCGGCCACTTCGTTGACATTCCCTGCATCTTCAAGAACTTCGACGCGGACGTCAACGATCCGGCCAGCTATGACTTCGAGATGACCGACATGTACATACAGGCCATCTACGAGGCTGGCACGAAGGTGTTCTACCGGCTGGGTGTCTCCATCGAACACGCGCCGGTCAAGCGCAACGTCTATCCGCCGAAGGACCCGGTGAAGTGGGCGCAGATCTGCGAGCACGTCATCCGCCACTACAACGAAGGCTGGGCGAACGGGTTCCACTATGGCATCGAATACTGGGAGATCTGGAACGAGCCTGAAGGCAACGGCACCTGGCGCATCAGCATGTGGATGGGCTCTGACGAGGATTATTTCAACCTTTACTCCATCACCGCCAACCATCTGAAGAAGTGTTTCCCGGACATCAAGGTGGGCGGCTACGCCAGCTGCGGCTTCTATGCCGCCTTCGAAGAAACGCCCACGGAAAGCCATAAGAAGATCCTGGCGTTTGCCGATGATTTCTTCAGATACATCACCGCCCCGGCGACGCGCGCCCCGTTGGACTTTTTCTCCTGGCACATCTACTCGAACGACCTGTATCTTTATGAGAACTGCTCGCGTTACGCCCGTTCTCTGATGGAAAAATACGGTTTCCCCGGCGCGGAGAGCATCCTGGATGAGTGGAACTACGGCGGCGAAGACATGTTCAACCGCATGCGCAACGAGTACGGCGCGGCGCTGGCGGCCGGCGCGCTGTGCGTCATGCAGCACAATGAGGTGAATCTGGCGAACTATTATGATTCGCAGCCGGCCATGTGCTACTGCGGCATTTTCTCGCTGGAAACCCGCGAGCCGACCAAGACGTTTTACTCCCTGAAGGCGTGGAACGAGCTGTTCAAGCTGGGCAACGAGGTGGAAACCACGTCAGACTGTCCGGACGTGCGCCTGTGCGCGGCTGTAAACGGCGGCAAGGGCGGCATCCTGATATCCAGCTACAGGGCGGAAGACAGCGATTTGTGGATCAGCGTCCGCGGGCTGCATGGCGGAAACGGCGTCAAAGCCAGCGTGTGGATGACGGACAAGGACCACTTCTTCGAGAAGGTTTCCGAGGAGGTCTTCTTCGGCGACCAGATCGGCTTCCTGCGCAAAAAGGACGCTTACACCACCCTCTACATCGAGCTGGAGGCCCTCTGACAATCCCGCTCCTTATGACGTTTCGGCCCGCCGCTGACTGCGGCGGGCCGTACGGACGCGCTCGGGCGCTTACTGATTCAGGCGCCAGAGCGCATTGATTTTTTCAATGGCGTCGGCCACGAGCATATCCCCGCTTTCGGGGCCGCAGGTGGTGGAAGCCGGCGCGCTGGAATAGGAGCCGCCCTGTATGGCGAGGGTCGTGGGCAGATAATCGAGATACTGATCCGTCATCTGGACGACGACGGTATGCGTGGACGCGGCGCGCGCCTTGATTCGCAGGGAATACTCAATGAACAGTTCAAACGGACAGGTCATCCACGCGCTGTCCCCAATCCGCATATAATGGAGAGACGCGTCCACCGTTTTGCTTCGATTCTGTTGTATATAGCGCCAGATGACGCCCATGGGCTCAAAGATGGCGACAAGCTCGCTTCCGCGAATGGGGTTTTCGGCGGAAAAACGGGATCGGGCCGATCTGACGACGGCCATCGCTTCCCTGTAGTCCTCCTCTGTAACCTGACGAATGGGAAGGCGCAGCGAGCAGGCGGTATGGAAGAAGGCGGGCTGCGTCTCAACGCAGTCCTTCGCTTTGCGGAACCCGCGGCGGACTGCGTCCGTAATGCGGTCCGCGATATCCCGGCATATGTCCGCCATGTCGTAATTGCAGTAAACCTCGCCGGCCTGCGCGCCCCAAACCTCCAGCTCCCGCCGGTTTGTCTTGCTGACCCGCGTCAGGTCGATGGGCGTTTGATCGCCCGCGGCGCCGCAGAGGGGCAGAATGTGGATGTTGCCGAACGCCTCGCGCAGCGCTTTGCGGGTGTAATGCCAGTAATCCGCAGAGAGCAGGGAGTGGAGCTCAAACACCTGAGAAGGGCAGGGAATGCAGACGACGACTCCGGTCAGCGCGCCGTTCTCGTCCCAGGTGTAGAGCATGTCCGCGCTGTGATCGGATCCGGCCTCAAACCGGAGGAAATCCTCGCGTGCGCAGACGCCGTACATGACGGTTTCCGACGCGCCGTCTTTGGCGAAAACAGGACGGCGGTTAAAGGAGATGACGGCGTAATCGGACGCGGCGCTGACTCCGCCCGGTTTCCGGCCGTTCCACGCTTCCGTCGCGACCCGGGTCATGCGGTCCACGAGGAAGTCCCTGAGCTCCGCGCCTTCCAGCAGATCCGCGGGTTTTTCCGGCAGCCAGACGCGCTCCTCACCCAGGATTTTCAGCGCGTCGTCGGCGAACAGCAGGGGAGAGGCCTGCAGAGATGTATGCGTATGCGTCACGGAAACGCTGAGGTATTCCGGCGAGAAACCGTCCAGCGCGGCCAGGTTTTTACGCACCCGCCGCATGATTTCCTCTTCGGGCGCGCACATCAAATCCATGGAAATGAGAATCGCCCGGCTTTCGCCGTTATCCAGCGCAAGCGCCTCGGCCATCAGCGGATCGTGCGCGTATTTGGCAATCCGGGGATAGATCTGTCCGCCGTTGTACACCGGACGGTGAGGGGTGATGCTGGTCTGGGCCCAGCCGATTCTGATCTGTGCCATATATCCTTCCTCTTTTCTGACGTATTATCCTTGGCCGCTTTATTATATCAAAAAGCGCTTTCAAAATCAATCTGAACACACGACCGCCGGGCCGTCTCATCTGGCGGCCGGTTTTTGCATGCTTAACAAACTGGCGTTTATTGATCAGTAATTCTGATAGCACTTGAAATCACAGCATTTTCAGCCATTCTATCGGCTGAAAGAAGGTTGTTTTCCCTCGATTTTTCCCTTATCAGGAAAAACAAGGGAAAGGTTTGCCGGACATAGATTACTTCCCAGTCGCCACCTTATCCATCAGCCGTGCTGAGGTTCGCTTGGTCTCTCGTGTCGCGTGAGCGTAGGTGCCCATCGTCGTGGTGATGTCCGAGTGGCCCAACAACTCCTGCACGTCCTTCGGCGCTGCGCCGTTCGCCAGCAGGTTGGTCGTATAGGTGTGCCGGATCATGTGGAAGTGGAAATCCTCCAGGCCGGGAATGCGCTTCTTTGCTGCTCGGCAGACGAGGCCGATCGTGTTCGGCGATTCCAGCGCGCCGTCTTCCCTCAGACAAACAAGGGAAATCTCGTTGTAGTCCTCTGGCACATCCTCCAAACGCGGCAGCGTGTACAGCTCGTGATACTTCCTGCCCTTCTCCGTGACGGTCTTGTAGAAGTTCAGTTTGTACAGCCCTCCGTACTCGAACCGCCGCCTGCGCTGTTCCGCCTTGGCCTTGCGCAGAATGTCCGTCAGCGTGTCGCAGAAGTCCACCGTGCGTACCTTCTTGCGCTTCGTCGGGCCAATTTCCGTCTTGTGACGCTTGGCATTGTAGCGGATGCTGCGCCGCACCATCAGATACTGTTCCTCCAGGTTGATGTCCTGCCAGGTCAGCCCGCAGACCTCGCCAATCCTCAAGCCCGTGTAGTAGGCGATCTGGATCGGCAGCAGCGCAGGATTGTTCTTCTGCCGCAGGTAAACTTCCAATTCGAGGAACTTGTCGTGGGGGATGATCGGGACGGCTGCCGCTTCCTCGTCCTCTCCGGCGAAGAGATCGACCTCGTCCTTCTTCACCCGGAATACGACATACTGCATCGGATTGAACGAGATCAGGCGCTTGGGGAACACCGCGAACTTGAACGCCCCTTGCAGGACCGCCGAGAATGATCTCAGATAGCCCTTGCTCTTGGGCGGGATCACCGTGCCATCCGGCATCGTGCAGCCGAAGCTGAGATAGTCAACATAGGCTTGCAGATGATCCGCCGTCACCGTCCGCAGCTTCCGCGCCCCGATTGGGTGCTTTTTGATCTGCTCGATCGTGGTCAGATACGTCGTCACCGTGCCGTTGCTGAGATTACCCGGCTTCAAGGATTCCTCGGCCCACAGATTGAGCATATCGCCCACGGTCAGATTGTCGGCCTTTGCGATGAACCTCTTAGCTTCGTAGTCCTCCATCGCCTTGCGCAGCAGAGACTCCGTCTCGCTCTTGTTCTCGGTACCGGGGAACTCCTTCTGCACCCGGTTGCCGCTCTCGTCCTCAACATAGAAGCGGTAATACCATTTCTTGCCTTTTTTCCTTACAGAACCTTTTGCCATGCTCGTAGCTCCTTTCATTGTCGCGGCAATCGGCTCTATGATATTGTACAAGTTTATTATACCACAGAGCCCGGACGGTTGCCACGCTTTTTATGATATGGTTTTTCTATATTTCCCCCTGGTAGATACTCCTCTTGAGAGTCCCTTCGCCCCATGAAATGCCATATACCAATTGATCAACCAGGTGCACTTTTTGTATGCATCCATAGACTCGACTCCAAGCGGCACTTTCTGCGTCTGCCGGTACAATCCGACCTTTACTGATCGACGAAGGATTAGACTTTGTTATAATAACATCAGATATAAAGAGAAGAGTCGAACTCATCTCCAAATGAAGGTGCGCCATTTCAGCGGCGCGACGATTTTCAGCACCAAGATTCGCTGTGGCGAGTGCGGCGGATGGTTTGGCTCGAAGGTCTGGCATTCCACGGACCCTTACAGGAAGGTCATCTGGCGGTGCAATGCCAAATACGGCGGAAAGACAGCCGGGTGCAAAACACCACACGTCACTGAGGAAGAAGTCAAAGCCGCGTTCGTCCGGGTGGTCAACAAGCTAATCGGTGACAGGGCAGCGCTGCTGGCGGATCTCAGGGAGATACAAGAGACCTACAGCGGAACGGACGAGCTGAGCCAGCGCCTGCATGAACTGGACGACCGCCTGAACTCGGAAGCCGAAGCGGTCCAAGGACTGATCGCCCAAAACGCCAGGGTGGCGCAGAACCAGGACGACTACAACGCCGCCTACGATGCTGCTGTCAGCCGGTACGAGACCACAAAGGCAGAGCGAGAAAAGGTGGCGGCTGACATCCGGCAGCGCGGCATCCGCAGGCGGGAGTTTGAGCGGTTCATCTCAGAACTCGAAAAGCTGCCCGAGGCAGTTTCGGAATTCGACGAAACGCTCTGGGGCAGCCTGGTGGATTATGTGACCGTGGGCAAGGACAAGACGATGGTGTTCACGCTCATTGGTGGAACTGAGATGAGGGGCTGAACAAGTTCATATTTCCCATTTGAATGTCCCACCCTTTCTGTGAACGGTTCCATGTGGTTTTGAAACTGGGAGTATTTTATTTCAGATAGTAGGATTGATTGATATAAATCGATCAGTCGTTTCGCCCGCAATACGGTGGACCTGCTGAATACGGTCCGTCACCTGAAAGACATCGGCGTAGAAGTCTGGTTTGAGGATGAGGGTATACACTCTCTGGACGGGGATGGCGAGCTGATGCTTACCATCCTCGCTTCTTTTGCCCAGGAAGAAAGCCGGTCAATCTCAGAAAACTGCAAGTGGGGCATCCGAAAGCAGTATGAACGCGGCGCTTCACGGGGCTGCAAAATTTACGGATACAGGACTAAGAAGGGCCAACTGGTTATTCAGGAGGACGAGGCCACTGTGGTCAGGCGCATTTTCCAGATGTTCCTGGATGGGGATTCCTGCTACATCATCGGGAAAAAGCTGGAAGCGGAAGGCGTCAGGTCATACGCGGGCAAGGCACTCTGCGGTGAGGTGATTGCCACCATGATCCGGCAGGAAAAATACACCGGCTGCACCCTGGCACAAAAGCTATACACGGCGAACCATGTGACGCACAAGCAGGTACGCAACAACGGCGAGTTGCCGATGTATTTCATCGAAGGGACGCACCCTGCCATCATCAGCATGGAGACCTTCCAGGCAGCTCAGCAGGAGTTTGCTCAGCGCTACGGCGTGAAAATCGTCAATGGCATCGCGCAGAAGGCCAGCTACTTCTATCACAAGGATGGAGACCACAGTCCACACCCAAAGCACAGAGGCCCACAGTGGTCAGAGGAACGCCGCAGGCAACACTCTGAATACTTTCGGACCCGCGAGAGCGGACAGTGTCGATATGATTTTTCGCATTTCATCGAATGCGAACATTGCCATGGTCACCTGCAGGCTTCGCTCAGACACTACGTGGATGGGTCCTCCGAAGCTGGCTGGGTTGATGTCGAGCATACCATGAGAGCGAAGGACACGCCAAGGCCGATTGTGTTCAGGGACAACGCGCTGAAGGCACAGATCGCCAACGCTCTGGGCTGGGAAACATTCAAAGCTGACAGGATGTTCGAAACGCTCTCCGGAATCAGTGTGAACGTGGACATGGTCACGCTTCATTTCAAGGACGGTGGCACAAAGCAGTTCCGGTACATCCAGCCCAAGCAGATCCACAGAAAAAGGAAGGGGACAACCTGATGGCAACAGTCACGAAGATTCCGGCAACAGTGAGCCGGTACACGGCAACGCCAATACAGACGAGGGTCAGGCGAAAGGTCGCCGCCTATGCGCGCGTTTCCACTGACCACGAAGATCAGTTGAACAGCTACGAAGCTCAGTGCGATTACTACACCACTTACATCCAGGCCAACGACGAATGGGAATTCGCAGGCGTGTACAGCGACGAAGGCATCTCCGGAACATCGACCCGCAGGCGCGACGGTTTCAACCGCGTCGGTCAGCCGGTTTGCACGAAACACGGTCGACAGCCTGACGACCATTCGGAAACTGAAGGAGCATGGCACCGAGGTCTATTTCGAGAAAGAGAACATATGGACCTTTGACAGCAAGGGCGAGCTCCTTCTGACCATCATGTCCAGCCTCGCCCAGGAAGAGAGCCGGTCCATTTCGCTCAACGTCACCTGGGGCCAGCGTAAGCGGTTTGCTGACGGAAAAGCGACAGCGCCGTTCTCCGTTTTCCTCGGCTATGACCGGGGCGAGAACGGTGAGTTCGTGATCAACCCGGAGCAGGCGGAGATCGTGAAGATCATATACGGAGAATTCCTCAAGGGCTTCTCCTTCAAGGCTATCGCCAGGAAGCTGACGGAGATGGGTATCAAATCTCCGAAGGGCAAAGACGTGTGGAATGAGAGCACCGTCAAGTCTATTCTGACGAACGAGAAGTACAAGGGCTGTGCGCTGCTCCAAAAGCATTACACCGCCGATTACCTGACGAAAAAGATTGTCAGGAACGACGGTGCGGTTCCACAATATTATGTCGAAGACTGCCATGAGGCCATCATCGAACCGGAGACATTCGACAGGGTGCAGGAGATGATCGAGCAGCGCAGCAAGGTGCGCCATTTCAGCGGTGCGACGATCTTCAGCACGAAGATCCGCTGCGGTGAGTGCGGTGGGTGGTTTGGCTCAAAGGTCTGGCACTCAACGGACCAGTACCGCCGGGTCATCTGGCGGTGCAATGCCAAATACGGCGGAAAGGCAGCCGGGTGTAAAACGCCGCACGTCACAGAGGAAGAAGTCAAAGCAGCGTTCGTCCGGGTGGTCAACAAACTGATCGGAAACCGGGCAATGTTGCTGGCGGATCTCAGGGAGATACAGCAGACCTACAGCGGAACGGACGACCTGAGCCAAAGCCTGCACGAAATGGATGAACGCCTGAACGCGGAGGCGGAAGCGGTCCAGCAGCTGATTGCCCAGAACGCACGGGTGGCGCAGAACCAGGACGACTACAACGCCGCCTACGATGCCGCGGTCAGCCGGTACGAGGCCATCAAGGCAGAGCGCGAAAAAGTAGCCGCGGACATCCGTCAGCGTGGCATCCGCAGGCGGGAGTTCGAGCGGTTCATCTCAGAACTGGAAAAGTTGCCCGAGGCGGTTTCGGAATTCGACGAAACGCTCTGGGGCAGCCTGGTGGACTATGTGACCGTGGGCAAGGACAAGACGATGGTGTTCACGCTGATAGGCGGGACTGAGATGAGGGGCTGAAGCAACACTCGAGCGTCTCTTCGGAGGCGCTTTTTTTGTTTTCATATTCAAGAGATATGATCATTACAAAATCCGTAAGCCGGTTTGCCCGAAACCCGCTGGAATGTATCTTCTGGATCAGAAAGCAGAAGCCCCCGTCCAAGCCTTAAAAAACGCGTCCGTCAGCAGTGCCTTTATCAGCCTGATCCGCTGGTTTTCTTTTTGTTCCATATAGCCTCCAAAACAACACTTTCAGCTCTGATGTCGGTTGCAAACATGACATCTGTCGATTACAATTATGCTGTAATCGCACAATCGGGCAAGCAGGATCAAGGTGTTGTGGTGGAATATTTCTGATATATCGTTTCGGCTCTTGGGGCGTATATCGGGGGGGACCGCCGAGCCTTTCAGCCATGACGGTGATGGTGCCCATCCTGATCGCGCCTTGTCCTTCTTTTTCCGGAGAAACCGGGGAATATCAGGCCACGGCTATCGTCCTGGTCTCCGACATTCTGGCTTCTGCTGTCACGGCCTGGACCTATGCAAGGCACAAGAACATCAATCTGAAGAGCAGATGGGTCATGCTGGCGTCCATTTCTGTTCTTGCAACAGAACCCATACCTATGGTAAAAAAATAAACCTTAAAATTATAATACCGGTATCTTCAAAAAACAGCAGGATCACTGTATAATGTTTCTATCAGACGGGAGGAGACCGAGAGATGGAAACCAGAATTGCGGAAAACATCCGGGCATACCGGAAACAGCGGGGTCTGACCCAGGAGCAGCTGGCGGAGGTGCTGGGGGTATCCGTCGGCGCGGTGTATAAGTGGGAATCCAGATCCTCCCTGCCCGAACTGCGCCTCATCATGGAGATGGCGGATTTTTTCGACGTTTCCGTGGACGCGCTGCTGGGATACCAAATGAAGGACAACCAACTGAACGCCACTGTGGAGCGTCTGTGGCAAGCAAGCCGCAGCCAGGATTACGACGCGCTTTCCGAGGCGGAAAAGGCGATCATGAAGTATCCGCATTCCTTCGATGTGGTGTATGCCGCCGCGAATCTTTATTATACCTTTGGCGCAGGGACAAAAAAGGAGCCCTGGCTTCGGCGGGCCATTGAATTGCTGAACAATGCGCGCCTGCTGGTGCAGCAGTGCACAGATTCCCGGGTGAGCGAATCCTGGATTTGCGGTATGATCGCGGAGATGCACGAGATGCTGGGGGAAACAGACAAGGCGCTGGAGCTGCTGAAAGCAAATAACCCCGGCGCGATCTTTAATGACAGGATCGGGATCATGCTGCTCTCCCATGACGGGGACCCGGAGGAAGCAAATGATTTTCTGGAAGACGGGCTTCTGCGGGAGATCAGCCGGCTGATGCAGCTTGGGATCGGCTACGCCATGATGTTTGATACGAAGAATGACAATGCGTCCGGCATGGACATGATGCGCTGGATCATTCCCACCCTGCAAGGACTGAAAAAGACGAATGAGCCGGACTTTATCGTCAAAATGATCGCGATTTTCCATGTCTTCCTGGCAGTTTTTCAGTATAAGTCCGGCGACCGGCAAGGAACGGAAGAATCGCTCAGGGCAGCAAAGCGCCTGGCCGTTGCCTTTGATGCCGCGCCGAACTATGCGGCGAACCAGGTGAAATATGTGCGCGAATCGGAAATGACCAACGCCCATGATCTTCTTGGGGAAACCGCCATGGACGCGGTAAAATATGTCCTGCATGACAAAGACCCGGAACTGCGGAAGCTATGGGAGGAGGTGCGTGATGATGCAGAATAACCAATCCATGACAAGCTTCCTGCTCTGTCCCCGCTGCGGCAGGAAGACCCGCACCCTGGTTCGAAAGGATACGGAGCTGATTCGCTTTCCATTGTTCTGCCCCAAGTGCAGATATGAATGTGTGATCACATACAAAAAAGGAAAACTTGAAATCACAGAAGCGCCAGACGCATCAGAATCATTCTGAGACGCAGAGCCGGACTTCATTTTCGTCCGGCGGAATGGGCCCGATACCTCATACTGTCGGACGAAGGTTGATTGAACCGGAGGAAGACAGCCATGAGCAGATGGACCGACATCGGGTACAAATGGAACACCGAAACAACCTACAGGGTCAGGGAATTCCTAAAGGAGATGCGAATTCCCATGCGGATGCCCTCTGACGATATGTTCTTTCAGAGCGAGTATCATCTTCCCCACAAGGCCTGGAAATGGGGATTGAAAGTCAGAAAGAAGGATCTGTCCCGCGTTCTGGCCCTGCTGGAGAAGGAAGGCCTGATCCCCGCTGTCGAAAGCAGGGATATTGATCAATGAGAGGCGGCGGCTTTAAAACTGTATTGAGGGGATGGGTTACAAAGCTGGATCAGGCTGGATATTCGCAGAACACAATCCATACAACCTGCAATGATATGATGGAGGAACCATGTTAAAAGATTATGAGATAGATAAACCTGTCCTTGAAACTGATAGGCTTATGATTCGAACTCTTAACGAAGCTGATGTACAGGATTTGAAAGAATGGCTGGGGAGAGATGAAATTTATACCTATTGGGGACGAAAGGCCAGCAAAGGGGAGAAAAATCCGGAGTTGTTGTTTGTTGACGCCCGTCCCTGGGTAAAAAGGAAGCCTTCACTGGATTTTGACTGGGGGATTGTCCTGAAAGAAACAAATACTGTGATTGGAATGATTGCAGTATTTGATATACAGAATTCAAGGATGGGTGATATTGGGTATCGCATTCATCCTGAATATTGGAATATGGGAATTGCTACAGAAGCATTGAAGGAAGTGGTACGGTTCATATTTGAAAATACAGAAATAGAGCGGCTGAATGGGCGCGCTGATGTCAGGAATATTGCTTCAAACAAGGTCCTTGAGCGGTGTGGTTTCATAAAAGAGGGGACAATCCGACAAGGCAAAATGGTTTCGGTCTATTGTGACTATAACATGTACGGCATGCTTAGAGAAGATTATACAAAGATAAGAACATAAACCCGGATTATAGAAAGAATCAGTGAACGAAAGCGCGGTGGCATTATGAAGATCACGACAAAGCAGTTTCAGATATTGACGGACATCAACCTGGTCTGGGATTTCCTGACGGACATCTATGACCGGGAGACGGGCAGCGGCGTGGCGGCTCCCTTCTTTGAGTACGCCCTGCAATCCTCCTGGATGGATCAGTCCTACAGTTTCCTGGATCGGTTCTGGCTGGATGGGGACAGGGGGGTGGCCTTCGTGTTTTACGAAGCGCCTGTGACGGATATCTTCTTCAGCGTCCGCAAGGGATATGAATTCCTGGCGGACGAGCTGGTGGACTATGCCGTTTCCGCCATGCCGAATTTTGACGGAAAGCAGCGGCTGGTGCTCTTTAACGGTCAGGAATTTTTGATGGAAGCCGCGGCAAAGCGCGGGTTCGTCAAAACGGAAGAATATGAGGATCGGAACTTTGACTTCCGAAACGAACTGAATCATCCGCTGCCCGAAGGATACCACTTCGTAGACCCGGAGGATGCGGACGGCTTCAAGCTGGCAAAGCTCCTCTGGTACGGCTTCGGCCACGGAGAAAAAGGCCCATTCGAGGGCTGGGATCAGGAGGATTGCTCCACCGACTGGACACCTGCCAAATCCTATAAGGGCGTCATCGGCCCCATGACCGCGCCTGCACCCCATGCCACCCATGAATATGACATGATCATCGCGGATGAAAACGGGGAATACGTCTGCTTTTCTGGTATGTGGTGGGTGCCGGAAAACAAATTGGCCTACATGGAACCCCTGTGCACCCATCCGGATCATCGCGGGAAGGGACTGGCCTCTGCCGCCCTGTCCAGACACTATCATCGGATGAAGGCCCTGGGTGCCACCCACATGACCGGCGGCGGTGATCCCTTTTACGAAAAGCTGGGGTATGGGAAGGGCATCCATTGGACGTTCTGGAAGCGGATGGAAAAGCAGGCGGATGTCCCTGTGACCAACCCCTGTCAGGCCGTCAGCGCAGACGCCGCAGCGGTCGCTGCGCTGGCCTGCGAGCTGTGGCCGGAGCATCCGTTGGAAGAGATGAGGGAGGGATTCACAGCCTTGCTATCCCGGGAGGACGCGGCGGTCTTTGTGTACAGAGAGCAGGGAGAAGCTGTGGGCTTTGCCCAGTGCCAGCTTCGCCGCGATTATGTGGAGGGCACGGAGAGCAGTCCTGTGGGGTATCTGGAAGGAATCTACGTCCGGGAAGGCGCGCGTCGGCAGGGCGTCGCCCGCAAGCTGCTGTCCGCGTGTGAAAGCTGGGCAAAAGCGCAAGGCTGCAAGGAATATGCCAGCGACTGCGAGCTGGACAACACGGACAGCCAGCGGTTCCATCGGGCTGTCGGCTTTGAGGAAGCCAACCGGATCGTGGCGTATGTGAAAAAGCTGTGATCCGGTGTGTCAAAAACGCTTCCAGCCAAAGACGATATATCTTTTTGAATGAGCATGCCCTACAATCCTCTCTGAAAGGAGGGCGAAACCATGGCCTATCGAAACGCACAGGAGGTCTTTCCAGAAGGACTCCTCAGACAGATCCAGCGGTATGTGTCCGGCGAAACCATCTATGTGCCGGCCAGGGAGGAGAAAAAAGCCTGGGGTGAAACATCCGGCTATCAGGAGTATATCCGGGAGCGGAACCGGGAAATCCGTCTGGGATTTGAAGAGGGTAAGACCATCGACCAGCTCATGGACAAGTACGCGCTCTCCTATGATTCTATCAAGCGAATCGTGTATTCAAGAAAGGAGATCGCTATGCTCAAGTACAGCGCAACCCTGTCCTCTGCGAAAGCTTATGCGGCGGCGGGAAAACTGGATGCCTGGATTCATCTGTATCTCAACGAGGACGGGCGGAACATCCCCTTCTCGGATGGCCTGAAGCTCTTCGACCGGTTTTATTTTAGCCCGGCCCTGTTTCCCATCCGGCTGTTTCACCGATGCGCAGGGCCGGAGCCGGAGATGAAATACCGGATCGACAAGGAATGGTGGGCGATCAGGGTGGCCGATCTGGAAAAGAGTATTCAGAACGATCCGGATATGCCGCCGCTCATCGTCCATTACGTGGCGGGTGAATTTGAACTCAACGACGGCAACCACCGCCACCAGGCGTATGAAAACCTGGGCATCGAAAACGCGTGGGTCATCCTCTGGATCACAGAGGAAGCGGAAAAGGATGACTTCCTGTCAAAGTACGGGGAGTACGTGAAGGACTGCACCGTGATCCGGCGATAAGGGGGTAAAAGGCAATGAAACTGTTTATCATCACCGGCACCTGCGGGGCCGGGAAATCCACCATGAAGGATGAGCTGGCGTTTCGACTGGACCCGAATCGGTATGCCTGCGTTGATTCGGACGAAACAGGCCTCAACTGGTGGGACTATGCCGGCACCGAACGGGAAGGGCAGTATGGCGCCTCATGATTACATCACGAAAGCCGCCGTGCCGGAGGAATTGACCGCCACCTTTTCTATCGCGCTGTGGGCCAGGGATCAGATCATTGACCAGCGCCTGCGAGCCCGGCCCAAGGAGCGGGGCTTCACCACGGATGAAGCCATCCGTCCCCACATCGAATACAATCAGTGGATCGGCAAAAACCGGGGCAAGTATCAGCTGTTTATCGACACGGAAAACCAGACGCCGAAGGAAACCGCGGAAAGAATCATCGCCTTCATGACCGGTCTGCCGGAATGAAGTGTCTGCCAAAGATCGATCATTGGAGGGAAAAAGAGAAATGAATGGAATCATCTTTATATCCGGTCCCTGCGGAAGCGGAAAAACGACATTCGCCAACGCATTGACAAGACATCTCGCCAAGAAGAACCATATTGCAAAGCGAAAATCCAATCATATCTGGAGCTGTTCACAGATTGACCTGAATCGCTATCTTATGAAATAAGCAATGATTGACGAGTTTATCGATATCGAGATAATTGAAGTCAATTCTTTAGTACGGAGGGAAGGAAAAAGATGAAATACCAATACAAAGAAATGCCGGAATCCATTCGGGGGACATATGGAGAATATTCAAAGAGTTTCGGGTTTAACTGGAAAGAGTTTGTGATGGGCATACCGACGCCGATGTTTCTTGTCACAACATATAAATCTAACGGACAGCCAAATGCTACAATGCAGTCATGGGCAGGGTTTACGAGTGCGAATCATGGAGGCGGGTATTACGTGATTCTATGCAGCGTGAATAAGTGTGGACATCTTTACCAAAGCCTAAATGAAAAGAAGGTAGCCGTGCTGAATTTCATGTCTTCTGATTTATACAAAGCCTGCATGAAGACGATACAGAACAATCAGTTCGAGACGGATGAGATAACTTCGTCAGGGCTTACTGTGGAGAAAGCTTCATGGATTGAAGCGCCGATGGTCGCTGAATGCTTCATGAACCTTGAGTGCCAATATTTGTGGGAGAAAGAAATTGTACCGGGTGATGATCATGTTATGATTTGCCTGGAAGTCATAGGCGGGCATATAGAGAAGGATTATATGGAGGATATGTTCGGAGGCAAAGGGATTCTTTACAATGTCCATTATCCGATCAATCCAGAAGATGTGAAAGAAAAAGGTTGCGATTATGTAGCTGCACTCAGGAAAGTAAACCAATCCTATGAATATTAATCAAATGAACGCGAGCTTACTGGGCCTGTTCAGCGGCTTTCCGACACATCATTTTCCCGATGAAATCGCGCAGGTACTTCGGGAGAACTTGTCTCGGCGGGAAAGCCTGGTCTTTATCAGCGCGTGGCCGGAGGAATACGCCCGGAACGACGATGACAGCGACGGGATGCACGGGATGTTTGCGGAACGCGGCATGGCGTTTGATAACCATCGTGTGATTGACCGGCGAACGAGCGCGGCGGATGCGGTGCGGCTGGCGCGGGAGGCGGACTGCATTTTTCTGATGGGCGGAGATGTGACAAAGCAGATGTCGCTGATCCGCGACCTGGGGCTTGTCGCGGAGCTTCGGGCCAGCCGCGCCGTGATCCTGGGCGTCAGCGCGGGGTCCATGAACATGGGGCGGTATGCGGCCGACGTCTGGGAAACGAAGGCGCTGAGCGAAGGGATCGGCCTGACGGACATTGTCATGAAGGGGCACTATGCCGAGGACGCGTGGTTTATCCCGATATTGAAAGAATTGTCCAGGACTCATCCGATCGTCGCCATGGAGGATGAAAGCGCAATCTTTATCAAAGCCAACGCTGTTTGGAAGCTTGGCAAGATCCATTGGATCGACAAAGGCGGAACCACCATATTTACCGATGAAACGCTGAAGACAATCGGAAACACCCTGTGATAGGAACCGCATGGAGAGCGAAAAATGATGAAGCTTGAAAAAATGGACGATTTCTTTGCCGCCCGGATCGATGGCTATGATGAGCACATGAAGCGTGATATAGAGGGCGCTTCCGGCTTCTATGCCTATACCGCTTCCCTGCTGCCTTTGGCGGGCGGAAGCAGGGTGCTGGATCTCGGCTGCGGCACCGGTCTTGAGCTGGAGGAATACTTTGTGCTGAACCCCGGCGCGGCCGTCACGGGGATCGATCTGTCCGAAGCCATGCTGAATGTGCTGAAAGCCAAATTCCCGGACAAAGGCTTGACGCTGATCCATGCCTCCTATTTTGACACGCCGCTTGGAAGCGGGCAGTATGATGCCGCCGTATCCGTGGAATCGCTGCACCATTTTCCGGCGGAAAGAAAAACGTCGCTGTACGGGAAGCTGCATTCGGCCTTGGCGGAAAAAGGCGTCTTTGTGCTGACGGATTACTTTGCGGAATCGCAAGCAATGGAAAAGGAATACTTTCAGAACCTTGCGGAGCTGAAAAGAGAACAGGGACTTCCAGACGATGTCTTCTATCACTATGATACGCCGCTGACAGTCGAACATGAAATGGATATCCTGCGCCGGGCAGGCTTCCGGGATGTCCGGATCATGAAACAGTGGGGTGAAAGTACCTATACGGTCCTTGCCCACAAAGAGCTGTGAAAAAACAGGCATTTGAGGAAGGAAGCAGTGAGATGGGAAAAGCTTTCAGCGTTCAGGACAGGCAGGCAGTATTTGAATATATCCTGTCTATTGCCGCGGAGTGCGGCAGAATCGTCTCGTTGGTTCAGATAGGATCAGGCGCAAACGGATATCATGACGAGCATTCGGACCTGGATTTTTTGATCGCACTGGACTCGGGTGAATCCATGGCTGAAGTCATGGACTATATGCACCGAAAGATTTCCGCGAAATACGAACTGGCATTTTTCACGCAGAATGAATCCAGGCACCTTCAGAATTACTTCTTGTCCAATCTACTGGAAATTGATATCGGATACGGCGGATATGAACACGCGGCGGCATTGAAGCCGGCATTCAAAGTGCTGTTTGACCATTCCGGCACTTTAGAGGAAAAGATGGTACAGTCCCGGGAATGGATGGATGACAGAATATACGGAGATAAGCAGAAGAAGGATATGGAACAGGCGCGTAATGTCGTCTGGTTTTTCCTGATGCACGCTGCAGTCGCTATTCACCGCGGAAACTGTTTTCGGGCTATCGGAGAGATGGAGGCTGCCAGGGCTCTGTATATTGACTTGCTGGGTGACCGTTTCAGGCTGGAGGGCAGTCGTAACCGTGAAATAGATAATCTGCCCGAATCTGAAAGGGCAGCGGTCCGCAGTACGTATGCAGCCGGAGAAAGCCCGTCGGAGCTATGGACAGCTCTTTTAAATCTGACAGCATTGGTTTATAAGGAAATGGAAGGAATCAATGTACCTGTTACACAGGAGATGCTTCACGATTATTACGCCGGTTTCAGATAACGATCGGGGAGGCAGATGGAGCTATTGAAGATTCGTTTTAATCATAAATACGATTTTGAGTTTGACGGATGCAAAAAGCAATGAAACCTTGGTACGCCGGTATCCATCGTAAGAATGATAAAGAAAAGGGAGTAGACTGCCAGTTTGTGGAGATCTTTATCATAGGTCCCGGGGCACGAACCGGGAATTTATGGATGGAAGCAATGCAAGGAGTATGAATCAGAATCAGGAGGTAGAGCTGCTATGGATAAGACGACAAGAAAAACCCTGACAATGGTTGCCGAAAAAGCGGCTCAAATCCCTTTTCATGGGTATATTGAGGGGAAAGAATCGAATCTTGAGCCGGTCATTCGGTTTTTCCCACAATGGACGCTAAAGGAAGCCGACGGGTTATGGTGCGCGGCATTTGTCTATTATTGCTGCCGGGAAGCGGGATTTGGGATCCCCATCAGGCCGGAAGCATGCAAAACCTGCCATCTGGCAGGCTGTATCGCCTGGGAAGAATTGGCTGCGGGTGATCCCCGGATCACGTATCATAAAGGCGGTGAAGGCTTTGTTCCGGATGCCGGTGACATCGTTCTGTATGACCGGGTTTTTGAAAATAAGGAACATGATCATATCGGTATTGTCCTTGAAAACCGGGGAGATACGATCGTTGTCGCGGAAGGAAATATTGCCAACAGATCAGGGATCATCGAGCGCCCAAAAGATGAGCATATCAGAGGTTATATCAGAATCCCGGATGGATACGAATATCGGAGGATGATGATGGATTATCAAACGGAAAACCTGATCCTTCATTTCGTCACAGAGGACGATATATCGGAAGTCGCCCGGACGTGGCCCGCTGATCATCATCCGCTTTCTGACGCGGAGGCGCGGGAAGCTATCGCCCATATGGGCGGGAATTATGCAAGGAATGCGAAGGGTCGCATTGGTCACCTCTGCCTTGCTGTGTGCGGCAAGGACAGTCCCGGGACGATCATGGGCTGGTGCGGCCTGGACGGCAGCCGTAACCCTGCGGAGCCTGAAATCTTCATTCTGCTGGATGAACCATACCGCGGCAAAGGTTACGGCACGCTGTGCGTGAAGGAATTGCTGAGGATCGCGACGGAGGACTATGCCCTTCCCGGCGTGCACGGCGGCTGTGCCAAAGAGAACATTGCCTCCGCCCGGGCCATGGAAAAAGGCGGCATGGTGCAGTATGGGGCGGAAGATAACGGCGATCCGCTGTTCCGGTTCTGCGCAAATACCGAATCCTATCAGGAGGGAAATACCTGTGGATGACAATCATGTGAAGTATATGAAACGCTGCTACGAGCTGGCAATCAGCGCCGGGAAAAAGGGCCATGATACCTTTGGCGCGGTGCTTGTGCATCACGGAGAAATCCTGGAGGAAGCGGAAAACACGGCAGACTATGTTCACAGGATCTTCGGGCACGCGGAATTCAATCTGGTGCACAAATGCGCCAACAAGTATTCTGATGAAATCCTGGAACACGCGGTCGTTTATACCAGCTGCGCACCCTGCGAACGGTGTCTGGCGGCCATCGCGTCACTTGGGGTGCATCAGATCGTGTGCGGCGTGTCCTACAAAGAGTTCTGCAAGCTGCTGCCATTTGATTATCAGGCGGTGGATCGCGAAGGGCTGCTGAAACAATTGGGCATCCAAATGACGCTCACGGAATCCGTGCTCGAAGAGGAAGGAATGCATGTATTTGAATGGTGGGGCGGAGAATATCACCCGCTGGAGAAACTCATTGCGGAAATGGATGAAGTGAAAAAGAAGCAGAAATAGAGGGAATGGTATGAACAAAAAGCTGATCCTCATCAGCGGCTCCCCCTGCGTGGGCAAAACAGCCGTGGGCACGCGGCTCTTTGAAAGCTATGACAACAGCGCGTATCTGGACGGGGACTGGTGCTGGTGCGTGCATCCCTTTTCGGTCACGGACAGTCGGCTTCGCAACGGAGACTGAAGCATGTCCTTTGTTCTTTCCAACTATCTGGATTCGGATTTTGAATACGTGTTCTTTACGTCGGTTGTGCTGACAGATCCTGGAATTCGTGAAAGCATTCTGAACGGGATCACGGCGAAGGATTACGAAACCATCGCCTTTACGCTCACCTGTTCGGAGGAAACGCTGAAAAAGCGGCACGACAGGCGCGGCAACAAAGGCGAAACGAACTATTTCTGGCTGCATCTTCCGCCCTGCCCGGGGGACATTGTGATCGACACGGACAATAAGAGCATCCGGGAGGTTGTCAAAGAAATGAAGAAAGAAATTGATCACCGAACGGCGTACCATGATTGAAATGGGGGGCAATATGAAAATCGGCGAAGTATGTTTACTGACAAATGATGTGCCAAGACTCGCCTCCTTTTACAGGCAGCTGCTCGGTGTAGAAGAAAGCAGCAGCGATGAAACCCATCAGTTTGTTCTTGCAGAAGAAACCGCACTGACGGTGTACAATGATGGAACCCATAAGAACAATCAGAATCAAAACATATGCCTGGCCTTCACGGTAGATGATATGGACAAAGCGTATGAGAAAGTGCTGTCCCTTGGCGCAAGAATCATCGAACCGCCGATAAAAAGGCCGTGGGGTGCGATCAACATGAGCTTTTATGACCCTGACAATAGTGTTGTTTACTTAAGAAGCTTTCAGAAAAATACAAAAGAAATCTGAACAAAAAGAATCATTGATGGGAGGACTCGTCATTGACCGGCATCCTTGAACAAATCCAAAAGCGCTATGCCCTGGAAGGCTGCGCCTTCGCCCCGGTATCCGGCCATGAAGGCGGACGGAACCGGATCGTGACCGTTAGCAGGAACGGAGAAAAGCAATATGTTCTTCGCATCTCCGCCCTCGGGGACCGGGACGAAAACGATTATCTTGCCGAAACGGAGTTTGTCCGCTTCCTGGCTGAAAACGGCGCGCCTGTGGCAGATGTGATCCCATCGGTTCACGGCAGGCTGGTGGAGCGCATGGAAGTGGATGGCAAAGCGGTCTATGTCAGCCTGTTTGCTTATGCCAAAGGCATGCTGCTTGCGGACAACGGCTACCGTTACCGGGAAGGCGCGCCGCTGAGTGAATACTTCTACAACACCGGCAAGGCCCTGGGCGCGATCCACAGGCTGTCCAAGGCGTATGCGCCTATCCATCGCCGCCCGGACTACTTTGATAAGTACAACATGGAATACCTGGACCGCCTGATCCCGGACGAATACGGCGAACTGAAAACAGCTGTCGCCAAGCGTCTGGAGTCGTTCCGTGTGCTTCCGCAGGACAATGGCTGCTACGGCCTGATTCACTTTGATTTCAGCGACGGCAACTACCATATCGACATGGAGACGGGCGCGATCACGGTGTTCGATTTTGACAACTGCATGAACTGCTGGTATATGTTCGATCTGGCCAACCTCTGGCTTCATAACGAAGGCTGGACGCGGCAGGAAACAGATCCCGGCAAGCGATTTGCGCTGATGCGGCAGTGCTTTGATCTTCAATTGCAGGGCTACAAAACCGAAACGGACCTTCCGGAAGAAATGCTGGAAAAACTGCCGCTGTTCATCGACATGGTGCTGATCGAAAACATCATGGATGAACTGGAATGCTGCACCCGGGAAGGTAAAGCGCCGGACTGGGAAGATATTGAGGATGCGGCGGAATGCCTAATCAACGATATCCCTTATGCGGGATTTGGAAAAGCAACATGAATATGCCTCTTTTATACCAGGCAGCCCTGCAGGGTGTTTTCGGCAAAATAACTGAATTCAGCTGTGGAAGAATCACGGATGCACTGTTTGTTTATCTGGACGGAGAACCAGAACCGGAATCAATTGCCTGAGTGGATTCCCATTTCAGGGTCAGGCCGTTGGTGTGCCTGACAAAAGCCTGGGAAGAGCGGATCAAGGCACAGTATCCCGATGCAGGAATATACCGGCGAACGATAATGAAAGCCGCATGCCGCTTTACTATACAGGAGAATACGGAACTTCCGGAAGGGTACCTGCTGGCCGGTATGGATGAAGCTGCTTTTGAACAGCATCCCTTTTCTCATGGAGAAAACTATTCCAGCTGGGCTGCTTTTCAGACGGAAGGTTTCGGAGCGGTCGTGTACTACGGCGGGGAAATCGTGGCAGCAGCCTCATCCTTCCTGAGCTTAAACGGAGAGATTGAACTGGATGTATCCACAAAAGAATCCCACCGGGGCAAAAAGCTGGCTACTGCCTGCGTTGCCCGAATGCTGAAAGACTGTATGGAACGTGGGATTATGGTTCACTGGGACGCGCAAAATGATGTTTCCCGGCACCTGGCGCAGAAGTTCGGGTTCGAGTTCGAAGCTTGGTATTCAGTCTACTGGCTGCCGCATAAAGGTTTGCCTTACCGGATGAAGTGAGACAGTCCTGTTTAATGGCACGGCAGCACAGTCCCAAACAGCTCCTTGCTTTATTCAAGCGCCTCTTCGGAAGCGCTTTTCCTATGCCTGCGTATACCTTTTAACGATGAAACCCCCTGAGGCCATTTTGAACCCGATTCACAATCGTTAAAGGGGTTCCGGGGTTCATCGTTACATTGTATCAAATAGGCGGACAAAATAGACCTCATTATCAGAATGTAATGATGAGCCTTCACATCTTTTTTCCCTGATTCTTCTTGAAACGACGGTTCAGCTCCGTACACTCCGTATTGAACGTAAATGGATCACAGTTGAGAGCAGACTGAATATAGCCCTTGCGTATGATCATATTGCCCTGCTCGTCTCGAAGTGGCTTCTGCGTTTTCGGGTCATGTTCAAAAAGCAGATATCGCTGTCCCTCCCCATAGTCACCGTTTTTTATGGAGCCGTGCTTCAGAATAGCCACGGAACTCGCCTCCCATTGCCTCGACCTCATATTTCATGGCGTAGAGGGCGGAGAGCGTCTTCATCGTCTGCTCGTACATATAGCTTGTAAGAGTCCCTCCTGCATTGAAATGATGGGCGATCTGGTTGAGATTGCTCCCGATCTTCCCGAATTCCGCGATGAGCTTCTTCAGCTCTGGTACTTCTGCTATGATTTCCTGCCTTATAGTCACCCTGCCCTTCTCCAGTTGTTTCCTTATATATTCCCCGCGCGGCAATCTGGCCTCTTTTGCGCCATAGCAGATTCTCTCATACAAATTGTCATCCAGCCTGAAACTGATCAATCGATTTAGCCTTTCCTTTTTTCTGCTCATAACCATCTCCTGTTCTCATGGCGCTTGCGCCATGCTGTGAACGCAGTGAACCAACCGCATCTGTGATGCGAACTTATGCGGGTATGGGGAGCGAAATCCCCATCAAGTGGGCATGTGAACGCATTACCAGCGGTAATGTGTGATACAATGCGTAACTTGCTTTTATGTTTTGTGCGAATCCCCACCCCCCGTGCCTCTTGCGGCTTGTCGTCAGAACTGTCTGTATTTGGAGACGCGAGGCCCGTCAATGAGCCTTGTCTCTTGCACACAATCCCCTTCCTCCTGCTAATTTCGGCCGGTTTTCTGCTACATTTCCCTGATTTATGTTCTTTGCAGGTGGTTTTCTGCCATTCTGGGTCCCTTTTGACAGTAATTCCTACAAGCACTTCTCAAGAGAATGGAAAAGTGGCAGCAGAACACACGATTCCACTGCCACTTTGCTATAGGGCATCGCTTTACGCTCTCCCTTTGCTGCCAATCCATACAGAAGCTGACAGCAAATCAGAACCCGTCCAGAAAAACCAGCGCTGTCTGTTGATCCTGCTCTGTTCTTTCATGTTTATTGTCAGACGCCGCGTCAGGAATAACCCGCGTCATCGTTTCCTTGCCCTGAAGGGCCTCGAGAAGCACCTTCGTGTTCTGTTCAATCAAGTGCTCAATCTGCTGGAACAGCGCTTCACTCGTCTTGTCAGACGTCGCTTCCTGCTTCTGCCCGAAGAAAGCGTTGACGGCCGCGACGACCGCCTTGCTGTACGAACGATACTTCTTCCTGTCCATTCTGCACAGGTGTTCATAGGCCCGGCGATCCTCCTCTCTTGCCAGATTAAAGCGAACGTTCGTGTTGATGATCTTCCGCTCCACGCGTTCATCCTCCTCGTTTGAACTTCAGCCGCGCGAGGTACTCATAGCCCTTCGCGTTGGCATGAATGTCGCGGCAGATGGTCACCCGCTCTGCGTCGTACTTGCCGAAATTCTCCAGAAGGCACCCGCCGCCGCCCACGACGTACAGCCGCATAAAGTCCGGATTGAACCCGCGCTCATGCAGAACGCGCATGATTCCCGCAGTGTATTCTGCCGCCGTGATCCGGATGATGTCCAAACATCGCTTGCTGATGTCGGCGGTACCGGTGCGCAGTACCTGCTCCACAATCTGTTCGTCCAGAGGCTGACCGTAGGCCCGTGTGATCTGCTCGCGCACCGCCAGCAGGCATTGATTCACGCCACAGCTTTCAGTGAAGCACTGCTTCGCGACAGGCCTCCTGTCGTTCACAAACATGATATTCATGGTTCCGTTGCCGATGTCGGCAATCATGTTCTGGCCTTTGAACTGGTGGAGCTTGTCGGCCACAGCAGCGAAGCCCTGTGGGAATACATCCGCATCGGTGAAACGTACAGTGTAATCCTTGCCAGCAAAGCGAAACCTGGCATCGTCGTTTCGTAAAAGGTATTGCCGGAATGTCTCTTTCTGACTGCCCAGCCAGGTCAGCGGCAGCCCCGCGGCGACGAACACGGCGGCATCCGTGACGTGCCGGAGATTCAATTCACGCGCGATGGCGGCCAGCGTCAGCAGGTAGTGATCGTCGTCCTTCATCTTGTCTGAGCGGTACTCTTTATGGCCCTCGCCGATGACGTAGAAATGGTCGTTATATTCCAGTACGTGACGGGCGAAGTCTGGCCGGGTCTCATATTGATCCACGCTCATGTGGAAGCAGAAATTGGCAGTCTTGATGTTGCCATAGCCATGATCAACGCCGAGAATAATGGGTGAATTGTCGTCGTTTGAGAGAGCAGGACTCGGCATGTTGGTGCTCAGGTTCATTATAATAGTTCATTCCCTTCGTATCCTATTTTTCATACTCTGCATTTTTCATTTTCTGCTGTTGTTCATTGGCTACTGCCGCGCTATACTGTCCCTGCAGCAGGACAGCGAGCGCAGCAGCAGCCGTACGGACTGTCAAAGCGCTCTGCCAGGGCGAGCGCCTTTTGCTTTTATGCGGTTCCGAACCGAACTGCCTTGACCTCCGATTCATTCCTCAGATTCCTCCCCTGATTGGCCTCCATGAAGGCTTCCAGCATATCCCGCCGGATGATGACCTTGCGGCCCACCTTCAATACGGGCAGTTTGCCCCAGGCTACCAGGTTCCGCATCGTATTTCTGCCAATGCCGGAATAATCCGACGCTTCATTGATGGTGAAACCGGTCTTGTATTCTCTCATTGCATCACCTCCTGAAAAAACTTGTCTCCTGGTTGTTTCTTGATTTGAAGTCTTGGTTTCTTCGCCCGCATCTGGCTGATGCTCACAGGTCTGCGCCTCCCCGCTTCCGCCGGGCTGTCCCCATTGCGTGATCCGCTCTCGCGGGCTGTGGCTGGACAGGAGTATCATTGTATCCACATCATACTTCCTGGCGGGCAGGCCCTGCCATAGGCTTGCCTGACACCTCCGTGGATCGCTCCCCGCTGAAAAGCGGATCGTCGCGCCAGAAGTGCCCTCGCTCGGCATGATGGGAACGTAGGCTGGAAACCGTATGAAGTTTTCAAAGCGATAGATGAACATCAGAGCTCATCTGTCACATCGAGCATTATAATGTGCCTGGGCGCACATGTCAAGTAATAATGAGCCATTTTGCACATCTTTAACTTGATATTCGTCTGGCAACAGGCTATAATGGAATCGTCGAAGAAGTGATCCAGGAAGCAAAGGCGCAGAAAGAAATGAAAAAAGGGGGGCATGACCCATGACGATAGGCGAGAAAATCAAGCGCGTGCGCATGTTCCGCAAAATGACACAGGCGGAGCTGGGAACGGCGGTCGGCCTGGGCGAGAACTCGCAGAACCGAATCGCCCACTATGAGCGCGGTACGCGGGTTCCACAGAAGGAGCTGCTGGACAGGATGGCGGAAGTGCTGGATGTGAACCGGTACATGCTCTACGACCTGACCGGGCAGAACAGCAGCGAGTTTCTCCAGATCATGTTCTGGCTGGAGGAAGCGAATCCCGGTATCTTCCACCTGTTTCAGCTCAAGAAGTACCCTGACGAGAAGTGCAACGAGAGCGACGATCCCGGCGTATACTATCACGATACGGATGAATGGCCGGCGCATCCGCCGGTGGGTATGTGGTTCTCAGGCGGCATGATCAACGATTTCATGCAGGAATGGCTGATCCGCATGGACGAGAAGCGCGCCGGGCTGATAACAAACGAAGAGTATTTCGAATGGAAGCTCAACTGGCCGGATACCTGTGACGACGGCGGGAAACGAGAACCGAAAAAGCAATGGAGAAAAGAACAGAGATAGAGGACAAGGAGATTCATTGATACGATTCTGTCGAATGAAGCCATTGAGCCATTTACAGAAAAAACGCCCCCGACCGCAAGAATGATCCTGCGGTCGGGGGCGAATGAATTATGTGACCACGTCAAGCACAATACCACAAAGCCGGATTGCGATGTACATTTTCCCTTGAGTTTTCCCTCATGCGCTCTGTTGGAATATGCGGAAGCATATAAAAAACGCTGGAAGAATTCGAGTGGTTCACCTTCATAAATGCCGGTGTTTCAAGGCATTTCGACATATCACATAACACTTGACAGCATGATATGGTCGGGGCTAAAATGGACATGTCAGAACTGGAGTTTGGCGGGGAGACGGGGTCTGGCGGCAAATGGGGTAACACACCCCTTCCCCTCACGCCCGGCCACGGCGAAGCGGAATGCTCGCGATGGCCCCGGGGTTCAAGGGCCGCAGCCCCTTGCCATGGGCTGTCTCAAAACAGGCATTTCTTCGGAAGCATGCACAACAAAACGACCGGGAGAGCGCGATGCTCTCCCGATTTTTTGTGCAATATGCGTATTTTGAGACAGCCCCAAACAGCCCGGATATGCGCGCAGGCGTCAGCGTTTGCGCTTCTTTTTCTTCCTGCGCTTCCTGCGGGGCGCAGAGCCGCGCTTCGGATCGCGGCCGCTGGTCAGGATCAGCATCCAGATCAGCAGCAGGATCAGGATCGGCACGGCGATGACCGGCGCGACGTAAATGGGATCGATGAGCAGCGCGTCAGCAATGATGCGGAGCTCGACCACGCGCTCGTTCTCCACGCGATGGCCGCGCACGAGCATACGGTGCGTGTTAATGCTGTAGGGCGTACACGTCACCAGCGTGCAGTAATCCTGGCCCTCCTCGATGACGAGGTCGCTCAGGTCCGTCGGCTCGACGATGCGGATCTGATCCACTTCGTAGGTGAGCGTCTGGTCCAGGATGGTGAGGATGAAGCGGTCGCCCTCGACGAGCTTGTCCAGGTCGCTGAACAGGCGGGCGCTGGGCAGGCCGCGGTGGCCGGACAGCACGCAGTGCGAGCTCTCGCCGCCCACGGGCAGCGACGTGCCGGTGATGTGGCCGATGGAGGTCTGCAGCACGGCTTCGGAGGTGCCGTGATACAGCGGCAGGCTCACGTTGATCTTCGGGATCTCAATGTAGCCCATATTGCCGGTGCCGTCCACGTTCAGCTCGTTTGCGTAGGCTTCGAGCTCCTCATCGGTGAGAATCCAGTGGATCCCGGTTTCAGAAAGGGCCTGATTATAGGCCAGCGCGTCGTTCCAGATGGCCTCATAGGTCTCGGTATCCAGGCTGGCGACGGTTTCGGCGTAGCTGACGATCGCGCGGGACTGATGGAAGGAGTTCCAGTAGTCGGCGAAGTTCGGATACACGAGCAGCGCCAGGCCGATGAAAAAAATGAAAGCCAGCAGAAAATTCGTCCTGTGGCGCCTGAACCAGTTCATGTCTCCGCTCCTGTCAAAGTCATTCTTCCTTCCAGAGAGGTCACCCATCCGATTGTGTTACAAACCTCATCCGGCTTCGCCGTGTCCGGCCGCCTTCCCCCAAAGGAGAAGGCAACGCAGGAATGGACGCGGAGGCCCCAAAGGGGAGGCGCTCCGAACGGGCGGAGGAGGTTTCGCCGCAGCGCGGGAAAGGGCGGCGCGCGCTCGCCGGAAAGCGGTCAGTGCGCGCCGCTCCTTCCCGCGCGGGAAGGAACAACCGGCCGGGCGGCTGCGCCGCGCCGGCCGGAAAACGGGTTATTCAGAAAGGCTTCGCTCAGCGACTGCCAACGCGACGGCGGGCGACCATCACAACCACAGCGCCCAGCACGAGCAGGGAGCCCAGGATGTAGAAGATCGTGGTGCCGATGCCGCCGGTGGAGGGGAGCTCGGCGCCCTGCTTGTTGACGATGGGCATGAACTGATAGACAGGAAGATTGCTGTCACTGGTATGCGTGGTTACCGTCGTTGTCGCACTCGTTTGGTCAGTAACGTTTCCGTTTGCGTCAAGATAGATCGTTTTAGTAGTCGTTGTGATGGTTTCCTCGCCAGTCTTCTTGGCCTCAACTTCGAAGGGCTCAGCGAGCTTGTTGTAACCATCGGGAGCCTCAGTCTCAGTGAAGGAATAGGTACCCTGCTCAACACCCTTGATGGTAATGACACCATCGGTCGGAGAAGTGAGTTCTTTTACCAGATCAGTACCCGCTTCTGTTCCGGCATAAACATATGCGCCATCAGAGGCAGGATCCTTCTTCACATAGAAGGGCAGCTCGAACTTAGCGCCTTCGAGAGCCTCACCCGCTTTGTCAATCTTGACGAAAGCCAGAGCAAAAGTGTAAACGGTAGCATCGTCAACTTCTTTCTTCTGGCTGGGCTTATCATCGTCACTCGGCGGAGTAGGCTGTTCGTTCTTGGGCTCGACAGGGGTGTAGCCATACTGCGCGTAGTTCGGGTTTCCATCGCCGTCGATAACTGCATCGTCATTCAAAGTCATGTAGTAGTCTACAACAATGGTCACATCCGAATTATACAGGCTGTAAACGTAATAGGTGTCCATAATGTCATTTCCGTCTTCATCCTGTTCTCCGGAATTGACAGTGCTGGTGGTGTATACCGGGAAGCTTGCGTTGAGTTCAGCGTTTTTCTCCGAAACCATGGTCCAAGGAACCATGATGCCACCGCTAGTACCGAGTACATCGGTCGTAGAAGAACCCGCAACTCCATTCTTAAAGAATGTGCTGGACTTACTGGTATAGTCGAGAGATGTTACAGAGTTACCATTTTTATCTTTGGTCACATTATTACCATTTCCATCGATAACGGTAACAATCAGCTTCTTGCTGGAATCAAACGTCATATGCTCGTTCTGGTAATCGGCGAGGAAGTATTCCTTGACCTGCTGGACCTTATCAGCGGTAGCCTGCGTGGCAGGATCGCTGCCATCGCCTTCGCGCACGAAGTTCATTGCGTTCACGCGCAGCTGATAGTGGATGCTGTCGCCAATGTTCGCCTCAGTCCAGTCAGCATAAACGACCGGATCTTCGCTAATAACGATATTCTTGCCGCCCTTGGGCTCGCCATAGTCCGGGAGGTCCTCAGGAAGCGCATCGCCGCTGGGATTGACAGGAGTATCCCACTTGTCGATTTCGTTCTTCTCGTTGATAACCGCTTCGGGCTGAGAAGAATCCAGGAACACCAGGATGGGTTCTTTGGCCAGGTTGATGTCAGATTCAGCACCTTCGAGCTGGTTGGCCAGAGCGGCAAGAATCTTTTCTTCCGCATCCTTCTCCATGCTCTCGATCAGCTCGTTCTTGACCTCAGTAAACCTGTCAGAAGGATTCGTGATGGCAATTTCATTGCCATCAGCATCTTTATCCTTCAGACCCTTGTCGGCAATATAGGCTTCGACATAATCATTGTCTACAACTTTGCCCACATACTCCGCAATTTTCGCTTTTGCATCAGCAGTAAGGGCAAGGGGCGTAGCCTCAAGGTCCACGAGATCAGCCTTGCTGAATTCGTATTTGTCGTCGGGATCGGTGCTGGCAGTGCCATCATAATCCTTTACAGTCATAGTAACTGTAGAGAAATCCGCCTTCGGATACTCGCTGGTGATCAGGAAGTAGCCAAGATCAAGGCCTTCAAATTTGATACTCTCAGAATTAGCGACAGTAACCTCGATCGGATCCTTGGCAGCTGTAGCGCTAATTCCAGGAACCGCCGGTTTGCTCTCGTCTTCTTCAGTTTCAGGATCGTCTGCCACAGCGGGAGTGCCCTTCAGCGCCGCCAAAAGCGCCTGACCGAAAGCCTGAGGATCGAAATTCGCAGTAACGCTAACGTTGTACACTTCAGGAGTTTTTCCAGCTGTGTCAGCGGTAACGGTCAACGTCAGACCATCCGCATCAGCATCGGGGAGCTTCTCAGGCATATTGGCATAAGTCTTTACAGTATTAAAAAAGGGACTATTACTGCTGATGCTATACGAGAAACTGTTGACATCCTCGTTTGTCGTCATGTCAAATACCTTATAGGCGGTATATGTCGCGCCGACAATCGGGCTGTTTACGGTAATGCTGCCGGAAGTAGGCACCGCCGCAAACGCCGGTAAACCCATAGCCATCATCATGACGGCCATAAGAACCAGAGCCATAATCTTCTTAAAAGTCTTTATGTCTTACCCTCTCTTCCTAATATACTGCTTCGCGGAATGGATTCCGCATGCCCCTCCGCGCGGAAAGGACGGTCGGTCGTGCGCGTTCAGCCTGATCTATGCAAATCACGAAGATGACGTTGCGGAGTCCTCGCTTGCGCGGGGTCAGGACGGTTGCGCATGCTGTGCCGCCGGGTGGTCCCGGCCTGTCGTGAATCCGACCGGGCCCTCCCCGGCGGATGCCTCCAGCCGCTCAGCAGACGGTCATTCTGTTGCTCAAGAGGCTTCTTCCCCAGTCTTGTCTTGTCCCCCTCATTGCCTCCCTTCTCACAGTTCTGCCTGCTTTCGCGGCTGCACACCAAGGCCAAAGCCGCTGTGAACGCCTGCCGGCCGTTGTGTTTTTCAAGATGCCGGCCCCATGCCGGCGCACTGGAAGGACGCGCGTCACGCGTCCGCCCGTCAGGTTTCGCCCAGATAGCCGATCTTGTTCAGCGGCCATACCCTGAACAGGATCTTGCCGACCACCTCGTCGATGGCCACGCAGCCCACCGCCGTGCTCCGGCTGTCGATGGATTCCGCGCGGTTGTCGCCCAGCACGAAGATCTTCCCGTCCGGCACCTGATAGGGGAAGGTTATATCGCAGATACCAAAGGCATACTCCTGTACATAAGGCTCGTCCAGCAGCACGTTGTTCAGGTACACGCGGCCGTCCTCGTCGATGTTGACCCAGTCGCCCGGCGTGCCGATCACGCGCTTGAGCACGACCTTGTTGTTGAAATAAAACGAGCACACCTGGCCGAGCTCGAAGCTGTTGGTTTTGATGCCCACGATGATGTCGCCCGCGTACAGGTTCGGCTCCATTGAGGTGCCCGTCACGCGCAGAACGGGCAGGAACAGCGTCGCGATCAGCACCGCGATCGCCGCGACAACCACCAGCGTTCCGATTGTGCTGCGCAGCGCCCGCCGATAGCGGCCCTTCTGGCTCAGGCGGCTCAGCTCCGTTTCTATTTCCGTGAGCTCCGGAAATTCGTATTTTCTCTTCACTCGCGCCATGTGACCGTCCCTCTGACAGCGCCCGGCTCATCTTTTTCTTTCAGCCCGGAACGGCGGCCGGTCAGCTGGCGGCGTATTTCCCGCAGCATGTCCTCCATACCGTCCAGCCGGGTTGTCAGATCCCCGCCCGGCTCGTACTCCTGTTCCAGCAGCTCGGCCATCCGTCTTTCCAGCTTCCGGCATCGCTTGTCCAGCGCGACGTTCTCTTTACGGATTTCGTAGATCAGCTCCACCAGCTCAATTCGGCTGAGCTTCTTGAGTTTGTTTCGCGCCTTCATATGTCCTCCGAACCGGTCTGTCGGCCACTTCGCCACCGTCAGGGCAGACCACCCCCATTAATCTTACAGTATTTTGCAACATCGCAAAATGCTTGTCAATATATGTGGCGTATCCTTGGCGGATTTTTGTCGTAGTTATTTTGTAATATGTTCGTCACTATAATATATTACATTCACATAGTAATATGTTTGCCGTTTGTTTATCCGAAAAGAAAGGAGGGCATAAGAGAACGCGCGGCGCCGGCCTTGAGGGACGGGCGCCGCGCGTTCCGTTTTTGAGGGGCGATTTCAGCGGCCGGCCTGCTTGGAGGCCGTCTGGGGCAGCAGCAGGTCGGCGCTGTCAAAGCGGCTTTCAAGCGTGCTGGCGAGGGCGTTCATGTAGTCGCCCAGCGACGTCCTGACCGACGAGGTCGACTGGCCGTTTGCCAGCAGCCGCTCGTATTCCCCCGTGATGGTCTGGAAATTGTTGTAGGTCGCCGTGTCGATGATCGAGTACGTTTCGCCGCGCGCCACGACCAGCGACTGATTCAGGCGATAGGCCGCGTACATGTAGCGCTTCATGTTGTTGATGGTGTCTCCCGCCGTGTCGGTGCTGCGGCGCTCGAGGGAATTGAAGGCCTGCACCGCCTGATTGAGGTCGGTTCGGATGGATTTTGCCATGGAATCCGTCAGGTCGTCGATGATTGCGGCATAGCGGAATCGACCCGCCAGTCCGAACGCGGACACGGCGATCAGAATAACCGCCAGTCCCGCGGCGAGCAGGGCTTTATAGCGCCCCGCCGGATTTTGCAGGCTCCTTTTCTTTTTTCTTTTGACCGTCACCATAATGATCCCTCCGCGTTTTGGTCAAATCACGGGCTTTTGAATCCACATCATGCAAATTCATAATGAATATACGACGCGCTGCCAAAAAATCCCTTTTTTCCGAGCCGTCCAACCGATTTTATGGGATGTTTCTCCAAAATTTTGTCATTCATCACTGTATATATATGACGGGATATGGAGCAATATGACACGTTTTCCCGTATGCGTCATTTTTTTACAAACGTCCGCCGTATTTCCGAAATTTTAGGGATTGCATCTTTCATCGCCTCGAAAAGATGGAAGAAAAACCGCCCAACCATCCACCCGGCCGCTTAGACGGCTCCGGGTTCCGCCGCGTTGTTCCGTGAAAAAATGCCGGAAGATGCTGAAAATTCATTCCTGAATATTCATTGGAATGTGCGAGGGGGAAAGCCGAAAACCGGCGGTCGGGCAAAGCGTCGGCCGCCGTGCGTCTGCGCTGCCCGGCGGCCGTCTGTTTTGCGGTATGCGGTTGTGGGCGGCGCGCCGTCAGTGGATCAGCAGGGCGGCGCGCTCCATCATGCGGCCCAGCTGGGCCTCGATGGATGCGGCGATGTCGCGCACCATGCCCAGCGAGGCCTCGGAGGGCGGGTCGAGCTGCTTTTCCAGCTCCGCGCAGATGCCCGCGCGGATGTCGTCCCGCCGCCGGTTCAGGCTGCGCTTGAAGTAGCCCGTCGTCAGGAGCCGGCGCATGCCCACGGGCAGCTCGGCCTTTCTCAGCAGGCGCTCCGCCGTCTCGGTGCCCACGATGCCCGCGACGAGGCCCAGCAGGAACCCGCCGATCAGCCCCGGCAGGCCGGTGGCGATGAGCGCGATGCCGCCGCCGCCGAAGATCGAGGCCAGCACCGTGGCCGCGATGATGTCGATCAGCGCCTTGAACTGGTCCATACGCAGCAGGCGGTCGCTCTCCACCATGATCTGCGCCGCGCCGATGTCCAGCGACTCAGGCAGCCGCAGCGAGGTGCGCGGCAGGCCGAACCGGTCGCAGATGGGATCGGTCAGCGCCTCGATGTCCGGGCGCAGCCGCATCACCCATTCGCTGACCGCCGGGCGCAGGGCTTCCTTCATCTCGCCGCCCTCCATGATGCGCGCAATCCGGGCGGACAGCTCGCGCCCGATGTCGTCGAAGGTCTTCAGCCCGCCCGAGCGCCACAGCGCGAAGACCTCCGGCGCGGCGTCGTCCACCAGCTTGTCGCACAGCGGCACGGACACCGCCTCGAACAGCTCCGGCAGGCGGGCCAGCACCAGCTCCTCCATGTCGTCCGACTGAATCAGCGCCGCGACCGCCTCGGCGAAGCCCTTCGTCTGCTGGTCGATGCGCAGCGCGTAGCACAGCCCGCGCGCTATGGCGAACTCCGGCTCAAGCCCGCGCAGCAGCTGGGCGTCCGGGAAGACATCCCGCGCCACGTCCTCGATAAGCGGCATGCGCGACGCCCCGCCGGTCAGCAGGATGACGGCGGGCCGGTCGCCGCCCAGCTCCTGCGCCGCCGCCTCCAGCGACGCGCGGTAGCTCGCCTCGAACGAGCGGCCGCCCAGCGCCTCCTGCGGCTGCGCCAGCAGGTCGCCCATGTCGAAGTCGTCGCAGGTGATGTCCAGCGTCACGGGCGCGCGCCCGGCGTACAGTTTAACCGCCGACTCCGCGCGCAGGCCGTTTCCCCGGCGCGCCTGCGTGAAGTACATTTCCTTCACGCGCCGCGCCTCAAATTCACACCGGGCCGCGTACTGCGGGAACCGTCCGAAGATATCCTCCAGCTGCCGCCTCTGCGGCGACCGGCGGACGTTGCGGTCCAGCAGCAGCCTGTCCAGCAGCCCGCCGCCCAGGTTCACCTCGCCGAAATCCGAAGCCACAAGGCTGCGCTCGGCCAGGTCGGCCACGAAGGTGAAGTCGGTGGTGGAGGAACCCGCGTCGATGATGAGCGTGGGCAGGGTGAGCAGCTCGTCGGACACGCGCAGCTCGCCCGATTCCCGCGCGAACATGAACGCCGCGCGCGATTCGCTCACCACCTCGCAGTTCACCATGCCCGCGCGCACGAACAGCTTTTTGTAGGCCTCGCGCGTCTCCTGCGGCCAGCCGGACGGACAGCCGATGAAGAAAAAGGCCATCTCCGGGCTGTCCATACGGCCGTCGGCGACGAGCGTGGAGAGCACCTCGCGGGCGAACATCATGACGAGGCTGCCCGCGCCCGCGGCGTCTTTCAGGTAGCGGCTCTTGAAGCGCACCTGCAGCCAGTCCGCGCCGCTCAGGTGACAGGCCTCCTCGCCGATGAACAGCCCCTTCTCCGGGTGCGAGGCCAGCGCGGTGATGACGCTCTTGCGCCCCCGCAGCTCGATCATCTGCGGCTCGGTCTTTTTGCCCGCGCGCATCCAGGCCACGGCGCTCTCGCCGTCGCCCAGGTCGAAGCCGAAATAATCGGTGATTTTCTTTATGTCTTCCATGTATCCATACTCCCGCGTGCCGATCTGTGCGGACCGGCGCAGTCATCGCCTGCCGGGCTGCCCGACAGGCCGGAATGATCACTGGTCCTTCCATGCCGCCTCAAAGCGCAGCTTCTCGCTTTCCCCGGACGCCCATTTTTTGATGGCGGCCATGTGCTTCCCGAAGCCCAGCCCCGTTTGGTCGACGATCAGGAAAAACAGGGCGAACGCCGCGATACCCGCCGCATATTTCAATGCCTTCATTGGGGCGCACCTCCCTGAAATCACGACGCATAGGGCCGGCCGCGCCGGGGGCCTGCCTTTATCGCCGCAGGCCGAACGCCCTTTCCGCCAGCGCCAGCGTCTCATCGACGCTCCTGTTCTCATCCCTCAGAATCACCCGGAAGCCGGAGTGCAGGAAGGCGTCGTAAGCCTCGCGGGAGTTGATCCGCTCCAGACAGCGCCGGAAATTCTCCAGCGCCGCCGCGGGATCTTTCTCCTCCATCATCAGGCGGTAGAGGAACTGCTTTTCCCGGTCCGGCCGCTCGAAGAAGCGGCGCACCGACACCTCCGGGTCGGCCAGCATGATGAGCACGTGGTCTTCGTCTGAAACCTTGCGCAGCGTTTCGAGGGAGATGTTGGTGTCCACGAACACGGGCCTGCCCCGGCCGCTGACATCCTGCAAAATGCGCAGCTCCAGGATCTCGCACTCCTTCGACGTGCGGTCGACCCACGCCTTGTATTCGTCCGGCGTGCGGCGGACGAAGTCGTGCCAGTCCTGCAGATCGCGCGTGTAGGTCAGGCCGGGAAATTCGGCCCTGTCCAGACCGGGCAGCAGCGCGTCGTGATAGTTTTCCCCGCAGGCGATGCCGCCGTACTTTTCGGCCAGCCGCTTCACCATCGTGGATTTTCCGGCATAGGCCGTCCCGTTGATAAAGAACACGTCTTCAAACTTCATATTCCTCACGCGACCTCCGTTGCCTGCCCCCGCGCCAGCAGCCTGCCTTCCTTCACCAGCGCCGGCCGGATGGTCAGGTTCGGTTCGGTGCCGGGGAACATCTCGAACCAGTCGCGGTGCTCTTCGGAAAAGTCCACCAGCTCCACGCCCTGCTCGTTCAGGGCGCTGATCAGCTGCGGCGCGGCCTTGAGGGCGTAGCCGCCGTCCTGTGTGTAGACGGCCTCCATCAGCATCTGCACAGGCGTCAGCAAATCGCCGGTGAGCTCGGCCCGGCCGGCGCCCGGAAGGGACGCCTGCTCCTGGCCGGCCTGGGAGAGCGCGTCCTCCATGGCCTGCGTCAGGCGGTCGGTCATGCGCATCAGCTCGTAGACGTTCACGCGCGTGCGGGCCTGCATGCCGGCGGTGTCGGCGTCGCGCCTGAGCCACGCCTGCATGACGCCCAGCCCCGCGGAAACCAGGCCGGCCACGGCGGCCGCGTTCTGCCCGATGAACAGCATCCAGCCGGCCAGCAGCAGCCCGACGCCCGCCGAGGCCCACGGCAGCGCCTGTATGAGCTTATCCTTCCGCGTCGGCAGCCGGGGACGCACGCTGATGTCCGCCTCGGTGACGCTCATCATGAGCAGCGCCGCCTGCCTGGCCGCCTCGAACAGCCGGTCCGTCTCGCGGCGCAGCGCCGGAGAATCCGCCTCGGCGCGGGCGTCGATGCGCAGCCGTTCCAGCGTCCGGCCCAGGCAGTCCGCCGCGGCCTTCACGTCCTCGCAGCCCGCGAGTTCCCGCTCAAGCGCTTCCCTGCGCGATTCGTATTTTTCCCGTATCATGCGTTCCTCCCGGTTTACAGGCTCTGTCCGCCAAAACACCCTGAAACGACGGCAGGAGAACGCGCCCAGGGACGCGTTCTCCTGTGCCATGCTTCTATTGTAACCCTTTTTACACAATATTGCAATCTATTTATGCGGAATATAGCCCTGCGCGCACAGCAGCTCGGCCGTGAGCACGGCGCCGCCCGCCGCGCCGCGCACGGTGTTGTGCGCCAGGCTAGCGAATTTGTAGTCGAATATGCTGTCCTCGCGCAGCCGGCCGATGCTCACGCCCATGCCGCGCTCGATGTCGCGGTCCAGGCGGGTCTGCGGGCGGTTGTCCTCCTCGAAATAGGTGAGGAACTGCTTCGGCGCGCTGGGCAGGTTCAGCGTCTGCGGGAGCCCCTTATACGCCTTCCAGCGCGCGAGGATCTCGTCCCTCGGCGGCTTCCTGTCAAACGACACCGACACCGCGGCCATGTGGCCGTCCGACGCGGCGACGCGGTAGCACTGCGCGCTGATGACGGGCGCTTCCGCACAGACGATCTGCCCGTTTTCCACGCGCCCCCATATTTTCAGCGGCTCGCGCTCGCTCTTTTCCTCCTCGCCGCTGATGAAGGGGATCACGTTGTCGACCATCTCCGGCCAGCGCTTGAAAGTCTTGCTCGCGCCCGAAATGGCCTGATAGGTGCACACGCTGATCTGCTTCAGCCCGAAATCGCGCAGCGGGCTGAGCGCGGGCACATAGCCCTGTATGGAACAGTTGGGCTTGGCGGCGATGAAGCCCGTCCGCGTGCCCAGGCGGCGGCGCTGCGCCTCGATGACGGCGGTGTGGTCCGCGTTGACCTCGGGCACCATCACCGGCACATCCGGCGTCCAGCGATGCGCGGAGTTGTTTGAGACGACCGGCGTTTCCGTGCGCGCGACGGCCTCCTCCAGCGCGCGGATCTGATCCTTGGGCATATCGACGGCGCAGAACACAAAGTCCACGTTTTCCACGACGGCGGCGACGTCGCCGGCATCGAGCACCGTTATGTCGGCCGCGTAGTCCGGGATGGCCCAGTCAAAGGCCCAGCGGCCCTCGACGGCCTGGCGATAGGGGCGTCCGGCAGAGCGCGCGCTGGCCGCGAGCGTCGTCACGTCGAACCACGGATGGTTGATGAGCAGGGTCAGAAATCGCTGTCCGACCATGCCGGTCGCGCCGATGATGCCCACGCGGTATTTTTGCATCTTTTTCGCCTCCAAATTTCATATTGCAGCCTTATATTATGCGAACGATTATGCAATATGATAACATCGCCGCTTCGGACTGTCAAGTTTATTCCCCATTAACCGATGATTATTTCAATGGAACCGAATCGGCGGACGCCCGCACACCGAACGAAATGCGAAAATGCGACAGCCCCGCGGCCCGGATTGTTTGACATGAGCGGCGGCCTGTGCTAGTATTAAGCAGATGAACGGAGCGGCGGAGAAACGGAATGCGAAGGCGATTGAAAGGAGAACATTTCCCATGAAGAAAAAGTATGCCGTGCCCTACAAGCTGCAGGCGCCGATGGGCGGCGTGCGTCTCACGGGCGGACGCCTGGGCCGCATGTTCGACAATAACCTGGCGTTTCTCAGGGGGTTTGATTTGGACCGAATGCTCTACTGGTATCGCGTCCACGCGAAAAAGCCGGCCCCGGGCGTGCCCTACGCGGGCGACGCCGGACACTTTGAGACCAATCTCAAGGGCCAGACGGCCGGCGAATTCCTGATGGGCGCGGGCGTTTCGCTCCTCTGGACGGAGGACGAAACCCTGCGCGCGATGATGCGGGCGCTGATTCGCGAGATGGACGCCTGCCGCGACGGCGACGGCTTCATCATCCCCATTCCCCGCGACGAATTCCGCACGCGGGAATATCCGAATTATACGCGCGCCTGGATCACCTTCGGGCTGCTGGACGCGGGCTACGCCGGCGAAGCGCGCGCCTTTGAGCTGGCGCGCGATATGTCCGACTACTTCAACAGCTGCGACGTGCTGCCCTTTGTGAAGGACATGAATCTCGGCTTTCAGGGCATACTCGCCAACACCCGGCAGTACGACGCCCCGAACGGGCGCTGGGAAGACGTGCAGGTGGCCATTGACCGCTATCAGGAGACCTGGTGGCTGGAGCAGGTGATCGCCGGCGATCATCGGGCCATTTACGACCATCCGGGCAATCACCCGCACTCCACGCTCCTGACCACGCTGGAGGGCTACCTGGACCTTTACCGGGCGACGGGCGGGAAGATCTACATGAAAGCCGTGAAGAGCGCGCTGTCCATGTATGAAGACAAGTGGCAGCACGTGGGCGGCGGCATCAGCATGTGCGAGAACGATGTCTACTGGCCGGGCTGCAACTGGCTGAGCCCGAGGCACCACTACAACGAGCTGTGCTCCACGAATTTCTGGGTGCTGCTCAATCAGCGCATGCATCGCCTGGAGCCGGACCGGGCGCACTATGTGGACGAAATGGAAAATTCCATTTACAACGTGCTCATGGCCGCGCAGGTGAAGAGCGCCGGCTTCCACTATCTGAATTTCCTCGAGCGCACCAAGGACTACCGCTATCTCGACCGGGCGACCTGCTGCGCCTCGCTGGGCACGCGCCTGACGGGCCTGCTGCCCCAGTTTCTCTACAGCCACACGGACGACGCGGTCTATGCGGACATCTACGCGCCGAGCGAGGCGCGCCTGCCGCTTGCCGCCGGCGACGTCGCGCTCCGCTGCGAGACCGACGTGCCGGACGGCGGCCGGGTGAAGCTGACCGTCCTCGAAGCGGCCGCGCCCTTCACGCTCAGGGCGCGCGTGCCGCGCTGGGCGGCCGGCCGTGTGACGCTGTTCAGAAACGGAGAGGCGGCCGGCTCCGGCGAGCCGTCCAGCTACGCGGCGCTCGAGGTCCGGGCGGGGGATGAAATCAGCTTCGAGCTGCCCATGTCCTTCCGCGTGACCCGCTACACCGGAGGCGAGGAGATCCCTCACCGCGAGCGCTGGGCCATGGAATACGGCCCGCTGCTCTATGCGGCCATGGGCGCGCCGAATCCGGTCAACGTCGCGTGGAACCCCAGGGAGCCGGCCGCCTGGTTCGAAAAGCTGCCCGGACCCAGGCCGCGCTTCGCGGTCAGGGGCGATTCGGCGCACGAGTACTGGGCCTACGCGGACATTCACGACGAGCCGTTCAGCGTCTACCCCGTCGTGCTGAAGCCGGGCGGGAAGCGCTGACGCGCGTCGCCCGGGAGGCCCTTCGCAAAAAATCCCGCAAAGCCCGTGACAAATCGCGGCTATGTGTTATAATAGAGGCAGCGTTTTTCACACGAGGAGGAATACCATGAGCACATTTTTTGAAAAGAACGCGGCTCGGTTGAAGAATTTCGTCCATGTGTCGCAGTCCGTGGGCGCGCGCGCCGATTACGTGCAGGGCGGCGGCGGCAACACGTCCGTCAAGCTGGCCGACGGCCTGATGGCCATCAAGGCGTCGGGCTACTGCCTGAAGGACATCCGCGAGGACAGGGCCTACGCGGTGCTGAATTACGCGTCGCTGCGCGCCTTCTACAACGAGAGCGAACCGACCGATTTCGAGGATGTCGAGAAGACCGGCTCCGGCAAGGCGAAGGAATACACGCTCGCCGTCGAGGGCCTGGACGCGCTGCGCCCCTCGGTTGAGGCGGGCTTCCATTCTCTGCTTGACACCTACGTCGCCCACAGCCACAGCGTGTACGCCAACCTGGCCGCCTGCTCCCGGGAATGCCTCTCCATCGTGGGCGAAGCGCTGAAGGACGCCGACTACACCTGGGGCTTTGTGCCCTACACCGATCCCGGCGCGCGGCTCACCTTCTCCATCCGCGATGAGCTCCGCCGCGTTCAGGCGCAGACCGGACGCCGCCCGGCGGTCATCTTTATGGAGAACCACGGCCTGATCGCCCATCACGACGATCCGGACGAATGCCTCCGCATTCATTCCGACGTCAACGCGCGCGTGGCCGCGGCGTTCGGCATCGCGCCGGACGCCTTCCCGCCGGTGTCCGTCAGGCCGGCTGAGGACGGCCTGATCGAGGCCGACGCGCCCTATCTCGCGTCTCAGCTGGCCTCCGGCCGATTTACCGAGAAGTTCTTCCTCGAATCGCCGCTCTATCCCGATCAGCTGGTGTTCCTCACCGGCGCTTTCCGCATGACCGGCGAGCGCCCCGAAGAGGGCTGCTGCACCGCCGACCCGGCCACCGGCCGCGTGCTGTTCAACATGCCCGCAGGCAAGGCGCAGGTGATCGCGGAGACGCTCACGGCCGTGGTGTTCATCTGCCGCCAGATTGAGCGCGGCGGCTACACGCTGTCCACCATGGGCGAGGCCGCCAAGGCGTTCATCGCCAACTGGGAGAGCGAAAAGTATCGCCGCTCGCTCGCGGGCAAAAAGCGCTGAGGCAGGGGACGTCGGCGGGAGAGGAACGGCAGGCCGGAACCGGAGGAGACACGATGGAGACACCGCGCGAACAGGAACAGGAGATCCTCGCAAACCTGCTCGAGGCCTTTACGCACGGCCGGCAGGGCGACGAGATGGCCGAGCGGCTGCTCCAGCGGTTCGGTTCGTTCGGGGGCGTGTTTGCCGCGGACCTGCGGGCGCTGGAACGGTGCGGGCTTGCGGAGGCGCAGGCCGCGCTGATCCTGGCGCTTCGCCCCATTGCGCGGCGCTGCGCGATGAACCGCTTCGGGGCCTCTCCTTCGCTGGCCGATCCCGGGGCGCTGGCCGACTACATCCGCGCGCTGTACGTGGGCGTCGGCAACGAACAGTTTGCCGCGCTGTGCCTCAACGCCCAGCGCCGCCTGATCTGCTCGCGCATGCTCGCAGAGGGCACGCTCCGGGGAATCCGCGTGCAGCCGCGCGCGCTGATCGAATATGTGGTGCAGTCTGGCGCGACCGACGTGATCTTCTGCCACAATCACCCGGGCGGGCAGATCGAGTTTTCCCGCACGGACATCCAGTCCACGCGCGTGTTCTGGAGTCAGCTGAACGCGCTCGGCATATCGCTCATCGACCATATGCTGTGCGCGGGCGATTCGGTCGTCAGCATGCGCGAGGCCTGCCGGCTCGACGAAACCTTTTATTTTCCACCGGATGTCCATTCGCGCGGTCCGGTGCGCCTGCCGCTATGAAAGGAAGAAACGAAGCGCTCTCATGGGCGCATTATCTGTCGGTCGTCGTGATCATGGCGGCCGTTTTTGCGCTGTGCATGGGCGTCGGTCCCGAGCGCGCCGGCTCTGGCGAAGCAAACAGGGAGAAGCCGGCTGCCCGGCCGGCGGCGGAGCGGGAAACGTCGGCGGCCGTCTATCTGGGCGACGGCGCTTCCGCGCGGGCGCGCGCGGCCGCTCAGTGGGCGGCATACGCCCGCGTCGCGCTGGAGTATGCCGCCTCGCCCGAGGCGCTGCCGGAGGGGAATCCGCCCGGCCTTGCGCTGGTGGAGCCGGCGGCCGCGGCGGCGTACGCGCGGACGCTGCAGGACTGGGTGGAGGCGGGTACGGACGTGATCTGCCTGGGCCTTCCGGGCGCGGACGAGCTCGCGCGCGATGAGACGCTGCGCGCGCTGCTGGGCGTCCGGGAAATCCGTGCAGGCCGCGTGCCGCTGAAGGGCATCCGCGTGTTCCCGGGGTTTCTGCTGGGCGGCGAACGGCTCTACGAGGCGGATGGCGAAGCGTCTGGGGCGCTGCCGACGGACGCGCCGTGGTTTGTCGTCCGGGAAAACACCACGACGTATATCCGCGGCCTCCCCGAAGAGGACGCGCGCAACGAGGACCTTCCCGCGCTCGTCTGGCGCTGCAGCCGCGGCAGGGGCGCGCTGTACGCCGTCTTTGACGGCTTTGCAGACAATCCGCTGACCGGCATGGGCATGCTGGCGGCCATTGCGGCGCAGCGCCAGAGCTGTGCGCTGTATCCCGTCGTCAACGCCCGCCTGCTCTCGCTCGTTCACTTTCCCGCCGCGACGGACGGGGACGACGCGGCGGCGCGCCGCGCGTACGCCGCCTCGCCGGCTGCGCTTCAGCGGGAAACCATCCTGCCGATGTGCCGCGCCGCGACGGAGCGCCACGGCCTGCGGATGACCTGCTTTACGGCGCTTTTCCCGGGCGGCGGCGCGCTTCCCGACGGGGAGCTGACGGCGCTGCGGCAGGAAATCGACGGCATGGGCGGGGAGGTCGGCCTGGCCTGGCCGGGCGACGCCGAACGGCTCCGGCCGGGCGCGCTCTGGCTGGGCGACGCGGCGCGGCCGGCTTCATGGCCGGAGGGCGTCCGGACGGCGGTCGTCTCCCGCGACGACGGCCGGCCCGTTGTGAGCCGGTCGGACGACGATGTGACGCTGCAGCAGGCGGTGCATCCGGCCGCGACGCACGCCTTTTCGGACGATTTGGAGCTGCTGGGGCTGGAGACGGCGCTGGGCTACGCCCATGCCTGGCTGGACATGGCGCCGGTTCTCCGGCCGGATTCAGCGGCGGACGAATGGCAGAATGTGTCCCGCGCGATGTTCGCCGGGCTCGCCACGGCCGGCGCGCCGTTTGACGCGTTCGACGATGTGACCGCCTCGGAGGCCGACGCGCGCATTCGCCGCTTTCTGGCGCTCGGCTGGACATACGTCCGGACCGGCCGGCACATCGCGCTGGACATTGACGGCTTCGATACGGAGGCCTTTTTTGTGCTGCGCACGCACGGAGAGCGCGTCGCGGCCGTATCCGGCGGAACGGGCCGGCAGATCGAGGAGGACGCCTACCTGATCCGCGCGATGGAACCGCACGTCGACATTGCGCTTTACGACGCGCTGAGGGCCCGCCTGGGTCTGGAGGATGAGCAATGACGCGGATTTGCATGATCGCGGAGGGCTGTTATCCCTATGCCGTGGGCGGCGTCTCGGGCTGGATCGACAGCATGATCCGCGCCTTCCCTCAGGTGGAATTCTGCGTGCTCGCCATCCTCGCCGACCGCTCGCGGCGCGGCCGGTTTGTCTACGCGCTGCCGGACAATGTCGCTTCGGTGGACGAGGTGTATCTGGAGGATGCGGACTGGGGCGGACGATCGGCACGGCTGTCCGCCCGCGAAAGGCAGGCCCTTCGCTCGCTGCTGACCGGCGGGCGGACCGACTGGGACGGCCTGTTCGATCTCTTCAACCGGCGCCCTTCCCCCGACAGGCTGCTGATGGGCGAGGATTTTCTGCGGGCCGCCTCGTCGCTCTGCGACAGCCGCTGCGCCGCGCTGCCCTTTTCCGATTTCCTGTGGACAATGCGCTCGCTCTGTCTGCCGCTCTTTCAGGCGCTCAGCAGCACGCCGCCGCGGGCGGACATCTATCACTGCGTCTCAACCGGCTACGCCGGCGTGCTGGGCTGCCTGGCGCAGCGGATTCACGGAGGCCGTCTCATCCTGTCCGAGCACGGCATTTACACCCGCGAGCGGGAGGAGGAAATCATCCGGGCCGACTGGCTGAGGGGCGATTTCAAGCCGCTCTGGATCGCGCAGTTCCGGGAAATGGCCCGCCTGGCCTATGAGCGCGCCGATGTCGTCACCAGCCTGTTCGCCCGCGCCCGCGCGCTGCAGGTCGAGCTGGGCTGCGATCCGGCAAAAGCGGTCGTCACGCCCAACGGCATCGACCCCGCGGCGTATGAAGGCGCGCCGGGAAAACGCCCGCAGGACGAGGGCTTTGTGGACGTCGGCGCGGTGCTGCGCGTGGTGCCCATCAAGGACATCCGGACGATGCTGCGCGCCTTCGCGCGGGCCAGGCGACGCGTGCCCTCGCTCCGGCTGTGGCTCATGGGCCCGGAGGACGAGGACCCCGACTATGCGCGCGAGTGCCGCGCGCTAGCCGACAGCCTGCCGGAGGGCGGCGTCGTCTTTACCGGGCGGATCGACACGCGCGCGTGGATCGGGCGCATGGACTTCATGATCCTCACCAGCATCAGCGAGGGACAGCCGCTGATCATCCTCGAGAGCTTTGCCGCGCGCAGGCCGGTCATCGCCACGGACGTGGGCAGCTGCCGCGAGCTCATCCTCGGCGCGGACGGCGACGGCTTCGGGGAAGCGGGCCTGGTGACGCGCGTCATGGACGAGGAGGCCATCGCCGACGCGATGGTCGCGCTGGCGCTCGATCCGGACAGGCGGCGCGCCATGGGCGAGGCCGGGCACGCGCGCGTGACGGAGCGCTATACGCTCTCCGGCATGCGCCGGACCTACGAGAGTATCTATCGCGCGGCGGCGGAAAGGACGGGAGCGGCATGGCCGGCATCGGAATAAAACTGAATCGCATCTTCGACCGCCGGCCCGTCGCGGCACGGCTGTACGGCTTCGCGTACAGCGGACTTGTGACCGTCGCGCCGATGTTTACCGTGATGGGCGCCGTGGCCGCCGGACAGGCGCTGCTGGGCTATGCCGCGGTCGGCTATGCGCGGCGCGCGCTGTTTTCCGGCACGCTGCTGTACATGTTCATTTTCTCGATGATCGTCGCCTCGCCCTTCGCCACGGCGGCCTCGCGCAGGCTGTCGGACGCGCTGTACAGCGGGCGCTCCGGGGCCGCGCTGCCCACGTTTTACGCGGGCCTGGCCGCGGCGCTGGCGGCGGGCGCGCTGCTGGCCGCGCCGTTCTGCCTGCGCGCCTGGCTGACGCGCGGCATGCCGCTTGCCTGGGCGCTGGCGGGCTTCTGCGGATTCGGCGCGCTGCTCGCGGCGGCGTATGCCCAGCCGTTTCTGGCGATCGGAGAAAAGCATCTCCCCGTGGCTCTGTTCCATGCCCTCGGCATGGCGCTGGCCGTGCTGCTGGCCTGGATGCTCGGGCGTCTGCTGCGGTGGGAGCCGACGCTGGCCCTGCTGACGGGTCTTTCGGCCGGCCTCGCGCTGGTTGTCTCGCTGGAAATCGCCTGCCTCCACGCCTGTTTTCCCAGCGGCGGCCGCATTCGGGAGGCGGCGCGCGCCTTTCCGCCCCGCCTCCGGCTTCCGATCGCCAGTCTGCTACACGCGCTGGGGCTCTATGTCCACAACTTCGTATTCTGGGCCGCCGCCGGCGACGGGAACCTGCCCGGCGGCTTCCTCATGCTGCCCGCCTACGACACGGCCACCTTCCTGGCGCTGTTCACGAACATCAGCGCGCCGGTGATCTTTACCGTGCGCCTGGAAATGCGCCTGCACAGCCGCATGGCGGCCTACGCGGACGCGCTGGCCGTCGGCCGGGCACGCGAGATCCACGCCGCGCAGGCGGCTTTGCTCGAACGGGCCCGGACGGAGCTCCTGCTGCTGGCCAGGCTGCAGTGCGGTGTCACGGCGGTCGGCTTCCTGCTGCTGCGCTCCCTGCTGCCGGCGCTGGGCTTTTCCGGCCCGGTCATGCAGCAGTATCCCTGCCTCTGCGCGGGCTGGTTCATGGTCTTCCTGGCCGGCGCGGCGCTGCAGCTGCTCTTTGCCCTTGAGGACGAAACCGGCGCGCTGCTGACGGCGGGGCTGTTTTGCCTGACGACGGCCGCGGGCGCGCTGATCGGCGCGCGGCTGGATGGGATATGGCGCGGCCTGGGGCCGGCGGCGGGCGGCTTTTCGGGCTTCACGGCCGCGTGGCTCAGCCTGCGCCGGCTGGCGCGGCGCTTTGACGCGCACGCCTTCTGCCGGGGGCGGCTGATACCCCGCGGACACGGGAAAAAGCCTGCGGCGCAGGTATACGCCCGGCCGAGGTAATGCCCGGCCGGCATCATTGCGATTCGCGGCAGCCCGCCAAATGAGGCGGCCCTGCCGCCGCCTGAATATACCTTGAATTCGCCCGGCAAAGCTGATATAATCCTGTTGGACAGACGGCCCGGACGCAAGGCACACGAAGGGAGTGGTTTTATCGTGTTCAACACCGATCATCTGTTTGAGGAGGCGCGCCTTCATCCGCTTGTCGCGGCGCACAGGGGCGTGTCGTCGGCGAATATTCCCTGCAATACGATCACTGCCTATGGCATCGCGCTTCGCCAGAGGGCGGATATCGTCGAAATCGACGTCGCCCGCAGCCGGGACGGCCGGCTGTACGTGTTCCATCCCGGTATGGAGCCGCCGCACCTGCACAGCGAGCGGCTCATCAGCGATATGACCGCCGCCGAGGTGGACGCGCTGAGATATGTCAATCAGGACGACTGCCCGACGCCCTACCGCGTCAACACGCTGGACGAGGCGCTCGACCTGATGAAGGACCGCTGCTACATCAACGTGGACAAATTCTGGACGTGCATGGAGGAGATCGCCGCGTGCATCCGCGCGCACGGCATGGAGAAACAGGTCATCGTCAAGACGCCCTGCGCGGCAGAGTATTTCGACGAGTTGGAGCGCGTCGCGCCGGATTTCGCCTTCATCCCGATGGTGAAGAAGGAGGACCGGTGGACCGACGGGCTGCTGAAGCGGAACATCCGATATGCCGGCGCGGAGGTCATCTTCGACAGCGAGGATGATCCCGTCGCCTCCCCCGGGTACATCCGCGCGATGCACGACAGGGGCCTGCTGGTGTGGGCCAACGCCATCGTTTACGACTCGGCCGCGGTTATTTCCGCGCATCATACCGACGACGGCGCGCTCGCCGGCAGCCCGGACGATCACTGGGGCTGGCTGCTCGACCGGGGCTTCGACATCATCCAGACCGACTGGTGCGCCATGCTGAAGGCCTACATGGCGGACAGGGAAAAGGCAAAGCGGGGAGGCGTTCTCAATGAGCATCAGAATTGACGGAGAACACGGCGTTGTCTGCCGCATTCCGGGCAGCGCGTTCGGCTATTTTGGCTGGCCGTCCATCGCGCGCATGGACGACGGCACGCTGGCGGTCGCGGCGAGCGGCATGCGGCACACACACATCTGCCCCTGGGGCAAGGACACCGTGGCCTTCAGCCATGACGACGGAAAAACCTGGACGGAGCCGGTCGTCGTGCAGGACTCCCCGCTGGACGACCGGGATGCCGGCATCGTCTTCCTGGGCGGAAGGACGCTGCTGCTCACCTGGTTCACGCTCGATCCGCGTCAGTTCCTCGGGCATTTCCGCAAGGTGATGACGGGCGGCACGCGCGCGTGGATGGAGGCGAAGGTCAGCGCGCTCACCGACGAGACGGCCAGGGCGCACGCCGGCAGCTGGACGCGCATCAGCTTTGACGGCGGCCAGACCTGGAGCGCGCCGCGCCGCGCGCCGGTCACCGCGCCGCACGGCCCGATCCTGCTGAAAAACAAGACGCTCATGTACGCCGGCAAACCCTTCCCCGCAAAGGACGCGCGGCCGATCAGCGAAGACGTTGCCGTCGCGCTCAGCCTCGATCTGGGCATGACCTGGAAGGAGATTGCCAGGGTGCCGCGCCCCGCCGGCTTTGAAGCCGGCCAGATTCATGAGCCGCACCTCGTCGAGCTGGCGGACGGCACGCTGCTGTGCGCGATGCGCGTTCACGAAACGGACACGCACGCCGTATGGATGAGCCGTTCGACCGACGGCGGCTTCTCCTGGAGCGAGGCGTATCGCCTGCCCTGCGACGGCACGCCGCCCCATCTGCTGCTGCATTCCTCCGGCCGCGTGGTGTGCGCCTACGGCTATCGCCATGAGCCCTACGGACAGCGCGCGCTCGTCAGCCGCGACGGGCTTGACTGGAGCGAGGAGCTCATCCTGCGCGACGACGGCCTCGAGGCGGACCTGGGCTATCCCGCCTCCGTTGAGCTCGGCGACGGCTCCATCCTGACCATCTGCTATCAGCGCCTCCCCGGCGACACCCAGACCAGCGTGCTCTGCACGCGCTGGCGGCTGGACGACGCGGACAGGGCCTGAAGCGCCCCGCCGCCCGGCACCACAGAAAGGAGTATTCGTGCTTATGAACCGCATTGTGTTCACAGGAATCATGCCCGCGCTGCTCTCTCCCGTCAATGAGGATGGCTCCATCCGTGAAAAATCGCTGCGCCGCCTGGTGCGCGAGCTCAGCCAGACCGGCATCACCGGCTTCTACCTCTGCGGCTCCACCGGCGAGGGCATCGCCATGGCGCCCGAACGGCGCATGGAGCTGGTCGAAATCGTCAAGGACGAAGCGCCCAAAGCCATGAAGCTCATCAACCACATTGCCGCGGCCGATCTGGCCACCGTGCGCCGACTCGCCCGCCACAGCCGTCAGATCGGCCTGGACGGCGTCGCCTCCGTTCCGCCCTTCTTCTTCAACTACGACGAGCGCGGCGTCATCGACTACTACCGCGCCATGTCCGACGAGAGCGAAGCGCTGCCTCTCCTCATCTACGCCAGCCCGCTGAGCGGCGCGCCGCTGTCCGTGGATACCGTTGAAAAAATGCTGGAGATTCCCGGCTTCATCGGCATGAAGTACACCAACCCCAATTACTATCTCATGACCCGCTATAAGAAGCTTGCCGGCGGCGACATCAACGTCATCAACGGGCCGGACGAGACCTGCATGCTGGGCCTGCTGATGGGAGCGGACGGCGCCATCGGCTCCACCTACAACGTCATGCCGCGGCTGTTCGTGGCGCTCTATGACGCCGTGAAGGCCGGCCGCATCGACGAGGCGCGCGCCCTTCAGATGAAGGCCGACGACCTGATCGAGCTGATGCTCCGGTTCGACGTCGTCTCCTGCTGCAAGCTGATGCTGGACGAGCGCGGCTGCGACATCGGCGAGACCAACGCACCCCTGAGGCGGCTGACCGCATCGCAGAAGGCCGCGTTCCTCGAGGGCGTGAAGGCGCTGGGCGGCCTGGACGCGTTCGCATAAGGCGGAGGACATCGCCATGCAATGCCCGGCGGGGCGGGAGGAACTTTCGCGGACAGGGACGCGTCTCAATGGATGAAACCGAAAGGAGTGATCGAACATGAAACGAATGATTGCCGCCGTTCTGGCGATGATGCTTCTGGCCGTGCCGCTGGCCCTGGCAGACGAGACCGACGTCCTGTATGAAGGGCCCGTTCTCGTGTTCACCGCGCCGCGCGACGCCGAGCTGGCGCTGAGCGAAATGACGGCCGACTCATATCGCCAGGTCCTTACCTCCCCGGGCAGCGCCGAGACCATCGTTTCCGCCGCTTTCCCCTCGGCCGACGACCGCAGCGCGTACATTGGCGAGCTGCTGGGCGACATCGCCGCCACGGCCGCGCCCGTCGCGGAGCCTGACGCCGTGCACGGCCACCCGGCGCAGCGCTTTACGGCGACCATCGGGACGCCTGAAGGGCTTGGCATCGCGCCGTTCCTGCAGGCGGAGGCGTCCAGCGTCGTCCACATCGTGACCATCGACGCCAGATGCGCGTATCTCTTCGTCGCCGCCATGCCGGAGGACGTCTACCGCGGCGCGGCGGACGGGGAGGGCCTGGCGGATGTGATCGAGGCGCAGATCGAATCGCTGGAGCTCTTTGATCCGGACGCCCGGCTGATGCTCGAGCCGGAAACCGAGATCAACGCCGGCTCCTACCAGCTGGCCGGCGAGATCATCCAGAATTCGGAAGCCGACGCCTTCCTCGTCTATGCGCTGGACACGATCAGAAACGTGCGCCTCACCTCCGTCGTGCTGGATGTGAACGGCAACGTCGCGCCCGATTTCGTGCTGGGCGAGTGGAAAGAACTGATGTTCGGCGAGGCCATCCGCATCCAGGCCTGGCTGCCCGATGTGCTGCCCGGCTTTGCCATCATTTACACCGACGCCACGGGCCTGGAAACCACTCTCTACATCACGGACAGCGGCCTCGACGGCACGCTGATGCTGGTGAACGGCTGAAAAGTCGGCGCAGCGCAAACCCGCAGTACGCCCGCCCGGTCGATGACGCCGGGCGGGCGTTTCTGCCGTCAGGTCATATTTTTTTCCGTGAAGAACCCCTTTTTTGATGAAGCCAGCTTACGGGTCCAGGCCGGCAGGAAGGCCGTCCAGTCCGCCCTGCGCCCTGGCCGCCCGCATGACGAGCCAGACGGCCGCGGCGTCGTAGCGCGCGTCGTGCGCCGCGCCGCCGCCTCCAAACAGCGCGGCCGCCTCCGAGGCGATGCGCGCCGGGTCAAGGCCGTAATGCGACGCCAGCCGGGTCAGACTGGGCCAGGCGATCCGAACGCCGCGCCGCCTCATCGCGCGCACATGGGCATCGCGCGTGCAGAACAGGTTCTTTTCGCCCAGCGTCAGGCCGCAGCGGCTGAATTCCGCGCGCAGAAAGCGGTCGTCAAACGCCACGCCGTGGCCCGCCAGGCAGTCTGCGGCGTCGAAATCGGCGAAGATGTCCGACGCACAGTCGGCAAAGCGGCGGCCCCCGGACAGCGCGGCGAGCGCCTCGCGGCTCAGCCCATGCACGCCGAAAGCGCGCGGCGTCATGTCATCCACGGTGAAGAAATGGTTCCTGCCCGTCGCGCGGGCGCCGTCGATCAGCACGTAGGCCAGCTGGCAGATTTGCCCCGGCTCGGACGCGGTGGTCTCCGTGTCCAGTATGATGATGCCCATGCGCCTACGCCATGGTTTCGAGCATGGCCAGGGAGACCTCGTAGAGGCAGGGCGAGCCCTTTTCGAACAGCTCGAAGGCGTCCATCATGTATTCGGCCATGCGTCGCACCTCGCGCCCGCTGGAGCCGGCGATGTGGGGCGTGATGAAGCAGTTGTCCAGCCTGTTGAGCGGATTGTCGTCCGAGTTCTTTTCGTCGGTCATGACGTCGATCAGCGCGGTGCGCGTGGGATCCTGCGTCAGCGCCTCGTAGAGGTCCCCCTCGTCCAGCTGCGGGCCGCGGCCGGTGTTGATGAAGGTCGCGCAGGGCCTGAGCGAGAGCAGGTGCTTCCGCTTGATGATGCCCACCGTCGCGGGCAGGTTGGCCAGGTGGTTGGAGACCACGTCGCAGACGGCGAAGATTTCGTCCAGCGTGGTCTTTCTCACGTTCAGCGCCGCCGCGCGCTCGTCGGAAAGGAAGGGGTCGTAGACCAGCACCTCGCAGTCCAGCTGCTTCAGCATTTCCGCCACGCGGCTGCCGATTGCGCCGCAGCCCAGCAGGCCGATCTTCGTGTCGTAGTTGCCCGGGTAAGCGCCGAACCGCTTTACAGCCTCCGCGCGGGAAGCGCGCGTCGCCGCCTGCACGCGGAAATAGCCCTTGCAGGCCAGCACGATCTGCGCAAAGGTATACTGCACCACCGGCACGGCGTTGGCCTGCCACGCGCTGAACACACGCACCCCGCGCTCGAGGAAGGGCCGGGCGAAATACTGCACCGTGCCCGCGGCGTAGAACACCGCCTTCAGCCTGGGGAGCAGCTCCCCGATCTCCGCCGCACTCAGCGGCAGCATGCCCCACGTGGAGAACGCGACCTCGACGTCGCGCAGATCGGCCGCCCGGGCCGCCGCCGCAGAGGTAACGACGTCCTCCCGCAGCTCGACCAGCGTCCTTAACCGGGCCATCTGCTTTTCCGCGAATACGCGGTTCACCGTGCTCTCGTGCTCATTGAGGAAAATCGCTTTCATAAGGTGTCCTCCCTTTCGGATGTGTCGTCGCGCGGCTTGCGCCCGCATGTCCTTCCCATTTGATCCGTTCTACTTGTGATAGCGCTCGCGCGCGGCGATTTTAAAGGCGCGGTAGACCTGCTCGAGCAGAATCACGCGCATGAGCTGGTGGGGAAACGTGAACTTCGAAAAGGACAGCGTCTCATCCGCCCGGGCGACAACCGCCTCGCTCAAACCCAGCGAACCGCCGATCACCAGCACCAGCCGGCGTCCGTCCATCGACCAGCGCGTCATTTTCTCCGCAAACTGCTCCGAGTCATAGCTCTTTCCGTCAATGCACAGCGCCACCACGCGATCCCCCGGCCGGATGCAGGCCAGAATGTCCCGCCCCTCGCGCTCCGTCACCTTTCTGTTCAGGGCGGGGGAGGGTTTGTCGGGTTCGGGCTGATCCTCCAGCTCGCGCACTTCCAGCGCGCAGAACCGCCTCAGCCGTTTCATGTACTCGGCGCACGCGGCGCGCTCCCACGCTTCCTTGAGCCGGCCCACGCCGATGACCATCACGTTCAGCATACACCGACCTCCTACAGCACGCCGCAGATGCTCAATATGTCCTCCATGTACACGACGGCCGCCGTGATGACGCCCGCGAACAGCACCACCAGCTCCAGCGGCTCAAACGGCGACAGGTCGGCCGGGGCGGGGGAAAGCGCTTCCGGCTGCAGCCGATCGCACAGCTTCTTCAGCCAGACCAGCAGCAGGCAGAACAGCGCCGCCGTCGCCACAGTATCCGCCGCAAACAGCCTCAGCGTGTCCCTTGACGAAGCGATTGCATAAATATTCGCCTCCGCATGTCCGCCGAGCAGGTATTGCAGCGCCAGCACGCCCGCGTTGAACACGCCGTGAATGATGACGCCCGTCCAGAGCGAGCCGGTCCTGAGCACCGCATAGCCCAGGACAAAGCCCATGACCAGCTGAGCCGGCAGCCCCTGAACCGAGCCGTGCAGCGCCGTGAACATCAGCGCGGAGGCCACCAGCGCGCGCTCCGAACCGCGGCGTCCCCACGCGCCCATGATGCCGCCGCGAAACATGATTTCCTCGCAGCAGGCCGGCAGCAGCGCGCTCAGCAGCAGCGCGCGCGTCAGCGCCGCCGGCGAATCGGGCGCGGCCGCGGCGCTGCTCAGCGTGCCGCCGGCCTGCCGGATCATCAGCATCCACCAGCCGGACAGGCAGCCGGACAGCGGCACGGCCGCCGCGGCCAGCAGAATCGCGTGCCCCGCAAGCAGCGGATGCGGAGGGTGCAGCCGCATGGCCTGCTCCACGCCCGCGTGACGCGCCGCGTACCAGAGCACGGGGAAGGCCAGGACGCCCATCTGGTAAATAATATCGCCCGCGGCGGCGACATGGCCCCTGACATCCGCCAGCCCCGCCTGCCGAAGCAGCAGCGCCAGCTCGCCCAGCGCCAGACGGATGACGATCCGTCCGGCAAGCGCCAGCAGAAACCACGCGCACGCGACGAACAGCGTCGGCCTGCGGAACCATTTTTTATACAGATCCTCGTCAAAATCAGCCGACTGCATGACTGCCCTCTCCTTCGCCCAGCACAAACAGCTCGCTCCTGCCGTCGCGCCGCGCCACGCTGAGCATCACGTCGCGGCCCGGCTTAAAGCCGGCCGCTTCGAGCATGCAGGCCACGCTCGCGTAGGCCAGCTCCGGGAAATTGTTTTCGCTGCTCAGGTGCCCGAGCACAATCACCCGCACGCCGCGCCGCACCAGCTCGGCGGCCGCGGCGCCGGCGTCGTCGTTTGAAAGATGGCCGCGGTTGCCCAGAATGCGCCGCTTGAGATCGTAGGGATAACGGCCGGCCTTGAGCGTGTCCTCGTCATGGTTGGCCTCCAGCAGCAGCACGTCCGCGCCTTCAACCTCCCTCAGCCAGCTCTCGCGCACGGCGCCCAGGTCGGTCGCGATGGCCACCTTCGCGCCCGCCGCGCTCACGGCGTAGCCCACCGGATCCGCCGCGTCGTGCGGCGTGGGGAAGGGTCTCACGAAGAGATCGCCCACCGTGAAATCCTCGCCCGACTCAAACTCGATGCGGCAGCCCGCGTCGATGGCGCCCAGCTTGCTCTGCATGGCCGCCCACGTTCCCAGACTGGCGTAGACCGGAATGCCATAGCGCCGCGACAGCACGCCCACCCCGCCGATGTGGTCGGCATGCTCGTGCGTCACCAGGATGGCCCTGATTTCCGACATGTCCACCCCCAGCTTCGCCAGCTCCGCGGTGATTTTTGCGCCGGAAAGCCCGGCGTCGATCAGGATTTTTGTGCGCTCCGTGCCCACGTAGATCGCGTTGCCGCTCGATCCGGAGAACAGCGGACAGAATTGCAGTTGCATGTATATTGTGCCCCTTCACGTATATTTATTCGACGCCCGTCAGATCAAACGCCGGAATGTAGCGGCTGGAAGCCGCGTCCAGCTCCTGCACATAACCCTCCTCCATGCCCAGGGCGAAGAGATGATCCACCACCGCGTCGTATTCCTCCTGACTCACGACGCGGTTCAGCTCGGGCATCTGCTTCGCCGGGCCGCAGGGAACATACTGCGCCATCAGCGACACCCATGTGCCTTCGGGCAGGTGATCGTGAATCCAGCTCAGCACATCCCTGGACTGCGCCACGCGGCCCGGCAGGATCAGGTGACGGATGAGCAGGCCGCGCGTCATGACGCCTTCTTCGTCAAACTGGTTTTCGCCCGCCTGCCTGTGCATTTCGAGCAGCGCCCGCTCCGCGCACACCGGATAGACCGACGCCCGCGAAAACCGGCTCGCGCCCTCGGGGTCGACATACTTCAGGTCGGGCAGGTATACCTGCACGTGTCCTTCGAGCCGCCTGAGCGTCTCAAGGGTTTCAAAGCCGCTGCTGTTCCACACAACCGGCACGGGCAGCGGTTCGGCCAGCGCCTCCAGAATGGCGTTCACAAAATGAGTGCCCGTGACGAGGTTGATGTTGTGCGCCTCTTCCGCGACGAGCCGGTCGAATATGCGCCGCAGGCCGGCGCTGTCCGTCTCGCGTCCGAAGCAGCCCCGGCTGATCATGTCGTTCTGGCAGTAGACGCATCGCAGCGTGCAGCCGCTGAAAAACACCGCGCCTGAACCGCGAGAGCCGCTGATGCAGGGCTCCTCGTCAAAATGCAGCGCCGCGCGCGCGACGACGGGCCGTTCGCCCATCCGGCAGAATCCCCTGCCTTGGCCCGCGGGCTCGTCGCCGCGTCTGACCCCGCACTGCCGCGGGCAGAGATTGCACGTGAACATGTCCTGTTTCCGCTCCTTACGACTGCATTTCCGGTGCGCTCCAGATTTCGATTCTGAGGGGATTTTGCCTCCTGTCCGAATGGGATTTCCTTTCCGTCATCTCAAAATCGTCTCAGAATCAAAATTCGGCGTTTTCCGGCCTTTTGAGCCGCTTTTGACGGCCCTTTGACGTCATTTTCGTCGCAGCGTGCCTGTTCATTCGATCGTCGCCCGCCTGAGCGTGATCACGTGAACCTCCGCGCTTGTGCCCAGCCGCAGAGGCAGGAAGCTGCCGCACAGCCCCTGACTGATGAGCACCTTGACGCCGTTTTCCATGTGCCAGCCCGCGCGATACCGCTCCTCGCTCGCAAGCGGGCTGAACACCTCGTAGCCCCCGAGCCGGACCTGGCCGCCCAGCGTATGGCCCGCCAGCGCCGCGTCGATCCATGTGCCGCCGTCCACGCCGGGCTGGGCCGCCAGCTGCGGTATAGCCTCCGGGTTGTGGCTGAGCAGGATGACGCAGTCCGCGCTCCGCAGCCCGCTCGCGGGCGTCCTGGTGTTCTGCATGCCCGTTCGCCACTCGTCCACCCCGACCAGCGTCAGAGACTGGCCGTCCTTCGTCACGCGCGCGGCCTCGTCCCTCAGCAGTCGGACGCCGCCCAGCGCGGCCGCCTCCGACAGCGGCGCGCCGGCGTTCCGCTCGAGCAGATTATCCATGTCGCCCGCGACGGCGAACTTGCCCAGCGGCGCCTCAAAGTCGGCCAGCTGGAGAAAGAAGAGATCGCGCATCTCCGTCTGGCGGGCGGCGTAGACCTCCCTGCCGCTCTGGCTGATCAGCCGGCCGATGACGTCGTTGCCCGTGTAATCGCCGCCGAGCAGCAAAAGATCGGGCTGAATGCGGCTCAGCTGCCGCATCAGCGCGTTCACCTTGCCCAGCGAGTTCAGCGCGGTCAGGTGAATGTCGCTGACGTAGACGATGACCGTGCCGTCGAAGGCGGGCGGCAGATCGCGCAGAGGCAGCTCGACGCAGCTCAGGCGGATGACGCCGCCCTGGATCGCCATGAACACCGCCAGGGCCAGCGGCAGAAGGGCCGCAAGGCGCGCTGCGATGCGCCGCGCCGGTCTTTGTTTCCTTTTAGATCTTTTCGGGGCCGCCATGGCCGCCTCCCTTCCTTGACGGGTGATGTTTCACGTGAAACAATCTGTCTGACACCGAAAATGTTTCACGTGAAACATTTTTGCCTGAAAAAGAACTCATGTTCGCAATCGGCGGACGCAAAAGCTTAAAAGACGGCGCTTTTTTTGTAAAAATGACCGGTTTCCCGAAATTTGTCTGCAAAGAACCATTGCATACCGCCCGATAATCCATTATAATAGGAATGGCGTCTTATTTCAATAGCGTGTTCTTTAATGATGCGCCAAATTTCTTTGACAATCAAATAACCGACAGGAGGGTTTCAGGTTTCATGAGTGAGAACGAAACCAAAGGGCTTTCGTGGCCCGTCGCCCTGTTGGTGACCGCCCTGATCTGCGGCATGGCGCTCATTATGGCACACATGTTCGCTTCGGATGATTCGCACGTGCTCGAGCGGGCGACGCGGCTGCCCTGCACGTCGTCCCAGGCCGTGCAGGTGCTCGGCAAGGGCGTCGTATACAGCGACGGCACCTCGCTGCGCACGCTCAACGCGAGCGGCCGGCAGATATGGAGCTATGTCGTCGGCGCAAACTGCGGTTTCTCGGTTGGCGACGGCGGCGTCGCCGGCTGGTCAGGCGATTTGCTGGTTTCGCTGAACGCCTCGTCGGGCGATGTTCTCTTCAGCACCTCGCTGGGGCAGACCGTCCTCTCCGCCAAGGTCGGCACGCAGTACACGGCCGCCCTCATCGGCGAGGAAAACGACGCGACGCTTGTCGTGCTGGAAAACATCGGCCGGGAGATCGACCGCATCGCCTTGTCCGATATCACCGTGCTGGACTATGGCTTCTTCAACAGCGGCAACATGCTCTGGGTCATGTCGCTGGACACAAACGGAACCGTCCCGATGAGTCTGGTCACCACCTACAGGCCGGGCCGCATGCAGGCCGGCAGCATCACGGACTCCGAGCAGGTCGTCTACGAGGTGATGTTCGACACCCCGCGCGTCAGCGCCGTCGGCACCACCTACATCCGCGTCTACGACTATGCCGGCGCCGAGGACACCAGCCAGCGCAGGCTGATCTATGGCTGGTATCTGATCGACTCCTCAGCCACGTCGGCCGGAACGATGATGGCCTTCGTTCCCATGGCGGAAATCGGCACGAGCGTGGAGATCAACGACATCCGCCTCATTCGGGGCTCCACCGACCGGACGATCCGCATGCCGTTCACCTGCTTCGACATCGCGGTGCGCGGCAGCACCGTCTATGGCTTTTCGAGCCAGTATGTCATGATACACGACATCGGCGCCGCGCACGCCGAGGCGTATCAGCTGCCCTTTTCGTGCGACGGACTGATCGGCGTCACCTCGGACAACGCCGTCGTTCTGGTCTCAGGCGACTCGGTCTATCTGGTCAGGCTGCCCTGAGGAAGGGCAAAAGCATAAATTCACTGTGTGGATTTTGTGATAACCAACGAAGCAACCTACAATATTCTAAGGAGCGTATTGGAAATGAACATTGTCGACATCATCATTCTCGCCATTCTGGGTCTCAGCCTTGTCTCGGGCATGTACAAGGGCTTCATCACCTCAACGCTGGCGCTGCTGGGCTTCGTCGGCGCGTGGATCGCCAGCCTGGCCTCGTATCAGTATCTCGTAAAAGCCGTCACCGCCAATGAAGGTCTCATGAAGTTCTTCTCCGGCCTGGTCGGCGCCGTCGACCTGTTCAAGACCACGAGCCTGGCCAATATGCAGGTGGCCGCCGCCACCGCCGCGGACGTCGAGCAGGCCGTCTCCGAAATCAACATCCCGCTGATCTCCGGCCTGTTCCGCGACAACGTGCTCGGCAAGGTCTTCGCCAACGACGGCCTGAGCACCATGAGCGAGTATCTCTCCCAGACGCTGCTCGACACCGCCCTGAACATCGTGTGCTTCATCCTGATGTTCGTGGTGATCTATGCCGCCGTGCTGCTGATCGTCAACATGCTGAACAACGTGTTCCGCTTCCCGGCGCTGCGCCATCTCGACTGGATCCTCGGCGGCCTGTTCGGCCTGGTGCGCGGGCTGGTCATCGTCATGCTGATCTTCGCCGTGGTGCCGACCATTTCCTCCGCGCTGTCCAGCATGAACATCACCCTGCTGACCGATCTGATCGACGCGTCGCGCATCGGCAAAATCTTCCAGGACAGCAACTTCGTGGCCAACACGCTGCAGTCGATTCTCTCCTGATCCCGCAACCATTCAGAGCGGCTCTCCGAACGGAGGGCCGCTTTTCATAAATCACAGCCTGCTTCCCCCTGAAACCGATACGTCTTCAGGCGTCTTTTCCGCCGCCGCGCCGCATCGCTCCGGTCGACGCGGCGCTCCGCTACAGCGCCGACGCGGACGGCCCCTCCCGCGCGTCGGCGCGCTTTCCCCGCTGCAGGTATTTCAGCCGCGTGGCGTTGCCGCCGCGGATGTGCCGGTCCGCCTTATTGAACTGCAGGACGCGGCTCACCGGATCGGCCAGCGCCGGGCAGACAAGGGGCAGGCGCTCCCGCATGTCCTTGTGGACGGTCGTCTTGCTGATGCCGAAATGCCGCGCGCAGCTGCGCACGGTTGCGCCCGTGGCCAGAACATATTCCGCGACGGCTCTGACGCGCGCCTCGATATACTCCCTCATGATGCGGCCTCCTTTTCGTCCGTTCAAACCTATGAAGGCGCGCGAGGCGTCTAGAACGGCCGCGAACGGGCCAAAAAACGTGCGATGTCATGCGACAATAATGAGAAGTTGACAAGTTCTTTCTTGTTTGGTCATAAAATACCGTGATACAATAGATAGGTTGGAAGGAAGGAGTATGATCGATGGCTGACAACCGCATGAATAAAGAGCAAATCAAAGCAACGATCCTCTCAAAACTGCAGCGCCAGTTTGGCTGCGACATCACCGACGCCACCGACGACCAGCTCTACCAGGCGCTGGCCATGACCGTGCGCGACGAAGTGATGGAGCGGCGCGCTGCCTCCCGCGGCGAGCGCAAGCGTCAGCGGGCAAAAAAACTGTATTATCTCTCGGCGGAATTCCTCGTGGGGCGCACGCTGCACAACAACATGGTGTCGCTTGTCAACGAGCGGGAATACATGCAGGCGCTGGACGAGCTGGGCATCGACAAGACGCGCATCTTCGAGCGCGAGCCTGAGCCCGGCCTGGGCAACGGCGGCCTGGGCCGCCTGGCGGCCTGTTTCCTGGATTCGCTTTCCTCGCTCAAGCTGCCCGCCATGGGCTGCACCATCCGCTATGAGCTGGGGCTGTTCCGCCAGCACATCTCCGACGGCTACCAGGTGGAGCTGCCCGACAACTGGCTGGAAAACGGCTACGTGTGGGAAATCTGCCGCGCAAACGAATCCGTCGAGGTGCGCTTCAACGGCTATGTGCAGGAATACGAGGAAAATGGCCAGATCCGCTACAGGCTGCGCGACTACAACGCCGTGCAGGCCGTGCCCTACGACATCCCCGTGCTGGGCTATGACAGCAACATGGTGAACATGCTGCGCACCTGGTCTGCGCGCGCAAACAAGCCGCTGGACATGCAGGAATTCAACCGCGGCCAGTATGTCGAGGCCACGGAGGGCAAGGAGCTGGTGGAAATCATCTCCAAGGTGCTCTATCCCGAGGACAACCACGAAAAGGGCAAGGAGCTGCGGCTCAAGCAGCAGTATTTCCTGTCCTCCGCGTCGGTGCAGTACGCGCTGAACGACTTTGAAAAGGTGTACGGCCCCAACTGGTCGATGCTGCCCGACAAGGTCATGTTCCAGGTCAACGACACGCATCCTGGCCTGGCGATCCCGGAGCTCATGCGCATCCTGATCGACGAAAAGGGCCTGGGCTGGGATGAAGCCGAGGCCATCACCCGCCGCTGCTTCGCCTACACCAATCACACCGTCATGCAGGAAGCGCTGGAGCGCTGGCCGGAGCAGATGGTGCGCATGCTCGTGCCGCGCGTCTACATGATCCTGGAGGAAATGAACCGCCGGCTTTGCGCCGATCTGTGGAAAAAATTCCCCGGCCAGTGGGACCGCATTGCGCACATGGCGATTCTGGCCTACAATCAGGTCCACATGGCCAATCTGTGCGTGTCGATGTGCTGCACCGTAAACGGCGTCTCCCAGATCCATGCGGATATTCTGCGCCGGCAGACCTTCCGCGACTACTGCCAGCTCGACCCGAGCCGCTTTCTGGGCATCACCAACGGCATCACGCACCGCCGCTGGCTGATGATGTCCAATCCCGGCCTGTCCGATCTGATCGACGAGGCCATCGGCGAGGGCTGGCGCAAGCAGCCGGGCCGGCTCGCCGAGCTGATGCCCTTCGCGGATGACGCGGCCTTTCAGGAGCGGTTCGACCGGGTGAAGCGTGCGAACAAAGAGCGGCTGTGCGCCCGCTTCGAGCGCCTGCAGCACATGACGCTCGATTCAGACACCATCTTCGACGTTCAGGCCAAGCGCCTTCACGAATACAAGCGCCAGCTGATGAACATCCTGTCGGTGCTGATCCAGTACAACCGCATCGTGGACAATCCGAATTACACCATCGCGCCGCGCACGATCATATTCGGCGCGAAGGCGTCGCCGGGCTATTACCGCGCGAAGCTCATCATCAAGCTGATCAACAGCGTGGCCGCGCTCATCGACAGACATCCGCGCGCCCGGCAGATGCTGCGCGTGGTGTTTCTGGAGAATTACTGCGTCTCCGCGGCCGAAACGCTCATGCCCGCCGCGGACGTCTCCGAACAGCTCTCCACCGCCGGCAAGGAGGCCAGCGGCACCGGCAACATGAAGTTCATGATGAACGGCGCCGTGACCATCGGCACGATGGACGGCGCGAACGTCGAAATCTACGACGCCGTCGGCCCGGAGAACATCTACATTTTCGGCCTGAGCGCTGAGGAGGTCCAGGCATCCTACGGCAGCTACCGCTCGAGCGAGATCTACGAGACCAGCCCGGAAATCCGCCGGGTGCTCGAGCAGCTCATTGACGGCACGCTGGATTCGGAGAATCCGCGCATGTTCCAGGAGCTTTACCACGCGCTGCTCTTTGGCGACGGCGGCGGCATGGCCGACCCGTATTTCGTGCTGAAGGATCTGCCCAGCTATCTGCGCGCGCAGCACCAGCTGGGTCACGACTATGAGCAGAGCCACAGCCTGTGGCTGAGAAAGGCCATCGTCAACACCGCGCAGTCCGGCATCTTTGCCAGCGACCGCACCATCACCGAGTACAACGACAGGATCTGGCGTCTGAAGCCGCTGGTTCTGGACTGATTGATCCCGCGGGCACGGCGGAATACGTCGCGCCCGGTTTTCTTTGCGGGCGATCAACGGGGCGTCCGGGGCGCCGACCGCCCCGCACCGCAGGGGGCCGATGATGCGCCCTGGGAATGATTGAAACGCACCCCGGCGCACCAACGCCGATCATCCTGCAGAAACCGCTTTGTGAATGGAGATAACGACGGCGATGACAGTCCTGCATGATTCGAGAGATCCTCTCTACAGAATCCCTTCCGGCGCGCGGCCCGCCGGCGAAACGGTCACGCTGCGCCTGCGCGCGGAGCCCGACACCCGCGTCACGCTGCGCGTGTGGTGGCGCAGCGCGGAGCGCAAATACCCCATGGCTCCCTCGAAGGCGGACGCGGCGCTCCGCGAATGCGCGCTTTCCCTGCCCAAAACGCCGGGGCTCCTGTGGTATTACTTCATTGTGGAGGCCGATGGCGAGACGCTCTTTTACGGCAACGCCGAAGACGGCCTGGGCGGCGAGGGCCGGCTGTACGACCACGAGCCGCCGTCCTTCCAGCTGACGGTATACGATCCGGCGTTCGCCCCGCCCGAGTGGATGAAAAACGGCATCATGTATCAGATCATGCCCGACCGGTTCTTCGCGCTCGAAAAAAAGCAGCCGCCCCACGGCTGGCTGCACGAGAACTGGGACGACATCCCCCTGCTGCCTCCGTCCGACCGCCCCAAATACGACAACTCGGCCGCGGATTTCTTCGGCGGCAACCTGAAGGGCATTGAGGCCAAGCTGGATTATCTGCGCGCGCTGGGCGTGACGGTGCTGTATCTCAATCCCATCTTCCGGGCGCGCTCCAACCACAAATACGACACCGGCGACTACGAGACCGTCGACCCCTCCTTCGGCACGCGGGCGGATTTCGAGTCGCTGTGCGCGAAGGCGAAGGCGCTGGGCATCCGCGTGATGCTGGACGGCGTGTTTTCGCACACCGGCAGCGACAGCCGCTATTTCAACCGCTTCGGCACGTACGACACGATCGGTGCGTACCAGTCGCCCGAATCGCCGTACGCGTCGTGGTATACCTTCAGGCGCTGGCCGGACGACTACGACTGCTGGTGGGGCCACCTCACGCTGCCCAACGTGAATGAGCTTGATCCAAGCTACATGAACTACATCGTGACGGGCCGGGACGCCATCGTGAAGCGGTGGCTCAGGCGCGGCGCGTCCGGCTGGAGGCTGGACGTGGCCGACGAACTGCCCATGCCGTTCCTGCGCGCGCTGAGAAAGAGCGTCAAGGCGACGGATCCGGACGCGGCGGTGCTGGGCGAGGTATGGGAGGACGCGTCCAACAAGGTGGCCTACGACGAGCTGCGCTGCTACTGCGCGGGCGATACGCTGGACAGCGTGATGAACTATCCGCTGCGCGAGGGGCTGATCGCGTTCATGAACGGCGAGCTCGACGCCTTTGCGCTCAAGCGGCGGCTGGACGCGCTGTATGAGAACTATCCCGCGCCGTTCGCGTACGCGCTGATGAACCTCGTGGGCAGCCACGATAAGGCGCGCGTCATCAACCGCCTGTGCGGCGCGGAGCCGGAAGACCGCCCCCGCGCGGCGCGGCGATTCAAAAAGCTGACCCAGCGGCAGTACGCGCTGGGCCGGAGGCGTTTTCTGAAGCTGTGGGCGTTTGTGTGCGCCATGCCGGGCATGCCCTGTCTGTATTATGGCGACGAGGCCGGCGCGCAGGGCGGCGACGATCCCTTCTGCCGCTGCGCGTATCCCTGGGGCCGCGAGGACACGGCGCTGATCCGCAAAATCGCCCGCATCAACCAGGCGCGGCTGGCCAGCGACGCGGCCCGGCTGGGGGACATGGAGCTCGCCGCGAAGGACGCGGACACCATCGAGGTGACGCGGCGCTATCGGGGAAAGGAGTTGCGGGAGACGCTGGACCGACGGCTGTGAAGCGACGCGCGCTTCGGAGGCGGGCTGTCTCAAAACAGCCGTTTCTTCGGAAAATTGCACGACAAAACGACCGGGAGAGCGCAACGTTCTCCCGGTTTTTTATGCAATAGGCGTGTTTTGAGGCGGCCCCTATTCGCGCCGCGCTACGCCCTGCGCGCGATCCGCGCCACGATTCGCGCCGCGCCCAGCAGCAGCAGGTCGACGCACACGATGCTGGCGCCGGTGGGCAGGTTGCCGTAAAAGGACGCCACCATGCCGATGAGGAACCCGCCGATGGAAATCAGCGCCGCCGCAATGACCATGCCGCGGAAGCTGGCCGTGAGCCGCCGCGCCGTCAGGGCCGGGAAGATGATGAGGCTGGAGATGAGCATGGAGCCCATCATGCGCATGCCCAGCACCACCGTCACCGCCGTGAGGAAGGAGATCACAAACTGGTACATCGTCACGTTGATGCCGGTCGCCCGGGCGAAGGTCTCGTCGTAGGCGACGGAAAAGAGCCGGTTAAACAGCAGAAAATACATCACCAGCACAACGGCCGAAAGCGCGGCGCTCAGCCCCATATCCACATCCGTGAGGCCCAGGATGCTTCCGAACATGTAGCTGGTCACATCCACATTTGAGCCGCGCGAAAGCGAGGTGATCATCACGCCGACAGACAGCGCCGCCGTCGCCATGACGCCGATCGCCACATCGCCGGAGGCCCCGCCGCGCTGGCTCAGATACATCACCAGGAACGAAGCGAGCACCACCAGCGGCACCGCTACGGCCATTGGCGACAGCCCCAGCGCCACGGCGAGCGCCGTCGCGGCAAACCCCACCTCGCCCAGGCCGTGTCCGATCAGCGTGTAGCGCTTGAGCACCAGCACCACGCCCAGCAGCGCCGCGCACAGCGACACCAGCACGCCCACGATGATCGCGCGATACATGAACGGATAGGCGAGCGCCTCAAAGAATTCACGCATGCGGCGCGCCTCCCCTCGACTCCATCCATTCCTGCGCTGTGCCGATGAATTCGATCCGGCTGCCAAGCTCCAGCACGCGGTCGGCCGCGCGCCGCACATAGGCCCAGTCGTGCGTGGAGATGAGCATGGTCAGCTTCAGCTCGCGCTTGAGCTGATCGAACAGATCGTACATCTCCGCCGTGATCTCCGGATCGAGCGCGGAGCAGGGCTCGTCGAGAATGAGCAGCTCGGGCTGGCGGGCGATGGCCCGCGCGAGCAGCACGCGCTGCTGCTGGCCGCCGGACAGCTGTCCGACGCGCCGCCCCGCAAACGTCTCGATTTTCAGCCGCTCCATGGCCTCCATGGCCCGTTCGCGGTCGCGCTTCGTATAAAAGGGCAGACCGTGCCCGCTCACCTGCGTGCCGCTCATGACGATCTCCCTCACGGTGGCCGGGAAATCGCGGTCGGCGGCGTGAATCTGCGCGAGGTAGGACACCTTATTCAGCCCGCATTTCACATCGATCGTGCCCTTCAGCGCGGGGATGAGCCCCAGAACGCCCTTGATGAGCGTGCTCTTGCCCGAACCGTTCGCGCCCACCAGGCACAGATTCTCCCCCCTGCCCAGCGAGAACGAAATGTTCTCGATCACCGGGCGGCCCTCATAGCCCAGCGATACATGGTCCAATACCATCATGACCTGATTATCCAAACCTGTTTCCATCCCTTTATCCTGACAAATGATCATGTCCGACGTTTCCGCCCGCTCCGCCCGGACTCAGGCGGCGTTCACCGAAATCCGCCCGCCGCGGCGCTGATGCCGTTGATGAGCAGCGCCGTGCCGAGCGCCGCAATGACGCTTTCCACCGAAAAGCCCTCGATGAGATGCGCGCAGCCATACAGAAGACCCACGTCGATGGCGAAATTGGTCAGCCCGAGCGTGAGGCAGCCGATGGGCAGCGTCAGCAGCTTCAGCCCTGGCCGCAGCAACAGATAGGCCGCGCCCAGCAGCACGCCGGCCTGAAGCGAAGCCATGTAATCCGCCGCGACGATGCCGGGCAGGAGCTTTGCGCACGTGGGCACGCCCAGCACGCAGCACAGGAAGGTGACCGCGATGCCGCCCGGTTTCGCCGATTTCGGCGCTTTCCCCTTTTCCCGACTCATAACGCCTCCATTTCCGCGCGGTACAGCCGCCACGCGCCCTCGTCCGGCGGCGCGGCGCACAGCGCCACGGGCGTCTTCAGCGTGGGGTGCGTCACCACGAGCCGATAGGCCCACAGCGCGATCTGCTCCCCAGGCTTGCCGCCGCCGTAGCGCGCGTCGCCCCACAGCGGATAGCCGGCGTTCATGTGCTGCACACGGATCTGATGCGCCCGCCCGGTCAGCAGGGCCACCTCCGTCAGCGTGGTGCCGTTCCGCGAGGCGATGGGCGATGTGAAAAGCCGCGCCCGCTTCGCGCCGGGATCCTCCGGCGCGCACACGCGCACCATGCCGGTTCGCGCGTCCTTGACCAGATAATCATCCAGCGCGCGCGCGCCGGGCAGCACGCCCCTGACGACCGCCAGATAGCGCTTTTCCATGTCGTGCCCGGCGAAATCGCGGCTGAGCCGCTCCGCCGCCTTGGAGGTGCGCGCGAACACCATCACGCCGCCCACCGGCCGGTCCAGCCGGTGCACGAGCCCCAGATACACCGCGCCGGGCTTTCTGAACGTCTCGCCGACGTATCCCTTCAGCGCGGTCAGCAGATCGGGGTCGTGCGAGTCGTCCGCCTGCACGGGCATGTTGCAGGGCTTTACGACGCCCAGCAGGTGATTGTCGAGGTACAGCACGGGAATCTCATACTTACCCGCCCGCACGGTTTCGAGACGCTTCGTTTCATCCATCGCGTCACTCCGTCTGCCAGCGCCCGCTGGCGCCGCAGGGCAGCACGCCGCCCGCGGTCACGGGCAGCACGATCTCGTCTGCCGAGACGGCGCCTCCCCGCTCCCTCGCTGCGGTCATGGCCAGCATGTTGCCGAGCACCGCGGGCTGCAGGCCGGTGGTGTAGCTGTTGATGAGCATAAACAGCGGCTTTTCACTGAGCAGCCCGGCGCATTCGCTCACCAGACCGAACAGCTCGTTTTCCAGCTTCCACACCTCGCCGCCCGGGCCGCGGCCATAGGAGGGCGGATCCATGAGGATGCCCTCGTAGCGGTTGCCGCGTCGCTGCTCGCGCCGCACGAATTTGAGCGCGTCGTCCACGATCCAGCGCACCTTCGTCTCGTCGACGCCGGAGAGCGCGCGGTTCTCGCCCGCCCACTGCACCATGCCCCTGGCGGCGTCCACGTGCGTCACATGGGCCCCCGCCGCCGCGCAGGCCAGCGTGGCGCCGCCGGTGTAGCCGAACAGGTTCAGCACCCGCGCGGGCCGCTTCGCTCCGCGGATGAGGCCGCTCATCCAGTCCCAGTTGACCGCCTGCTCGGGAAACAGGCCGGTGTGCTTAAAGCCGGTGGGGCGCACGTAGAAGCGCAGCGCCCCGTATCCGATCTCCCACCGTTCGGGCAGCCTCTTCATGAATTCCCATTCGCCTCCGCCCTTCGTCGAGCGGTGATAATGGGCGTCGCAGCCGGCCCACAGCGCTTCGTTCTGCGGGGGCCAGATGGTCTGCGGATCGGGCCGGCGCAGGATCACGCGCCCCCAGCGCTCCAGCTTTTCCCCGTTTCCCGTGTCGATGACCTCATAGTCGGTCCAACCGTCGGCGATGAACATGATGTCCTCCAAATATTATAAAAGGGAATTGTCCTGTCACCCGTCGCTTTTCATCAGATCCTCCAGCACGTCCCGCTTCGTCTCCGGCGTCCAGTGACCCTCGAGGCAGAGCTCGGCGTCGACGGCCTCTACGGCGTCGGCCAGCTTCCGGCACAGCGCCGGATTCCTTTTCCAGCCCGGGAAGGCGCCGCAGGCGGCGTCGCCCACGAACAGAACCTTTTCACCGGGGACATGGACCAGCGTGGTGTCGTCCGTGTGCGGCGCTTCCGCCTGGAACACCCGCACGGGGCAGTCGCCGGCATCCAGCAGCAGTTCGCCGGCAAAGACCATGTCGGCGGGCGTCGCCACGACGGGCCGGTTCCCCTCGTACTCCCTGCGGACGCTCTCGTGCAGGGCCAGGAAGGATTCCCGCCCCTCGCGGGCGAGTTTTTCGCGAAATGCCAGCAGATGCCCGTTGGTCTTTTCGTTGGCCAGACACAGCCCGTGAACCGCGTGCATGCCGAAGGTGTGATCCCAGTGCCAGTGGGTCAGCACGGTCAGGCCAGGCAGCGGCAGACCGGCCGCCTCCAGCGCGCGGTAAAACGCGGCGGTATGGTCGGCGGAATGGCCCGCGTCCACCGCCAGGCTCCAGCGGTCCCCGCGGATGTAGCCCAGGTTCGGGCGATCCCGCGCCTCTTCAAACGGGAAAACCCAAATGCGCTCCGTCAGCCGGTTCAGCTTCATATCGCGTCACCTCAGTCCGATCCGGCCCGGCGGCGCCCGCATCGCAGCGATCGCCGCCGAACAGCCCTTCCAATTTGCCGCTTTTCCGGATGCCATTTCTCCGGCCCGCGCGGCGGCGGCCTTTCTTTATCGCTCGTCCTCGCTCACGAAGAACACCGCCAGCGTGCCGGGGCCGGAGTGGCTGCCGATCACCGGGCCGATGCCGCCGATCCGGGTCACGTGGCGGCCGGTCTTCTGGAAGATCATTTCGTCCACGAACCGCGCGTCCTCCAGGGCGTCGCAGTGGCCGATGAAGATCGTGCCGTTCTGCTTGTCCGCGCAGTGCGCCTCGAACTGCTCCACCAGGCGTCTGAGCGCCTTTTTACGGCCCTGCACCTTCTCCACGGCGATGAGGTGGCCTTCGGTGTCCACGTGCAGAACCGGCTTGATGTTCAGCACCGTGCCGATGACCGCCGCCGCGCCGGACACGCGGCCGCTGCGCTTCAGGTATTTCAGGTCGTCCACCGTGAACCAGTGATGCACCTTCATGCTGATGCCCGCGGCATAGTCCGCCAGCGCGTCCAGCGAGATGTCCGGATGCGCGGCGAAGTGCTCCGCGACCATCCACACCGCCAGGCCCTCGCCCATGGACGCGGCCCTGGTGTCCACCATGACCATCCGCCGGTCGGGATACTTCTCCTTCAGCTCCTCCCAGGCCAGCCGCGCGTTGTTCTGGGAGCCGGTCAGGCCGCTGGAAAAGGCGACGTAGAGGATGTCGTCCCCCGCGGCGAGCACGCTCTCGAAGGCTTCTTCGTACTGGGCCTGGTTGATCTGCGTCGTGCTGGCGACGACGCCCGCCCGCATCTGCTTATAGAACTCGCCGTCGTCCATATATAAGGGCGATGCGGCGTCCGGCGTGGCCATGTAGTTGTGATCGCCCAGCCGATAGTTCATCGCGATGACCAGGATACGCCTCTCCTCGACATACTCCTGCCACAGATCGGCCGTGCTATCCGTCATAATGCGAATCATGTGCTTTTTCTCCCTTCTGTTTTACAGTCCCTCGCCGCTCAAGCCCTGGTTGATGTAGCAGGCCAGCACGTCGGCAATGCGCTGCGCCCTGCCGCCCCGTGTCACGATCACGTCGGCGTATTCCTCGTAGCCGCGGATGTAGCGCTCGTACATCGGCTTCACCGTGGCCAGATACTGCTCGGAAATGTCGTCGATCTGTCGGCCGCGCTCCATGATGTCGCGCTGCACGCGCCGCAGCAGGCAGATGTCCGGATCGACCTTGATGAACAGCTTGAAATCCAGCAGATCGCGCACGCGGGCGTCGTAGAAGGTGTGGATGCCCTCGAAGATGAGCACGCTGGCCGGGCCGATCTCCCTCTCCGAATCGCAGCGCAGATGGCGCGCGTAGTCGTAGTTCTTCTCCATGACGGGAAGCCCTTCGCTCAGCCGCTTCAGATCCTCGTAGATCAGGTCGTGATCAAAGGCGTCCGGATGGTCGTAGTTCAGCTTGCGTCGCTCTTCAAACGGCATGTCCGGGTGATTGCGATAGTAGGCGTCCTGATGCAGCATCAGCGCGCGTCCGCTCACGCGTCTCATGAGCTCCTCCGCCAGCGTGGTCTTCCCGCTGCCGCTTGCGCCGCAAACTCCGATCAACAGCACGTTCTTCCGCTCCCTTCGCATACGCGTCCCACTTTATCAATATTAATGTAGCGTATTCCCCCGCGTCTGTCAACCGCCGATTTGTTACCATTTATTGCCATGGCCTTTTCATGTCAAAAACGGCAACATTTTGGAAAATGACACGTCTGAATAAACGAAAGGCAGCGTTGAGAATTGAAAGCGGCGCGCAGCTGACACGTCGATGCCCTGCCGTCAGAATAATTTCAGGAGGTGCTTTCCCATGAAGCGCAAACTGTCCATCCTCGTCGTCCTCTGCCTGATCCTCTCCTCGTTCACGTCCTTTGCCCTGGCGGACACAGGCGTCATCAAAACGCCCGCCAAGGACGGCTCCGTCAACATCCGTTCGCAGGCCGGCGTGAGCCACCCCGTCGTGGGCTGGGCGAAGAACGGCACGGCCATCGAAATCCTCCACTACGGCAACACCTGGCATAAGATCAGGGTGACCGCCACCGGCAAGACCGGCTGGGTCTACGCCAAATACGTGAAGGCCGGCGCCTCCACGCCCGCCCCGGCTGACAGCGCCGGCGTGTCCGGCACGGTGGCCGCCGTCTCGACGAAATACGCAGGCAGCGTCGTCAATCTGCGCGCCGGCGCGGGCACGGGCTACGCGGTCGTGGGCGGCGTGAAGCGCGGCACCCGGCTGAGCATCCTCGCCACGCACGACAACTGGTATCAGGTCTATGTGCCCTCCAAGGGCGTGACCGCCTACATCAGCAAGACCTACGTCTCGCTGGGCCTTGCCGCGAAGACCACCGGCGACGTGAACCTGCGCACCGGCGCCGGCAAGGATTACAGCCGCATCACCGTCATCAGCAAGGGCCGGAACATCACCGTGCTGTCCGTGGGAGACAGCTGGAGCCAGGTTTCCTTCGACGGAAAGACCGGCTACATCAGCAACCGCTACTGGAGCTACCGCTGATCGCCTCGCCCCGGACAATCGCATCGCCGCTCCACTTGACGGGAGCGGCGATGCTTTTTGCGGATCGATCCGCCCGCCGGGACCGTCGCGTCTGACGGGTCGGTTTTCGCACGGTTACAGGGACGGACGCCCGTCGCCGCAAAAAAAAAAGAAAGCCGCCTGAGCGACTTTCTTTCTGGCACCTCCATCCGGATTCGAACCGGAGTTTTCGCCGTGAGAGGGCGACGTCTTAGGCCTCTTGACTATGGAGGCATGTGGCTGCCGAACTAGGATTCGAACCTAGAATGAACGAGTCAGAGTCGTTAGTGTTACCGTTACACCATTCGGCATCATGCGCGTCGACGCATCTGCAATCGACAAAGGATATTATAAACGGAAGCAGGACGTTTGTCAACAGGTTCTATTGTAAATTTTGAATGATCAACTTCATCGCATCCCTGTTATTTTTTCCGGGCTGTGTTGACGAACGGGCGGGGGCAGGCTATAATAGGATATGAAAGAGAAACGCTTTGATGCGGAGCGCCCGCGTTTGCTGCCGTTCAGAGAGCCGGGGATGGTGAGATCCGGCCGGATGCGCGCAGGGGAATCACCGCGGAGCGGCCGGCTGAACGCGCTGCAAGTAGGCCAGACGTCGGGTTCGCCCGTTACAGCGAAATAAAGAGGGCGCCCCCCCCCCCGCGCGGGCGTCAAGCTGGGTGGTACCGCGAAGACTCGTCCCATGTGAGGACGGGGCTTTTTTCATGCAGAGGAGGAAACAACATGTTCGAGAAGGTTCCGACGACACTGGACTTCCTGAGCCGGGAGGCCGAGACGCTGGCGTTCTGGAAGAAGAACGACATCTTCAGGAAGACCATCGACCTGCGCGCCGGCAGCGATGTGTTCACATTCTACGACGGCCCGCCGACGGCCAACGGCAAGCCGCACATCGGCCACATTGAGACGCGCGCCATCAAGGATCTGATCCCGCGTTTCCAGACGATGAAGGGCAAGTCCGTCACGCGCAAGGCCGGCTGGGACACGCACGGCCTTCCGGTTGAGCTGGAGGTCGAGAAGCTGCTGGGGCTGGACGGCAAGGAGCAGATCGAGGCCTACGGCATCGAGCCGTTTATCAAAAAATGCAAGGAATCCGTGTGGAAATACAAGGGCCTGTGGGAGGACATGTCCGAACGCGTGGGCTTCTGGGCCGACATGGAGAACCCGTACATCACCTACGACAACAGCTACATCGAATCCGAATGGTGGGCGCTGAAGACCATCTTCGACAAGGGGCTCCTGTACAGGGGCCACAAGGTCGTGCCCTACTGCCCGCGCTGCGGCACCGCGCTGTCCAGCCATGAGGTCAGCCAGGGCTACAAGCTGGTGAAGGAGCGCTCGGCCGTGGTGCGCTTCAGGGTAAAGGGCGAGGAAAACACCTGGCTCTACGCCTGGACAACCACGCCCTGGACGCTGCCGAGCAACGTCGCGCTGTGCGTCAATCCCGACGACACGTACGCCCGCTTCGATTGCGACGGCCGCACCATCATCATGGGTGAGGCGCTCATTCCCGCCATCCTGGGCGAAGACGCCATCATCGAGAACAAGACCACCTTCCCCGGCAGCGCGCTGTCCGGCATGCGCTACGAGCCGCTGTTCGACTTCCAGAAGGAGGTCATCAAGGGCGTCGCCAACGCCGAAAACGCCTGGACCGTGGTGTGCGACGACTACGTCACCATGACCGACGGCACCGGCATCGTCCATCAGGCCCCGGCCTTCGGCGAGGACGACGCCCGCGTGGGCCGCGAGCACAACATCCCCTTCCTGCAGCTGGTCAACACCCGGGGCGAGATGGAGGCGTGCACGCCCTGGGCCGGCCTGTTCATCAAGAAGGCGGATCCCGTCATCCTGCAGGATCTCGAAAAGGCCGGCCTGCTGGTGGCCGCGCCGTCCTTTGAGCACGACTATCCGTTCTGCTGGCGCTGCGACACGCCGCTGATCTACTACGCCCGCTCCACCTGGTTCATCCGCATGACGGCCGTGCGCGACCAGCTGATGAGGAACAACCGCGCCATCAACTGGATGCCGGAGAACATCAAGGAAGGCCGCATGGGCAACTTCCTGGATAACGTCATCGACTGGGGCCTCTCCCGCGAGCGCTACTGGGGCACGCCGCTTCCGGTGTGGGTATGCCCGTGCGGGCACATCCACGTCGTGGGCTCGATCCGGGAGCTGTGCGAGATCGGCCATAACGTGACGCCGGATATCGAACTGCACCGGCCTTATATCGACAATGTGACCATCACCTGCGAAAAGTGCGGCGGCGAGATGCGCCGCACGCCGGAGGTCATCGACTGCTGGTTCGACTCGGGCTCCATGCCCTTCGCCCAGTGGCATTATCCCTTCGAGAACAGGGATATCTTCGAGGCCAACTTCCCCGCCGCGTTCATCTCCGAGGCCATCGACCAGACCCGCGGCTGGTTCTACACGCTGATCGCCATCAGCACGCTGCTGTTCGACAGGGCGCCCTTCGAGAACTGCATCGTCATGGGACACGTGCAGGATGCCGAGGGCCGCAAGATGTCGAAGCACATCGGCAACGTCGTGGATCCGTGGGAGGTGCTGGACAGGCAGGGCGCGGACGCCGTCCGCTGGTATTTCTACGCCTCCGGCGCGCCGTGGCTGCCCACGCGCTTCTCGGGCAAGCTGGTCAGCGAAATGCAGAACAAGTTCATGGGCACGTTGTGGAACACCTACGCCTTCTTCACGCTGTACGCCTCCATCGACAACTACGACCCCATGACGCAGAAGGCCGACCCGAAGGACCGCTCGCTGATGGACCGCTGGATCCTCTCCAAGCTCCAGACGCTCGTCATCACCGTGGACGAGGGCCTGAGCGACTACAAAATCACCGAAACCGCGCGCGCCATCTCTGACTTCGTGGACGAGCTGTCCAACTGGTATGTGCGCCGCTGCCGCGAGCGCTTCTGGGGCAAGGGCCTCGAGGGCGACAAGCTGGCCGCGTTCGAAACGCTCTACACCGTGCTGAAGACGCTCGCCGGCGTGTGCGCGCCGTACATCCCGTTCATGGCGGAGAGCATGTATCGCAATCTCGTGGCGAACAACGATCCCTCCGCGCCCATCTCCGTGCACCTGACGGACTTCCCGACCGCCGACCGCGCGCTCATCGATCCCGGCCTGGAGGCGCAGATGGAGGAGGTCATCGCCGCCAAGCAGCTGGGCCTGGCCTGCCGCAACGCCGAGAACCTCAAGGTGCGCCAGCCGTTGTCCGTCATGTATGTGAAGGGCGCCGGGCTGGATGAAAGCCTCGCCGCGCTGATCGCCGACGAGGTCAACGTGAAGGCCGTCCGCTTCGTGGACGATGCCCGCGACTTCACCACCTACGAGCTCAAGCCGCAGATGCGCACGCTCGGCCCGAAATACGGGAAGCTGCTGGGCAAAATCGGCGCGGCGCTCAGGACCATGGACGGCAACGCCGTGGTGGACGCCTTCAACCGCGGCGAAACGGTCACGTTCGACGTGGACGGCACGCAGGTCGAGCTGGCTGAGAGCGACGTGCTCACCCGCGCCATCCAGAAGGAGGGCTTCGTGGCTCAGGCCGCGGGCGGCATGACCGTGGTGCTGGACACCAACCTCACCCCGGCGCTGATCGAGGAGGGCTATGTGCGCGAGCTCGTCAGCAAGATCCAGAACATGCGCAAGGACGCCGGCTTCGACGTGACCGACCGCATCACCGTGACGATCAAGACCGACGAGGCGCTGTCCGCCATCGCCGCGAAGGGCGCCGCGGACATCATGAAGGGCGTGCTGGCGCTCGACGTCGCGCTGACGGATCCCGAAGAGGGCGCGTACAGCGAAGAAAAGGACATCAACGGCGTGAAGGCCGTCATCGGCGTGAAGGTGGCCGGATAAGCCCTCCGGCGCGGAAACACGGACATTCAGGCGCCCGCCCGGGAAAACCCAGGCGGGCGCTTTTCTGTCATCCGGCTGTTCCGCTGTGTCGGCCAGCTCAATGGTGGCTGTGCCGATGGACCGTTTCCTGCTGTTTTCATATCGCCAGACCCTGAGCTCTATGGCGTCCGGCACGCTGCGGATGGGCGACGCCTCCACGACGCACGCCGTCTTCCATCGGCCGTCCGCCGTCTGAACGGGTTCCCCTTTTCAGTCGAGCCGCCCCAGGACTGACTTTCGTGCGGGTTGGCCGCGAAGATGAAAACGCCGTCGTCGCTGTCTGTCGGCGCGGGCTCCGGCAGCTCGTCCATCAGGCCTCGCGCCTGGCGCCGTTTTTGTTCGATCGATCTTACACCTGTAAGAGGCGCGAGGGCGGCGTCCGGTTCGCGTTTCCGTGAAAAATCTGTTTGCGAAGAACCCCGAACGCGGGAGCCCGTTTCACGGTCACAGCAAAAGCGATCGTCTGCGGGCGTCTTTTCGCGCCGGCACAGCGCCGCTTCCCTTCGCGCCGCGTCGCCAGGACGAAAATCCGTTCCGCATTACGGGCAATTATGCTCGTATATACAAAAGACCCTGTCTGAAAAGGGGTTTCAGACAGGGTGTGGTGGGGCTGGCGGGACTCGAACCCGCACGATATTGCTATCAGCGGATTTTCCTGCTACTCTATGTTGCCATAGCCGCAATCGCGTTGTAGTCTGGACTATGTCTTAACCATACCGAACGGCTTAGGTTGCTGGTGTATAGTCTCTACACATTTCCAACGGTTGAAGGTTGGTTTAGCTCGACGTTGCCCCCGAGGGGTTTTCACCGAATTAGCCAGCATTCACACAGGAGGTTTCCTCACCTGGTGCTCCTGGCAGGCCGACGCCCGTCTGCCCGCCGTCAAAGTCCGCTGTGTCTGCCATTCCACCACAGCCCCAGACACATGAGGAATTATACTCCTTTTTCCCGACAAAAGCAAGCAGAAATATGCCCTTCCGGCGCCGCCGAGCCATAATCGGCCGCATTCGCCGCCTTTCATCCGCGCCGCGTTTCAGCCGGCGTTTGCCCGGCGGCCTGCGGCGGTTAAACGGTGCCCGCGCGCCGTCAGCAGGCGGTCATTCTCCGCCCGCCCGACGGCCGCGAGCATTTCTGTATTCGGTGGGCGTGACGCCCACGACCTTCTTGAACACATGGGAAAAATGCGAAGAGGACACAAATCCGGCCGCCTCGCCCGCTTCGGAAACGCTGACGCCCGGCTGGCAGAGCAGGGTCTGAGCCCGTTCGCAGCGCATGGCGTTGTGATATTCCAGCAGCGTGCGCCCGGTGCGGGATTTGAACAGGCGCTCAAGATAGCTGGCGTTGATGAACAGGGCGTCCGCAACCGCCCGCAGTGAAAACTTCTCGGCGCTGTGGGCCGCGATGTAATCCTGCGCGGCCTGAATCGTCGTTTTTCCGGAATCCCTGGCTTCCTGACGCGCCATCTGCATCCCTCCTGCTGCCATCAGTTAATCATCTCTAATATATGTTAGCATAATTTAATCGAGCGCGCCAGTTATTTTCCGAATAAGTCAATATTAGACAAATGTAACTCGCAAAAAGTCAATATCAGGATAGCGCAGGCAGTTAGAATATGCTAAAATATCATCTGAGATTAGATATGACTAACACAGTTGGCGCCGGGGAAAAAGGAAGCGGCGTGGAAGGGAAGAATTGACATGAAGAGAATGCGGATCGTTTCTCTGCTGCTGTGCGCCCTGGCGCTGCTGACCGGGCTGCTGCCCGCGGCGGGCCTGGCCGAGGGAAGCGACACCCGCTGGGCGGACGCTGCGGACGAAATCGACAGACATCTGGACGCCGCCTTCGAGGCTTATCTGGACGGCGACGCCGCGGCGGCTTATGGCGACGTCAGCAACGCCTACTTTCGGGTGTACGAGACGACGGGCTTCGAGCGGCAGACCATGAGCTACATCTCCGGCAACCGGAAAAACGCCGTGGAAATGCAGTTTTCCGCCTGCAAGGCGGCGGTGAAGAAGAGCAATGAGGAGCAGGATACGCGGGTTTCCGTGCGCTCCGCGCTGACCAAGCTCAAGACCATGATCCGCGAGGACGGCAACAAGCTGGCCGCCATGCAGGGCGGCGCGCAGAGCGAGATGAAGTTCTATCAGCGGGGCGAGCTGGTGTCGGCGGACCCCTACCCCGAGTATTCCGCCGACCCAAACGCAGCGGCCCGTTATGAGAGCTGGTACGAGGCCGCCACGCTGGTGAAGGAGCTGTTGGACACGGCCTACATGGGCTATCTGGACAAGGATTTCGAGGCCGCCTCCGACAACCTGAACACCGCGTACTACAGCGTCTATGAGGAATCCGGGCTGAGCCACAAAATCTACACCGATCTGTCGCTCGAAGACCGGCTGGCCATGGAGAAGCACTTTACGGGCCTGCGCAGCCTGATCGCCACGGGCGAGAGCAAATATCAGAAGAACAAGTATCGCACCTCCACCGACGCCGCCAAGAACGCCATCCTGAAGCTGGCGAGGGCCATTGACGCGAAGGAGGAGGCGGCCCGGGCCGAGTCGGCGGCGCAGCCTGACGCGGCGCAGGCCGCCGAAACCGAAGCGAAGGGCACGGATCCCCGGCTGCTCACCTTCCTGGGCGCGTTCGGCATCATCGTGCGCGAGGGCCTGGAGGCCATTCTGGTCATCGCGGCCATCATCGCCTATCTGGTGAAGAGCGGCAATAGCAGAAACCTCAGGAATGTGTATATCGGCGCCGTCGCGGGCATCGCGGCCAGCTTCCTGGCCGCCTGGGCCCTGAGCGCGCTGAAGGCCGCCTGGACCGGCGCCGGACAGAGCCAGGAGGTCATCGAGGGCATCACGGCCCTGATCGCCGTGTGCGTGCTGTTCTACGTGAGCAACTGGATGATCTCCAAGGCGGAGGCCGCCTCCTGGAGCCGTTATATCGACGGCAAGGTGCAGTCCTCCGTGGAGCGGGGCAGCGCCTTCGCGCTGGCCTTCACCGCGTTTTTGTCTGTCTTCCGCGAGGGCGCGGAGGTGGTGCTGTTCTACCAGCCCATGCTGTCCGAGGGCAATCCCGGCATGGTGTGGGCGGGCTTCGGCGTCGGCTGCGTGCTGCTGGTGTTCGTATACCTGGCCATTACGAAGCTCTCCATAAAGCTGCCGATCCGGGTGTTCTTCACGGCCACGTCCATCCTGATGGCTGTGATGTGCGTGTCGTTCCTGGGCAGCGGCATCAAGGAGCTGGCCGAAGGCAACGTGTTCGACCTGGCGCTGCGCGTGCCGGGCATACCCGAGAACGACGTCATTCAGGTGCTGGGCATCTATCCTTACTTGGAGACGCTGGTGCCGCAGCTGATCCTGACGATCATCCTGCTGGTCACCTTCCTGGCGGCGCACTACCGGGGCAAGATCGACGCCCTGAAGGCGGAATACGCCGCGAAATGATACCGGTCCCCCGGCGGGCCTGCCCCGCGCATGTCCGCCCTGGCGATACAATCCAACATAACCACAATAAGGAGGATTCAACGATGAAAAAGTTTATTGCCCTGCTGCTGGCTGTCATGATGCTCAGCGTTTCCGCCATTGCGATGGCCGAGGAAGCCGGCTTCGACGAGTATGAACTGGGCGTGGAGGGCGAGCAGGACGTCGGCTTCATGACCATGAGCATGGTCTATTTCCAGCCCGTCGACATGGCGCCCGCCGAGAACGCGGCCCCCAAGGAGGGCTCCGACCTGCACATCGAGGTGGACCTGACCGCCAACGAGAATCCCTATTCCTTCCCCGTGGATGGCTGGGTGCCCTATCTGAGCATCGATTTCGTGATCAGGGATCTGGACGGCAAGGAAGTGTATTCCGGCTCCATGATGCCCATGGCGGCGTCCGACGGCCCGCACTACGGCAACAACATCCCGCTGGCTGAGGGCGAGTACACCATCACCCTGTATATCAAGAGCCCCGCCGAGAACGGCTATCTGCTGCATGTGGACTCCGAGACAGGCGTCGAGGCTAAGGACGGCTTCTGGACTGAACCCCTGGAAGCGACCTGGACCGGCTGGAAGTTCGTCAAGGAGTGGTAAGGAGTCAGGCGACTTCAGCGATCCCATATATGCTGGTGCGCCATCCGCGGGGGATGGCGCACCGGCATACGTGCGTTAAACGGAACTTCTTTCGGAGGCGAAAAGTGTGCTGAAATATCTCTGGATGGTGACTCAGGATCTGTTTCTGGCCGCGACCTATGCGACCTGGATGCACGCCATGCTCGGCCGGCTGTTCGGCCGGCGGGGGCGGGTCGTCCATGGAGCCGCCCTGGGAGCGGGCACGCTGGCCTCTGTGATACTGGCCATCGTCAAGAACAACACCAGGCTGATTATTTCCAGCCATTGGAATCACTATATCTACGCCGTCATCCTGATCCTGACGGCCGCCCTGCCCGTTTTGACGGCTGTCTCCGGCAGAAGGGAGAACGCAGACGCCCGCGCGGGCGGCGTTCTGCTCTGCGGCGTCGGCGCGGCGCTTTCCGCGGCGCTGGTTTTCTACGCCCTGCCGGGCGTGCTGCTGTATCCCTTTAACTTCAACACCATGGGCAACGGATACCTGTCCTCCTATTACCTGGTGCGGCTGGCTGGCTGGCTGGAGGCGCTGGTTCTGCTGTTGATTTATTCGCGCATGACGTATCTCTGCGCGTGTCATATAAAGCCCTACGGGCTGCTGCCCCTCTTCCTGAACGCGGGCGAGCTGAGCTTTGCCTTTTACTGCTTCGGCCGGTTCTTTGTGCCGTGGGTGAATCGGGCCAAATGGCTGAGCTGGCCGGTGAAGTATTCGGACGCGGAATTCGGCTGGATTGGAAGCGTCATGATGTTCACCGCGAGCCACGCCATGCTGTTTCTCTGGATCGCGGCGGCGCTGGCCGCGCTGCTGGCGGCGCTGTTCTTCTGCCGCAATCTGCGCGTGACCGAGCCCTACGCCAATCCGGCCCAGAGGCGCAGGCTACGCGCCCGCAATCGCGCGAACAGGCGCGCGGCGGCGGCGGCGCTGGCGTGCGCGCTGCTGTGCGTGCTGATCCTGATCCCCGTCAAGAGCTACGATACCCGGGTGGTGGTGCTCTCCGCCCCCGAAACCTACGCCGTGGAGGACGGAAAGATCCTGATTCCGCTGGAAAACGTCAGCGACGGACACCTGCACCGGTTTGAATACCGCACGGACAACAACGTCGACGTGCGCTGGATCGTGGTGAAAAAGCCCGGCTCCGCCAGCTTCGGCGTCGGCCTGGACGCCTGCGAGGTCTGCGGCAACGCGGGCTATTTCGAGCGCAACGGCCAGGTGATCTGCAAGCGGTGCGACGTGGTGATGAACATCAACACCATCGGCTTCAAGGGCGGCTGCAACCCCATCCCGCTGGCGTACGAGGTTTCGGACGGCAGTCTGGTGTTTGACCTGCAGGATATCGCGGCCGGCGAAAAGGAATTCCGGTAAGGAGGATGGCAAAATGCTGTTTCGTATGATCCGCGGCGTGCTCTTCCATCAGAAGGGCAAAATGCTGCTCATCGCGTTCACCATCGCCCTCGGCGCCTCCCTGGCCACCGGCATGCTGAACGTGATGATGAACGTGGAAGAAAAGGTCAACAAGGAGCTGAAAAACTACGGGGCCAACATCACGGTGAAGCCCAAGGACTCCTCCCTGCTTTCGGACATCTACGACGTGGGCGAGGGCGCCGAGCTGAACACCGCCTACCTGCGCGAGGACGAGCTGGGCCGGCTGAAGACCATCTTCTGGGCCTTCAACATCGTGGACTTCACGCCGTTCCTGGACGCTCAGGTGACGCTGCCCGGAGGCGCGCAGGCCAGGCTGGTGGGCACGTGGTTCAACCATCATCTGGATCTGCCCACCGGCGAAAGCCTGGACGCCGGCGTGGTGGGCATGCGCTCCTGGTGGGATGTGACGGAGGGCCGCTGGCTGGATGAAAGAGACGGGACGGCGGATTCCGAAATCATGGCCGGAGCGCAGCTGGCGCAGAGGATGGGCTGGCATGCCGGCGATGCGGTTCACATCGTCGGCAGCCATGGGGAGCGGGATGTCACCGTGGCCGGCGTCTTCGACGCCGGCGGCGACGAGGACGAGCAGATTTTCGCGTCGCTGGATCTGGTTCAGGCCCTGACGAACCGGGAAAACAAGGTGGCCTCCATCGAGGTCTCCGCCCTCACCACGCCGGACAACGAGCTGGCCCGCCGGGCGGCCCGCAACCCCGCCGCGCTCAGCAGCCGGGACTATGAAACATGGTACTGCACCGCCTACGTCAGCGCCATCTGCTATCAGATTCAGGAGGTGATCACCGGCTCCGTGGCTTCCGCGGTGCGTCAGGTGGCGGAGAGCGAGGGCACCGTCCTGGAAAAGACGAAGCTGCTGATGCTCCTGATCACGGCCCTGAGCCTGATCGGCTCGGCGCTGGGCATTTCCAACCTGGTGACGGCCTCCGTGATGGAGCGCGCCCAGGAAATCGGCCTTCTGAAGGCCATAGGGGCCCGCGACCGTTCCATCACCGGCGTGGTGATGACGGAGATCCTGATCACCGCCCTGTTGGGCTTCGGCGCGGGCTACGCGGCGGGTTTCGGCTTCGCCCAGCTCATCGGGCGGAGCGTGTTCGGCTCCGCCGTTGACATGAACCCCGCGGTGATCCCCATCGTGGCGGGGCTGATTGCCCTGGTGACGATCGCCGGCAGCATGCCCGCCATCCGTACCGTGCTGCGGCTGCGTCCGGCCGAGGTCCTTCATGGCGGCCATTGATGGAGGGGAAAGAAAACCATGACGAAGAGAAAGATGTTCCTGCGGATGATCACGGCCTCGCTGCTCAGGCGGCGCTCGCGCATGCTGATCGCCCTGCTGTCCATCGGCATCGGGGCCACCATTCTGGCGGGCCTGGTGACGATCTATGTGGATGTGCCCCGGCAGATGCGGGCTCAGCTCCGCTCCTACGGCGCGAACATGCTGCTGCTGCCTCAGGAGGGCGGTTCGCTCACCATGGAGGCCCTGGATGAGGCGCTGACCCGCATTCCCGGCGAAGAGCTGGTGGGCGCCGCGCCTTATCGCTACGTGCGGCTGGACATGACCACCCGCCAGCAGTCATTCACCGCCGCGGGCACGGATTTTACCCAGATTGTGAAGACCAGCCCCTATTTCAGCGTGGAGGGGCGCTATCCCGAAAATACGAGGGAGGTCCTGGTCGGCAAGGAAATCGCCGATACGATCGGCGTGAAGGCGGGCGCCTCCATGGAGCTGACCTATCAGCCCGCCATGCCGGACGGCGCCTCCGGGGCGGGCAGCGCGCCGGGCGCCACGCTCAGCGGCAGCGCCGAGGGCTGGAGCGGGGGCGTGGTCTACGTGACCGTTCAGCTGGACGACGACGAGAAGATCGCCTCCATCGCCATCGACGCGGACACGCAGACCCCGGAATTCGGGGGGCGCGCCGCAGACGACGAGGCGTTCGCGGCGCAGTTTATCGGGAAGAAGCCGCCCCTGGTTCTGGGCGAGGATGTGGACGCCCTTTCCGGCGCCACCGTGACCTCCGCCGCCGTGGTGGAGGCCCTGAATACGGCCCGGCAGACCGCCGCCCCGGCGCGGCCCCGCACGGTGAACTTCACCGTCGTCGGCATCCTCGCCACCGGCGGCGAGGAGGAGGGCTACGTCTTCCTCTCGCTGGACGACATGACCGCCCTCACCGGAGAGGACCGGCTGGACGTGGCCGAGCTGAGCGTCTCCGCTTCGGCGGATCAGCTCGAGGCCTACGCGAGCGCCATTTCTGAAGGCGGCGAAAACCTGCAGGCCCGGCTGGTCAAGCGCGTCACGCGCTCTGAAACCGCGGTGCTCTCCAAGCTGCAGGCGCTGGTGTTCCTGGTCACCGTCGTGGTGCTGCTGCTCACCATGATCTGCGTGTCCACGACCATGATGGCCGTGGTGTCGGAGCGCCGGCGGGAAATCGGCCTGCGCAAGGCCCTGGGCGCGTCCGACAATTCCATTCGGGCCGAATTCCTGGGCGAGGGCATGTTCCTCGGCGCGCTGGGCGGCGTCATGGGCGCCGTTCTGGGCTTCGCGTTCGCCCAGGTGGTGAGCGTGAACGTGTTCGGCTCCTCCATCACGTTCCAGCCCCTGCTGCTGCCCGCCGCGGTGTTCGTATCCATGGTCGTCGCGGCGGTTTCCTGCCTGACGCCCATCAGGCGGGCGGTGGCCATCGATCCCGCTCTGGTACTGAAAGGAGAGTAAGCAATGAGCCTTCTGGAACTGAAAAACGTGTCGAAGATATACGGCGAGCTCAAGGCGCTGGACCGCGTGAGCCTTCATGTGGATCAGGGAGAATGGGTGGCCATCATGGGCCCCTCCGGCAGCGGCAAGAGCACCATGATGAACATCATCGGATGCATGGATAAGCCCTCCGAAGGCGAGGTCCTGCTGGACGGGGTGGATATTTCGAGGGAGAGCAGCGGGCGTCTGACCGACATCCGGCGGGACAAGATCGGCCTGATCTTCCAGCAGTTCCACATGGTGAATTACCTCACCGCCGTGGAAAACGTGATGGTCAGCCAGTACTACCACTCTCTGCCGGACGAGCAGGAGGCGCTGGAGGCGCTGGAGCGCGTGGGCCTGCGGGAGCGGGCGCGGCACCTGCCCAGCCAGCTTTCCGGCGGCGAGCAGCAGCGCGTGTGCGTGGCCCGGGCGCTGATCAACCATCCCGAGCTGATTCTGGCGGACGAGCCCACCGGCAACCTGGACGAGGCCAACGAAAACATCGTGCTGGATCTGTTTGCCCAGCTGCACAGGGAGGGAACCACGCTGATCGTGGTGACGCACGACCCCGAGGTGGCCGAAGCCGCTCAGCGCACCGTCGTGCTGGAGCACGGCCGGGTGGCCCGGGAGGTCGTCAACGGGAATTTCGGGAAGGACCAGTGAGGAGCGCGTTATGAAGAACCGTTTTTCCGGCATGGCCTGCGCGATTCTGGCGCTGGCGCTTGTGGTGGCCGTTGGCAGCGTCACCTTCCTCTCTCCCTGCGTGCACGAGGACGGCGGCTTCGGCCCCTGCCACTGGGCGGGGCGGGCGCTGCTGGGCGTGGGCGCGCTGCTGGCCGCGCTGGCCATCCTTTCCCTGCTTCACAAAAGCCATCCGGCGAAGGCGGCGCTGTACCTGTCGATGGTTCCCGCCGCCGTTCTCGGCATCCTGACGCCGGGCGTGCTGATCGACCTGTGCAGGATGAGCACCATGCGCTGCCGCGCCCTCATGCAGCCGGCCATGATGCTCCTGTGCGCGCTGATCCTGCTGCTGGCGCTGGCGGGCTGGCTGCTGGAGAGAAAGAGAGCGCGGTCCGCATGAGCGCGTCATTCTTACCGGTAAAGAACCTGGTCCGCAGGCCGGGCCGCACGGCGGCCCTCGCGCTTCTGACGGCCTTCCTGGCGCTGTCCGTGTTCGGCGGATCGCTGGTGGTGCTGTCGCTGCAAAACGGCCTGAACAGCCTGGAATCGCGGCTCGGCGCGGACATCATCGTGCTGCCCTCCTCCGCCCAGAGCAAGGTGAGCTTTGAAAAGCTCCTGCTGCAGGGCACCACCGGCGCGTTTTATATGGACGCTTCCGCGCTGGAGCGGGTCCGCGAGGTGGAAGGCGTGGAAATCGCCGCGCCGCAGACCTTTCTGGCCTCTCTGAAGGCGGACTGCTGCTCCGTCAGGATTCAGGTGATCGGCATCGACCCGGAATCGGATTTCACGGTGCAGCCCTGGATCGAACAGAGCCGCGCCCGCGCGCTGGGCGACAGGGAAGTGGCCGTGGGATGCAGGGTGACGGCGGACGTGGGGGAGACGCTACGCCTGTATGACGAGACCTGCCGCGTGACGGCGCGGCTCGCCGAAACCGGCACGGGGCTGGACACGGCGGTTTACTGCACCATGGACACCATGCGCGCGTTGCTGGAGGCCGCGGAGGCCAAGGGCATCTCCCACAAGCTCACCAGCGACACGGGCGACCTCATCTCCGCGATCTACGTCAGGGTGCGGGACGGCGCGGACATCGATGCGGTGAACAGCCGCCTGAACGGCCATGTCCGCAAGGCCACCGCCGTGCGGACCCGCAGCATGCTCACCGGCATATCCGACAGCCTGGCGGGCATCTCCCGCATTGTGAGGCTGTTGATGGCCGCGGCCTGGGCGCTGGCCTTCATCATTCTGATGATCGCCTTCGCCATGATCATCCGGGAACGCCGGCAGGAATTCGCCGTGCTCCGGCTGCTCGGCATGTCCCGGCGCGGGCTGTGCGCGCTGATGCTCATGGAATCCGCGCTGTGCAGCCTGCTGGGCGGCGCCCTGGGCGTCGGCGCGGCGGCGGCGATCGTGTTTCCCTTTTCCACGCTGATCGAGACCAGGCTGGCGTTGCCCTATCTGGCGCCCTCCGGCGGCGCGGTGCTGGCGCTGGGGCTGAGCACCGTGCTCCTGACGCTGTTCATAGGGATGCTGTCCAGCGCGTGGGCCGCGCTGCGCCTGAGCCGGATTGACCCGGGCACGGCCCTGAGGGAGGGAGCATGACATGATATTGAAGGCGGAAAACCTGTCGAAGCGCTGCTTCAGAAAAGTCGGCCAGGCAAACTGCTTCTTTGCGGTTCAGTCGGTTTCCCTGGAGCTGCGCCCCGGGGAAGTGGCGGTGCTCACGGGCCGCTCCGGCGCCGGCAAGACCACGCTTCTGAACATGCTCTCAGGGCTGCTGACGCCCACCGAAGGCCGGGTATGGCTGGGAGAGACCGACCTGTACGCCCTGAAGGACGACGCGCTGTCCCGGCTGCGCAATAAGACGATCGCGACGGTGCCCCAGGGCCGCAGCGCCATCGACAGCCTGACGGTGCTGGAGAACATCATGCTTCCCGGGCGGCTGTACGGCGGCGCCGGAGACCGGAAGGCCGCCGAACGCTGGATGGACGCGCTGTGCATCGCCCCGCTCAGGGACGCGCGGCCCGCCGAGCTTTCCGGCGGCGAGCTGCGGCGCATGGCCATCGCCCGGGCCATGGCGCAGGATCCCGACATCCTGCTGGCGGACGAGCCGACCGGCGACCTGGACGACGAAAACACGGCGCGGGTGCTCGGGGCGCTGCGGGACGCCGCCCACGCCGCCCGGAAGGCGGTGCTCCTGGTATCCCACGACGGGGAAGCCGTCCGGTTTGCGGATCGGTGCTGGCGCATGGACGCAGGCCGTCTTTCGGCATCCGGGGCATAGCGGGGGACGGAACCGACCGGCGGACAGCTCGTCCGCCGGTCGGTTCATCATGTGCGCCTATTCCTTGACAGAACCGGCCGTCAGGCCGTCCACCACGTAGCGCTGAACAAACGCGAACACGACGATGGTGGGGAGCAGCGCGATGATGCCGCCGGCCATCAGCAGGCCCCATTCCACGTTGACGCGCCCGATCATGGACTTGAGCGTCACGTTGATGGTCCACAGATTGCTCTTGGAGGTGTAGATGACGCAGGTCATCAGGTCGTTCCACACGGCGGTGAAGGCGAACACGAACACGGCCGCCATGCCGGGCAGCAGCACGGGCAGTACGATTTTGAAAATGGCCTGCACGCGGTTGCAGCCGTCGACGAACGCCGCCTCCTCCAGCGAGACCGGTATCCGGTCAAAGAAGGCCCGCATGGTGATGGTGCAGAACGGAATCTGTCCCGTGATAAACATGAAGAACAGCCCCGTGCGGGTGTTGATCAGACCCAGCCGGGAGTAGATCACATACATGGGGATGGTGCAGAGTATGCCCGGGATCATCTGCGCCACCATCCACATGCCCATCATGAAGCCCTTGCCCCTGAAGTGATAGCGCGACATGCCGTAGCCGCTGAGCATGGTGACGATCACCACCGCCAGCGCGGTCACCAGCGCGTACAGCAGGGAATTCTTCATGTACTTGCCGAATTCCACGGTGTCAAACAGGTGTCCGTAGTTGGTCCATGTGAATCTCTCAGGCCAATAGGTCACCTGGGAGACGTCCGTGATCTCCCCGTATGTCTTCGCGGAGGTGACGAACATCCAGTAAATCGGCGCGATGACCAGCAGCACATAGAAGATCAGCGCGCAGACGCGGCCGAACTCGCCCCATTTCCACTTGAATTTTTTCCTGTATTTCGGTCGGTACGCTGTCGGAGCGTTCGTCATCAGAAGTCACCTGCCTTGCTGAATTTGGTCAGCTTCATGTAGATGCCCGCACAGATCAGCAGAATCACGGCGAACATCAGCCCCAGCGCGGAGGCCGCGCCGAAATCCAGGCTGCCGTATGCCCTGGTGAACAGGTAGCTCGACAGCGTTTCCGACGAGTAGGCCGGCCCGCCCTCCGTGATCACATAGACCAGCTCGTAGGAATTGAAGGTCCACACCACCCTCAGCATCAGTATGGTCAGAAGCGTCGGACGGATGTATGGGATGATGATGGAGAACAGCCGTCGCCACCAGCCGCAGCCATCCAGCTCGGCAGATTCATACACCTCCTGCGGTATGGACTGCAGCGCGGCCAGCAGCATGATGGCGAAGAACTGATAGCCCAGCCAGATGGCCGCCACATAAACGGGAATGATGGACAGGCCCGGCGTCCCAAGGAATGATATTTTTTCCGACGTCAGGCCGATCTTCATCAGCAAATCATTCACCACGCCGTATTCGCCGTTGAACGACCAGCGGAACATCAGACCGCAGACAAAGCCGCTCAGCGCGTAGGGAATGAACGCGATGGACTGATAGATGTTGCGGAACCGGAAGGGCCGGCGCAGCGCCAGCGCCAGGCCGAAGCCGAGAAAAAACTGCATGCTGACCACGATCACCACGTATTTGACCGTGTTCCAGGTGATCATGCCCAGGTTGCTGTCCCGCAGAGACTTGATGTAGTTGTCCCAGCCGATGAATTTCACCTTGTTCAGCTGGGAGAGCTTGTACTTCTGGAAGGAAATCACAACGGCCCGGATCATGGGATAGGCAAACAGGCCAAACAGGCAGAATATCAGCGGCAGGCAAAAGAGGTAAGGCTCCAGCTTTTTCAGAATTTTCTTTCTCTTTTTGCTGCGGACAGTCGGATCATTCATTCGCCACATGCCTCCTCGAATGGGAAAGACGCTGAACACGCGCCTCGAGGATTTGGAAACATATCAATACAGGAGCCTGCCGCCGACGCGGCAGGCTCCGTGATGACCGCGAAAAACCTCAGACGAAACCGGAATTATTCCGCTTCGCTGTAAAGCTCCACCTTGCCGAAGTTGTCGATGGCCTCGGGATAGTCCTCGAGGTATTCCTTGGTGGTGGCGGTGATCTCATCGTCGAACCACGCGAGGAACTCCTCCACGGTCAGGGTCTTGGCCAGCACCTTCTGCAGCTCGCCGGTGCCGTCATACAGACGGGTCTGCGTCACGTCGGCCGGGCCGTAGCTGCCCTGCGCCTTGGAGAGCAGCGGATAGTTGATCTCATACAGGAAGCCGGCCATGGGGCCTTCCTCGCCGAAGAAGGGATCGTCAGCGGCGGAGTTGGACAGCGGGAACAGCGTCATGACCTTGCAGTAGTCGGCGTTGTTGTTGCCCTCAAACAGCCAGCTGATCACATCCCACACCTGGTCCTTGTACTCGGTCTGGTTGGAGATGGAGTAGCAGTAGGAGTTGCCGGAAACGCCCTGGAAGATGCGGCCGTCCTTGGCGGCGGGCACGGGCAGCACGCCCCACTGATCCTCGGTCAGGTCGCTGGCCAGGATGGAGGCCACGACCTCCATGTCGTTGAACAGCGTGCCGGTCAGGCCGCCGCAGAAGCCGTCGACCATTTCCACGAAGCCCCAGTTGATGGAGTCGACGGGGGCGCAGCCGTCCCAGTACATGGAGACGAAGTCGGTCATCAGCTTGACGTCCTCTTCGGTGTCGTAGAGGTAGTCGATGCCGTCGATGTTGTCGATGTCGAGGTTCGCCCACATGACGCCGGGCTCGGCGCGGTAGGCCCGCAGATACTCCGTCACGCGGTCGACGCCGCCGAAGCCGCCGCGGAAGGAGATGCCGTAGCGATTCTGATCGGCGTCGGTCAGCTCATACACCAGCTGGATGTAGCGCTCCCAGGTCCAGTCCTCCAGCAGGTCGGTGTACTCGATGCCCAGCTTTTCCTTGATCCAGTCGGCGCGCACGTAAATGCAGCTGGTGGTCAGGCCGTCAGGGATGAAGTACAGGGCGCCGTTGTCATCCTTCTGCTCCTTCATGATCGGGCCCATGGAGGTTACGAAGGTATCCATGATGCCGGATTCCTCGATGTAGCTGTCCAGCGGAACGATCCAGTCGCTCATCTTGAATTCGCTGACCCAGCTGGGATACATATTGATCAGGTCGGGCAGATCCTTGGAAGAGCCGAGGATGACCATCTTGCTGTAGGCGTCGGCCCAGGGCACTTCTTCATATTCAATCGTCACGTCGGCGTTCTTCTCAGCGGTATAGCGGGCGAATACGTCGGTAAAATAGGTCTTGCGCTCCTCGCGGGGAGAAATATCCAGGAAAGTCAGCGTGACCTTTTCACCCTCTGCAAATGCCGCGCCGGCAAAGGCCAGACAGGACATCAACAGCGCCAGAACGAGAGCAACGGATATGAGCCGCTTTTTCATGAGAAGACCCCCCTTGTTAAATTAGGTTACGTTTATTATAAATCGAGATTATCTCATTGTCAACCGGCATTTTCAAATATGGAATGGAAAACATCCGCACCGTATTGCAAATTGACCGTGAGGTGGTATAATCGTAGGGAAAGGCGAACGCAGGGGGAGCCGCGGCCCAATGCCCTGCGCGGCCTGAGAGCACAGGCGGGAAAAAAGGAGGCGCGCATCGGGCGATGAAGGCGAAAGACAGGGAAACGGCCGTTGTCCGCGAGCTCGCAGAGCGGGTCATGGAAATTGCCGTTTCCGACAGGCACGTCCGGATGCGGAAGCGCTTCAAGGACAGCAACGACCTGAAAATCGTCCGGCCGCCGCTCATCATGGAGGAAATACCCTGGCATGAGATGAACATGGACGGCGAGCTGGACTGTGTGTGCGAGGACGCGGTCCTGCGGCGCATGGAATACAGGCTGCGCGTCCAGCTTTTCAGGGAAAAGCACTTCAGATGCGACAACTACATCGAACCGGTGTGGGTGATCGACAAGTCGTTCAGCTCGACGGGGATCGGCTTTGAAATTGAGGAGAAGCGGCTGTCGGTCGATAAGACCAACAACATCGTGTCGCATCAGTATTCGGACGTGATGCGGGACGAGCGCTGCCTTGAAAGATACCACGATCCGGTGATCACCGCCCATCCCGAAGAGGACGCGCGGAACAGGGCCCGGGCGGAGGAGGTTCTGGACGGGATCATGCCCGTCGAGCTTCGCGGGGGATCCATTTACTTTTCGCCGTGGGATCAGATCGCCATGCTGCGCGGCGTTGAGCCGATCCTCATGGACATGTACGACAGGCCGGACTACCTGCACAGGATCATGCGGCTGTTTATCAGGGGCATGCAGAGCGAGATGGATCAGAAAAACGCGCTCGGCCTGTATGATCCGCGCGCAATCAGCCTGCATTGCACCCCCGGCGCCGTCGAGCTTCCGCACAGGCCAGAGGAAGGCCGCTACACCTGCCGCGACATCTGGTTCAGGACGATGGCCCAGATGTTCTCCTCCGTCTCTCCGGCGGCGCACGACGAGTTCGACCTGCAGTACACCATTCCGCTGGCGCGGCGCTGCGCCTATACCTACTACGGCTGCTGCGAGCCGCTGCACGACCGGATCGACAGGCTGAAGCGGTATCCCAATCTGCGCAAGATCGGCGTCAGCCCGTGGGCCAGCGTGGAGAAGAGCGCGGAGGCCATCGGCGGGAATTACGTGCTTTCCCGCAAGCCGAATCCGGCGAATGTCGCCCTGAACACCGATCCCGATCAGATCCGGGCGGAAATCGGCGAGACGGCCAGGCTCTGCCTTCGGTACGGCTGTCCCTGCGATATCACCCTGAAGGACATCAGCACGGTCAGCTACAGGCCGCGGAATCTGATCGTCTGGGCGGAAACCGCGTCGGCCGTTCTGGATGAGTTTTACGGCGAAGCCTGACCGCGGGCCGATCCGCCCGACACGGCCGTTCGCAGGCGCGCGCCGGCGGCGCGGCGTCGGCCGGGCGGTCCGATTCCGGTTTCAGGAGGGCCGAAAACGGCTCCGAAGACCGCCTCAGAAAAAAGAACAGACAGAGGGAGGAAAACGCCATGTCAAATCTGATTCAGGCCATCCGCATGGAGGCGCCCGACACCATTCCGGTTTCCGTCGGCATGCTGCCTGCCGCGTGGATCAAATACGGCAGCGAGCTGCAGCGCCTCGTCGATCAGTATCCGCAGTTTTTCAACGGAGTGAAGATGGATCTCGATCATGTGGAGGACAATCTCCCGCCCAGCTACCGCAGGGGCGTCTACATCGACGAATGGCACTGCGAGTGGCACAACGAGCACGCGGGCAACGAGGCCATCGTCGTGCGGCATCCGGTGGAGACGGAGGAGGATGTGTTCAGCCTGCAGATTCCCGCCTGCCGCGACGGGAGGCTGCCGCATGGCTTCATGTATCTGCGCCTGCTCGACCTGTGCGGCTTTGAGAACGTCATGATCTGGTTCGCCGAGGAGGGCGAAACGATCCGGACGCTCATCGACAAGGTGCTCGAGTACAACCTCTACCAGGTGGCGGCCATCCTGCCGCGCATGGACGAGCTGGTGTATTTCGGCGACGATCTGGGCACTCAGAAGGGCCTGGCCATCGGCGCGGCGCGGTGGCGGAAGTATATGAAGCCCTGCTTCCGGAAGCTGTACGGCCTGATCAAGGCGTATAAGCCCTCGCAGCTGATTTACATGCACACGGACGGCTGCATCTGGGAAATCATACCGGACCTCATCGAGTGCGGCGTGGACATCGTCAACCCGCAGTTCCGCGCGAACGGGCTGGACAACCTGGTGCGCGTGTGCCGCAGGGACCGGATCATCCCGATCAACATCGACCTCGACCGCCAGCTGTTCCCGGTGGCCACGCGCTCGCAGCTGTGGGATCACGTGGCGGAGGTTGTGGAGAGCCTGTATCTTCCGCAGGGCGGCCTGGGCCTGAGCGTGGAGCTGAACTATGAGATTTCGCTGGAGAACATGGCGGCCATACTGGACGCGGTGGAAAAGTATCGCCACTACAGGCGATGAGCGAGCAGCCCCCGTCCTCCACCGCCCTCCGTGCCCGGCGCGCCCGCCTGCGGGATGCCGATCGTGGGAGCACCTGCCAAATTCCCCATTTCCACAAACGGGAAACAGGAGTATAATGGAGCCGGGAAATCAATCCCGATCGTGAGGAGGCGCTGGCATGCGGTTGAATAAGCGGGGAGCGCGGCTGCTCTTTCTGGCGGCCTGGTGCATTTACTTCTGCTCATATCTGGGGCGTCTGAATTATTCGGCGGTGATGAGCGAACTGATTGGCACGGCGCTCACCAAGGCTCAGGCGGGCTGGATCAGCACCTGCTTCCTGATCGCCTACGCCACGGGCCAGCTGGTCAACGGCATGCTGGCCGAGCGCGTGCCGCCGCGGCTGATGATGGCCGTCGGCGCGGTCGGCGGCGGAATATCCAACATCCTGTTCGCCTGGGCGGGCAGCCTTCCCGTGATGATGGGGCTGCGGCTGGCGACGGGCCTCTTCATGTCCATGCTCTGGCCGTCCATGCTGGCGGCCATGGTGCGCCTGATGCGCCGGGAGGACAAGGTCGCCTGCGTGGTCAGCATCTCCACCTCCATGGCGGCGGGCACGCTGGTTTCCTATGTATCCACAGCGGCGCTGCTGAAGTGGGCGTCCTGGCAGAGCGCGTTTCTGCTCCCGGGGGGGCTGCTGGCGGCGCTGGGCGCAGTCTGGTTCGCGATTTATCCCCTGATTGAAAGAATGGCCGTGGTGCCTGAAGAGCAGGCGGAAGAAACGCCCGTCCAGCCCGAGCCCATGGCGCTGAAGGGCCTGCTTCTGACGCCCTGCCTGCTGGCGGCGGTTCTGCCGGTGATCCTGCACGGCGTGATCAAGGACGGCGTCACGGCGTGGGTGCCGGCCTATATCAGCGAAGTGTTCGGCAAGAGCCCGGCGTTTTCGTCGCTGGTCAGCGTGCTGCTGCCGCTGTTCAACCTGAGCGGCGCGTATCTGGCCCGGTACGCCTACGGCCGCATGCATGGGAACGTGTTCGCCGCTTCGGCCGTATTCTTTGGCGCGGCCGTGGCGACGTTTTGCGTGATGATGACCAACGCCAGCCGGGCGCTGGCGCTCACGATGCTCTGCTTTGCGCTGGTGACCAGCTGCATGATGGCCGTCAATGTGCTGCTGATCAATCTGCTGCCGCTGGAATTCGAGGCCAGGGGCCGCTCGGCCACGGTATCCGGGGGCCTGAACGCCATCGCCTACGGCGGATCGGCGCTGGCGAGCGGGCTGATCGGCCTGCTGTCCGACCGGTACGGCTGGCCGGCGACCGTCGCGTCCTGGCTGGTCATGATGGTGGCGGCCGGTGCGATCTGCCTGTGCGGCGGAAGGACGCTGTATCGGAAAGCGCCGGGGCCGGCGGCGGGCCGGAGCTGAGCGGGTCCGTTCCGGCAGCCTACCGGATGACGAGCCTGGAGCCGACCGTGGCGTCGAGGTGCTGGTGGCTGGACAGGTATTCGTCGAGCACGTCCCGGCAGGACGTGGCGATCGTCCGGGGCCTGCGGTTCTTCGCGAGCTCGGCGATCGTGATGCCGAAGCCCAGCTCCACGTTGCAGAAGTGGAAGTGCTGCAGGCCGACCGAGAAGACGCGCTCGTCATCCACCGGCTCGCCCTTGAAGCTGAATTCGAGGAACTCGTGCGTTTCTCTGGAGTAGACGACGCGCAGGCCCTCGGAGAACTGGTAGAATTCGCAGTGGGCGCCCTGCCACACCTCGTCGCGGACCATATGCCGGATCATGCGCTTGAGCTGGCCGCCCTTGATCATCACCATGTGCACGGCGTCGTCGTAGGGGAACGCCTCCACGAGGTTGGAGAACGTCACGATCGGCCCCAGCTCCGTCGCGCGGATGCTGCCCGAACCGAGCAGCATGATGTCCACGGTCAGGCTCTGCTTCAGGGCGTCGGCCAGCAGGTTCCCCAGTTCGGTCTCCTGGGTGCGGTCCGGATGAGTGAGCTTCCGGTTGAAGCGGGTAACGACGCGGTTGTACTTCTCGTCGGTGTGGTTCTTGTACTCGGACAGCAGCTTTTCCAGCTCCTCGTCGCGGGGGCAGTTATGCGAGTTGATCGGGATGCACTGCCAGGTATAGTCCCTGATGCAGTTGTTGTCGGTGTCGACCGTGATGTCGAAGCGGCCGATCTGGTCGGTGCCCACGCCCGCCTGCACGATGATCACGTCGTTGACGATTGTGGGCTCCTTCAGGAACGTATGGGAATGCCCGCCGATGATGATGTCCACACCCCATGCCGGATCGAGCACCGAGGCCAGCTTCTTGTCCTCCTCGAAGCCGATGTGCGTGAGCAGAACCGTGAGGTCGATGTCCGTGGCGTTGTAGGCGTTGCAGATTTTGCCCACGGCCTTCGCGGCCTCCTCCACGTTGACGATGGTGCCCACGAGGCCGTCGTTCTTGGTCTGCGCCAGCACCTCTTCGGTCAGGATGCCGATGAAAAGGATCTTCATGTCGCCCATTTCGACGATGATATGAGGCTTGAACAGGCGGGCGTGGTTTGTGCGGATGTACATGTTGGCGTTGATGATCGGGAACTTGGAGCACTTCTCCAGAAACAGCAGATGCGCGAGCCCGTAGTCGGTTTCATGATTGCCGACGGTCACCACGTCAGGAGCCAGCATGTTCATGATTTCGATGGTGGATATGCCCTTGAACTCTGAGTCGATGACCGAGCCCCGGAACATATCGCCGGCAATGCAGTAAAGCGCGTTGGGCTCTTCCGCCCGCACCTTGCCGATGTAACCGGACAGCAGCGACACGCCGCCCACCAGCTTCTCGTCCACATGCTCCGCCAGGAAGTCTCCGTGCATGTCGTTTGAATGCAGCAGGGTCAGCTTTTGGTATCTTTCCACGGCATGGGTCTCCTTTCCATTGTCTATCCTGTTTTTCTGTCTGTATTCTGAAATCATTATAAGCGGCATGGATATGTTTGTCAATTTGCAAATATCCCGGGAGCCGGGCCGCCTCGACGCCCGGCGCATGCCGATGCAATGGGGGCCGCCGGGCGCGCCCACCGTTCTGCCGGCGCAAGGGACGGCCCCTTTACAGGAAATCGCTGTAGATTTCCCGGAAGCGGGAGGGCGTGCAGTTCTTGGCCTCCTTGAAGACGCGGTTGAACGTGGCGATGCTGCCGAAGCCGGCGGCCACGGCGATATCCTGTATGGACTGATCGGAGTGGATCAGCTTTTCCTCGGCGACGTCCACGCGCTTGCGGCGCAGGTGCTCTGAGAACGACACGCCGAGCTGCCGCTTGAACATGCGGGAAAAATAGTATTTCGAAAAACCGGAAAACGCCGCGACGTCGCTCAGGTCGATGTCGCGCATATAGTTCTGGTCGATGTACAGCAGCGCGCTGTCCACGATCTCGGTATCCATCTTGCGGCCAGGCGCTTCGCTGCGCGGGCCGCGCTCCATGTAGTGCTGGCCGATGCGCACGTACATCTGCAGCAGATAGGCGTAGCACATCGAGTTCCACATCGGCTCCTTTTTCTCATAGCAGTCCACGGCCTCGAGCAGCAGGGCGCGCACGGCCGGCGTCAGCTCCGATTCGGCGGCGGTGAGATAGATCGGCCGCTGGAGCAGCTCGTCGATCGAGGGCATGTCGCGCATGCTGAATATGCTGCTCGGCTCGAAGAGCAGTAGATGGCGCGCGCAGTTTTCTCCCATCGCAAGGTCGTGGCTGCAGTTGGGCGGAATGATCAGCACTTCGCCCGCCTGCACATGATAGGTGCCGTCGGGCAGCGTGTAGGTCACCTCGCCCTTCAGGGGGACGATGACCTCAACCGCCGAATGGAAATGGCTTTCGTAGCGCCGCGGCACGTCTGAATACCAGATGCGCACGGAGGAGCGCTCGACATAGGTCACATATTCACGCCGCCCCTGCAGGATGCGGAAGCCGTCCGGGAACCGGCTTCGGGCGGTCTTTTCCGTCATCGGCTTCGTTTCCATCGTGCATTTCCTCCCGATCAGTCTGTCGAAGTATGATCATTTCGTGTCCTTTTCACATGCATTATATCAGAAAAGGCGTTGATATTCAATGAATAACGGAGCATGATGGTCATTATTTGCCGCTGCATCTGCTCAGACGCCAAAATGAAGCGCCCGCCCTCCGGGTCGCGGAGAACGGGCGCCTGTTTATTGCGAATTGAGGCGGGGAGCATGCGCGGGGCCGTCCCGATTTCACACGGTTATTTCCGTCGTCAGCGGCGCGAGGCCCATGAGCTCGACGCTGCGCGCGTCCGGCTGGCTCAGTCCGGCGTAGACGGCGTAGCGGCCGCCGCCCGGAACGCGCTCGCCCTCGTCGTTCACGACGGTGAAGGCGTTCCTGTCGAAGCGGAGCGAGACGGTCTTCTCCTCGCCGGCCTTCAGAGACACGCGGCCGAAGCCCGCCAGGGCGGGATGCGGCGGCGCATACGCGGTGTCGAGCGCCTGTATGTATGCCTCCACGACGGTCTCGGCGTCCATCCCGCCCGTATTCTTCACAGTCAGGGACGCCTGCGCGCCGTCCGCCTTCAGCCCGCTCAGCGCGAACGAGGTGTAGCTCAGGCCGTAGCCGAACGGATAGAGCGGCCGGCCCGCGAAGTAGCGGTAGGTGCGGTTCGCCATGCTGTAATCGGTGAACGCGGGCAGATCGTCCACGCTCTCGTAGAAGGTCACGGGCAGCTTCCCGGAGGGGCTGATGCGGCCGAACAGGATTTCAGAGAGCGCCGTGCCGCCGGCCTGGCCCGGATACCATGCGATCAGCTGCGCGTTGCCCTCGGGCACGTTCAGCGAGGAACCGGCCGCGACGACCGTGACCAGCGGCTTGCCGGTTTTGGCGAGCGCTTGCAGCAGCGCGCGCTGGCTTTCGGGAAGCAGGAGGTCTTTCTTGTCGCCGCTCGCGGAGAAGTTGCTGGTGTCGCCCTCTTCGCCCTCAAGCGTCTCGTCCAGCCCCACGACGGCGACCACGGCGTCGGCCTCCTCGGCGCAGCACACGGCCTCGGCCAGGCGGTCGTTGGGAAGCAGCGCGCAGCCCTCCAGCTTCGGGGCGGCGAGCGCGCAGCCCTCGCTGTACACCACGCGGATGCCGCGCTCCTCGCAATAGCGGCGAATGCCGGCCAGGAACGTCACATGGCGGGAGGAGGTGCCGTGGTAATTTCCGATCAGCGCGGCGATGGAATCCGCGTTCGGGCCCACCACGGCCAGCGTGCGGATTTTGCGCTCGTCCAGCGGCAGCGTGCCGTCGTTTTTGACCAGCGTCATGCACTTCTCGGCCGCCCTGAGCGCCAGCGCGTTGTTTTCCTCCGTGTCGCAGGCGGCGTAGGGGATGGCGTCGTATTCGCAGTCGTCGGCGAACAGGCCCAGCATGTAGCGCGTGGTGAACAGGCGAACGGCCGATTCGGTGATCTCATCTTCTGTGATCAGCCCCTCCTGCAGCGCGGCGAGCATGTGCAGGTAGGTGTTGCCGCAGTTCAGGTCGCACCCGGCGTGCAGCGCCATGGCGGCGGATTCCGGGGCGGTGGCGGTCACGTGATGCGTGGTATGGAAGTCGCGCACGGCCCAGCAGTCGCTGGTGACGTGGCCCTCAAAGCCCCACCTGCCGCGCAGGATATCGACCAGCAGCGTCTGCGAGCCGCAGGCGGGTTCGCCGTTCACGCGGTTGTACGCCCCCATGACGGCCTCGACCTTCGCTTCTCTGACGGCGGCCTCGAACGCCGGGAGATACGTCTCCTCCATGTCCTTCCGGCTGGCCTGCGCGTCGAATTCGTGCCGGATGCTCTCCGGCCCCGAATGCACGGCGAAGTGCTTCGCGCAGGCGGCGGCGCGCAGATACCGGCCCTCGCCCTGCAGGCCGCGGATGAAGCGCACGCCCAGCCGGGCGGTGAGCACCGGGTCCTCGCCGTAGGTCTCGTGGCCGCGGCCCCAGCGGGGGTCGCGGAAGATGTTGATGTTGGGGCTCCAGAAGGTCAGTCCCTTATAGATGTCGCGGTCGCCGTGCGCGCTCTGGGCGTTGTATTTGGCGCGGCCCTCGATGGAAATGCACTCGGCCACCCGCTGATGGAAGTCCTCGTCGAAAATGGCCGCAAGGCCGATGGCCTGCGGGAAGACCGTCGCCGTGCCCGCGCGCGCCACGCCGTGGAGCGCCTCGTTCCACCAGTTATAGGCCGGCACGTTCAGACGCGGAATGGCTGGCGCGTCATATCTGAGCTGGCTCGCCCGCTCCTCGACGGTCATCTGAGCGACCAGCCGCTCGGCCATTTCTCTTGCTTCCCTGCGATCCATTATCCAATTCCTCCCTGTTCCTGGCGGCGCGGCAGACGCAGCCGCTTCTCGACGCGCCCGCCGCGTTTCGCGGTTCACGGTTAACTATAGCATAGGCCCGTGGGCCGTGCAACCGTCATTGTTGCCGATTCCTTCTCATTATTTGCGAAAATGGGCCTCTCCCCCGCGCCGGGTTCTTGACAGGCGGTTCCCGCTCGAATACAATAGACCCGTAATCAACCCGTGCTGGCCCGCTCATTGATGTGACGGATACGGATCCTCACTTTCTTTCCGATTGAACCGATAAAGGAGGTTATTCAGGCTCATGGAAGCGAATTATTACATTGGCGTCGATCTTGGCACGTCGGCCATCAAGCTGCTGCTTGTGGACGATTCGGGCGCGATTCTCAACGCCGTCACCCGCGAATACCCCCTCATCTTCCCGCAGCCGGGCTGGTCTGAGCAGGAGCCGCACGAGTGGTGGGACGCCTGCGTGGACGGCATGAAGGCGCTGCTGAGCGGCTTCGACGCCGGGCGCGTGGCGGGCATTGGCTGCGGCGGCCAGATGCACGGCCTGGTGGTGCTGGACGAGGCGGACGAGGTGATCCGCCCGGCCATTCTGTGGAACGACGGCCGCACCGGCGAGGCGGTGGAATACCTCAACAACGTCGTCGGCAAGGACGTGCTCTCCCGCCTGACGGCCAACATCGCCTTTGCCGGCTTCACCGCGCCCAAGCTGCTGTGGATGAAGGAATACGAGGGCGACAACTTCGCGCGCATCGCGAAGATCATGCTGCCCAAGGATTACGTGAACTATCGCCTGACCGGCGTGCACGCCTGCGACTATTCCGACGCCTCCGGCATGCTGCTGCTGGACGTGAAGAACAGGCGCTGGTCGAAGGAGATGCTCGGGATCTGCTCCGTTTCCGAGGCGCAGCTGCCCCGCCTGTTTGAGAGCTATGAGGTCATCGGCGAGGTGAAGCCGGAGGTCGCCGCGGCGCTGGGCCTGCCGGCGCACGTGAAGGTCGTCGCCGGCGCGGGCGACAACGCCGCCGCCGCCGTGGGCACCGGCACGGTGGTGGACGGGGCCTGCAACATCTCGCTGGGCACCTCGGGCACCATCTTCATCGCCTCCGACCGGTTCGGCGTCGATCCCCACAACGCGCTGCATGCCTTTGCGCACGCCAGCGGCGGCTGGCACCTGATGGGCGTCGTGCTCTCCGCGGCGAGCTGCAACAAGTGGCTGTGCGACGAGATCCTGCGCACGAAGGACTACGCCGCCGAGCAGCGGGACATCACTGACAACCGCCTGGGCCGCAACGGCGTGTTCTTCCTGCCCTACCTGATGGGCGAGCGCAGCCCGATCAACGATATCAACGCGCGCGGCACCTTCGTGGGGCTGTCCATGGACACCAGCCGCGCGGACATCGTGCAGGCGGTGCTGGAGGGCGTGGCCTTCGCCATCCGCGACAGCTTCGAGGTGGCCAGGGCGCTGGGGCTGGACATCAGGGCCAGCAAGCTGTGCGGCGGCGGCGGAAAGTCCCCGCTGTGGCGGAAGATCATGGCCAACGTGCTGAACATCCGCATCGACGTCCCCTCGGCCGAGGAGGGGCCGGGCTACGGCGGCGCCATGCTGGCGATGGTCGGCTGTGGCGCGTACGCCAGCGTGAAGGACTGCGCCGACGCCCTGGTGTCCGTCGCTTCATCCGTCGAGCCGGATCCGAACATCGCGGCGCGCTACGAGGCGCAGTACCGCAAGTTCAGCAGGATCTATCCGGCGCTGAAGGCGGTCTTCCCGGAAATCCGGTGAAGACGGCCCCGCCGGGCAAACCAAAGCGCCGCCGGAGCGGATAACCCGCTCCGGCGGCGCTATATATGAAGGAGGATGTTCCCATGAAGTCATTTGCCCTGATCCGCGTTCTCCTCTTCCGCGGGGGCGTCGGCGGGCGCGTCCTCCGGCGCGCAGCCGCATTCGGCTGATTCGGGCTCTTCGGCGCCGTCCCCGCATTCGCAGCTTTCTTCGGGCGCCGGATGGGGATGGGCCAGGCGGTCCATCAGGATGGCGCGCTGCTCGTCGTCCAGCGTGTCCGCGCGGTCGAGCAGCTCATCGAAGCTGGCCTTTTTCAGGTCGGTCCGCAGCTTTTCAGCGAAGCCGCGCACCTGTTCGGCGATCTGGTCGCGCACCTGCTCGTAGCTGATATTCTTTTCGGCGGCCGTCGTCTCGCCCTTTTTGATGAGCGCGTCGGCAAGCTCCTTCGATTTTTCGACGGTGAGGGTGACGGCGCCGACGCCGGCCAGAATCGCGCGGCGGATGGTTTCGTTCAGATCCATTGCATGCTCCTCCTTTCTCGGTGGTTCCTTCTGCTTACGGGAATATTATACCGCAAACGGCGGTAAAAACAAGCGATTCAGGTTTGAAGGGGATTAGAAAACGATAAGAAGCGCGGCGCGGCATTTTTGGGTGCGAAACGGGCGGCGCCGCATAAAAATGAATCAGAATATTCAAATTATATATAGATTTGAAATAAAAAATTCAAAACGTCGAACAGACAGGTGGAACGCCGCGGCGCGGAGACGGGGCGTATGTGGGGCGTTTGACTGTTAAAATTATGATAAATATTACAAAAACACCCAGATAAAGCGATTTTCACGGCGTTTTATGCGGGAAAGAACGGTTGACAAAAAAACAATCCGGTGGTAATATGAATAATTGTACTAATATCGCCTGATTGTCGGTTTCAGGGGGGATCCCCCTTCTCCGGGCAGTCGTTCGCGGGGTCATCGCCTTTATTGTACTACGGCCCCGGCGAAAAAGCAAGCGAAAATTATCCAAAAATTTACGATGGATGTTTTGGCGGCGCGGCAGGATGAAACGAATCATTGTTTGAGGGGTGATTGCTTATATGATCCATGAGGTGCAGATGGGCAAGCGCACGAGGATGAGCTTCGCGAGGATCGAGGAGGCGCTCGGCGTTCCGGATCTCATTGAGGTGCAGAAGAATTCCTACCAGCACTTTCTCAATGTCGATCTGAAGGAGGTTCTGGCAGACGTCTCGCCGATTACCGACTACAACGACAGCCTGATGCTGGAGTTTGTGGACTACAAGCTGGACGAGACGCCGAAAAACAGCATCGAAAAGTGCAAGGAACGCGACCAGACCTACGCCGCTCCGCTCAAGGTGACGGTGCGCCTGACCAACCGTGAGACGCAGGATGTGCGCCAGAGCGACGTCTTCATCGGCGATTTCCCGCTGATGACCGAGCACGGCACCTTCATCATCAACGGCGCCGAGCGCGTCATCGTCAGCCAGCTGGTCCGCTCGCCCGGCGTGTATTACGAGCGCGCCATGGACAAGAGCGGCAAGTACACCTACGCCACCAAGATGATTCCCAACCGCGGCGCCTGGCTGGAGTATGAGTGCGACCCGAACGACGTGCTGTCCGTGCGCATCGACCGCACGCGCAAGCTGCCCATGACCGTGCTGCTGCGCGCGCTGGGCTATGGCAGCAACGCCCAGATCATCGACCTGCTGGGCGAGGACGAGCGCCTGAGCGCCACCATCGCGCACGACCCCACCAACAGCGAGGAGAAGGCGCTGGAGGAGATCTACAAGCGCCTGCGCCCCGGCGAGCCCGCGACGGTCGAGTCCGCCCGGAACCTGCTCCATCTGCAGTTCTTCGATCCCAAGAGATATGATCTGGCCCGCGTGGGTCGTTACAAATATAATAAGAAGCTGGCCATCGCGGCGCGCCTGGAGGGTCAGCGCCCCGAGGAGGACGTCGTCAACCCGTTCACGGGCGAGATCCTGGCCCGGGCCGGCCAGGTCATTTCCGAGGAGCTGGCCGAGCAGATCCAGAACGCCGGCGTCAACGCCGTGCTGATCAACAGCGAGAACCGCATTCTGCACGTCGTCGGCAACAACTTCGTCCGCTTCGAGCCGTTCCTGCAGGGCTACGACCCGCAGATGTTCGCCCAGTATCAGGACGAGGCGAAGGCCCGCGAGGAGAGCGGCGCAAAGCTGCCCGAGCTGTATGAGCGCGTGCACATGCCGGCGCTCATCGAGCTGATCGACCGCGCCAAGAGCGAGGGCATGCCCCTGCTCGACCTGATCGACGAGAACGTGGCCGCGCTGATTCCGAAGCACGTGCTGATCGACGACATCGTGGCCTCCATGAGCTACCAGGTCACGCTGCCCTACGGCGTGGGCTCTCTGGACGACATCGACCATCTGGGCAACCGCCGCCTGCGCAGCGTGGGCGAGCTGCTGCAGAACCAGATCCGCGTGGGCCTGGCCCGGCTCGAGCGCATCGTCAAGGAGCGCATGGCCACGCAGGACCCGGCCAAGGTGAGGCCGCAGGACCTCATCAACATCCGCCCGATGTCCGCGGCGATCAAGGAGTTCTTCGGCTCCTCTCAGCTGAGCCAGTTCATGGATCAGCCCAACCCGCTGGCCGAGCTGACCCATAAGCGCCGCCTGTCGGCGCTGGGCCCCGGCGGCCTGAACCGCGACCGCGCGTCGTTCGAGGTGCGCGACGTTCACTACTCTCACTACGGGCGCATCTGCCCCATCGAGACGCCTGAAGGACCGAACATCGGCCTGATCGGCTCGCTGGCCACCTATGCCCGCATCAATGAATACGGCTTCATCGAGGCGCCCTATCGCCGCATCGACAAGACGGACAGCCGCGTGCTGGACGAGATCATCTACATGACCGCCGACGAGGAGGACAAGTACGTCATCGCCCAGGCCAGCGAGCCCATCGACGAGAACGGCTGCCTCATCAACGACCGCGTGACCGTCCGTATCCGCGACGAGATCACCGAGGTCGAGCGCCACCGTGTGGACTACATCGACGTGTCGCCGCGCCAGCTGGTTTCCGTCGCCACCGGCATGATCCCGTTCCTGGAGAACGACGACGCCACCCGCGCGCTGATGGGCTCGAACATGCAGCGCCAGGCCGTGCCGCTGCTCATCCCCGAGGCGCCCATCGTTGGCACCGGCATCGAGTACAAGGCCGCCTGCGATTCGGGCGTCGTGCTGCTGGCCCGGCGCGCCGGCACGGTCGAGCGCGTGAGCGCCGACCAGATCGTCATCCGCGCGGAGGACGGCACGGTCGACCAGTACAGGCTGATCAAGTTCGCCCGCTCCAACCAGGGCACCTGCATCAACCAGCGGCCGCAGGTGATCGAGGGCGAATTCGTGAAGCAGGGCCAGGTGATCGCCGACGGCCCCTCCACCGACCAGGGCGAAATCGCGCTGGGCCACAACGTGCTCATCGCCTTCATGACCTGGGAGGGCTATAACTACGAGGACGCCGTGCTGATCAGCGAGCGGCTGGTGAAGGACGACGTGTACACCTCGATCCATATCGAGGAATATGAATCCGAGGCCCGCGACACCAAGCTCGGGCCGGAGGAAATCACCCGCGACATTCCCAACGTCGGCGAGGACGCGCTGCGCGATCTGGACGACCGCGGCGTCATCCGCATCGGCGCGGAGGTGCGCGCGGGCGACATCCTGGTGGGCAAGGTCACGCCCAAGGGCGAGACCGAGCTGACCGCCGAGGAGCGCCTGCTCCGCGCGATCTTCGGCGAGAAGGCGCGCGAGGTGCGCGACACCTCGCTGCGCGTGCCGCACGGCGAGTTCGGCATCATCGTGGACGTGAAGGAGCTGACCCGCGAGAATCGCGACGAAATGGCCCCGGGCGTCAACCGCGTGGTGCGCGTGTACATCGCGCAGAAGCGAAAGATCCAGGTGGGCGACAAGATGGCCGGCCGCCACGGCAACAAGGGCGTCGTCTCCCGCGTGCTGCGCGAGGAGGACATGCCGTTCATGCCGGACGGCACGCCGGTCGACATCGTGCTGAACCCCCTGGGCGTGCCGTCCCGAATGAACATCGGGCAGGTGCTCGAGGTGCATCTGGGCCTGGCCGCCAAGGCGCTGGGCTGGCACATCGCCACCCCCGTGTTCGACGGCGCGACGCAGGAGGACATCCAGGAGTGCCTGGCCGAGGCGGCCAAGCTCACCGAGCCCAGCCTGATCGACGAGGACGGGCGCCCGGTGATTCAGTTCTCCAAGTGTGGCCTGAGCCTGGACGGCAAAATCCAGCTCTACGACGGCCGCACGGGCGATCCCTTCGATCACCGCGTGACCGTGGGCTATATGTATTACCTGAAGCTGCACCACCTGGTGGACGACAAGATCCACGCCCGCTCGACCGGCCCGTATTCGCTGATCACCCAGCAGCCGCTGGGCGGCAAGGCGCAGTTCGGCGGCCAGCGCTTCGGCGAAATGGAGGTCTGGGCGCTGTACGCCTACGGCGCGAGCCACGTGCTGCAGGAGATTCTGACCTACAAGTCGGACGACATGGTGGGCCGCGTGAAGGCCTTCGAGGCCATCGTCAAGGGCGAAAACATTCCTGAGCCCGGCATTCCGGAATCGTTCCGCGTGCTGGTCAAGGAGCTGCAGTCCCTGGGACTGGATATCCGTGTGCTGGATAAGAACAAGAACGTCATGGAGCTGACCGACAACGACGACGATCTGCCCGACACGCAGGAGGTCAACATCGACGCCGACGAAGACAGCGCCGCGCTCATGGGCGAGGGCGAGGAAGGCGTCGACGAGGAGATCATCGACGACTTCGACATGGAGGACGACCTGTCCGACATCACCGACGACGACATGTTTGACCTGTAAGCCGCAGGCGGCGTTCAACCAAAATCTGTCGACTCGGGCTGTATAAGTCCGGCTCATGGAAGGGAGAGACCCCTTTGTTTGATCTGAACAATCTTGATTCCATTCAAATCGGCCTGGCGTCGCCGGAGCAGATCCGCGCGTGGTCTCACGGCGAGGTGGAAAAGCCTGAAACGATCAATTACCGCACGCTCAAGCCGGAGCGCGACGGCCTGTTCTGCGAGCGCATCTTCGGCCCCACGAAGGACTGGGAGTGCAACTGCGGCAAATACAAGCGCGTGCGCAACAAGGGCATTGTGTGCGACAAGTGCGGCGTCGAGGTGACGCGCGCCAAGGTGCGCCGCGAGCGCATGGGCCACATCGAGCTGGCCGCCCCGGTCAGCCATATCTGGTACTTCAAGGGCATTCCGAGCCACATCGGCACGCTGCTGGAGCTGACGCCCCGCGCGCTGGAGCGCGTGCTGTACTTCGCGGCTTACATCGTGCTGGATCCGGGCCAGACCCGCTTCACCAGGATGCAGGTGATCACCGACCGCGAGTATCACGAGGCGCAGGACGAGTACCCGCCCATCGACGGCGTGGAGCAGTTCCGCGTGGGCATGGGCGCGGAGGCCATCAAGGAGCTCCTGCAGGCGCTCGACCTGGACGCCATTTCCGCCGAGCTGCGCAGCGAGATCCGCACCCTGGGCGAGAAGGAGGGCAACCGCGAGACCGAGGGCCAGAAGCTGCAGAAGGCCATCAAGCGCCTGGAGGTCGTGGAGGCCTTCCGCATGAGCGGCAACAAGCCCGAGTGGATGATCCTGGATGTGATCCCGGTCATCCCGCCGGAGCTCAGGAGCATGGTGCAGCTGGACGGCGGCCGCTTCGCCACGTCCGACCTGAACGACCTGTACCGCCGCATCATCAACCGCAACAACCGCCTCAAGCGGCTGCTTGAGCTGGGCGCGCCGGACATCATCGTGCGCAATGAAAAGCGCATGCTGCAGGAGGCCGTCGACGCGCTGATCGACAACGGCCGCCGCGGCCGCGCCGTGACCGGCCCCGGCAACCGCCCGCTCAAGTCGCTCTCCGAAATGCTGCGCGGCAAGCAGGGCCGCTTCCGCCAGAACCTGCTGGGCAAGCGCGTCGACTATTCCGGCCGCTCGGTCATCGTCATCGGCCCGACGCTGAAGATGTATCAGTGCGGTCTGCCCAAGGAAATGGCGCTGGAGCTGTTCAAGCCCTTCGTCATGCAGAAGCTGGTCGAGCGCGAGCTGGTGCACAACATCAAATCGGCCAAGCGCGCGGTTGAGCGCGTGAAGCCCGAGGTGTGGGACGTGCTCGAGGAGGTCATCCGCGAGCATCCGGTCATGCTGAACCGCGCGCCCACGCTGCACCGCCTGGGCATTCAGGCCTTCGAGCCGATTCTGGTCGAAGGCAAGGCCATCAAGCTGCATCCGCTGATGTGCACCGCCTTCAACGCGGACTTCGACGGCGACCAGATGGCCGTACACGTGCCGCTGTCCATGGAGGCGCAGGCCGAGGCCCGGTTCCTGATGCTCTCCGCCAACAACATCCTGAAGCCGCAGGACGGCAAGCCGGTCGTCATTCCGACGCAGGACATGATTCTGGGCTGCTATTACCTCACGCAGATTCGCCCCGGCGCGAAGGGCGAGGGCAACGCCTACACCGACGTCAACGAGGCGCTGATGGCCTATCAGACCGGCAACCTGTCGCTGCAGGCGCTGTGCAAGATCCGCATGTACCGCACCATCGACGGCGTGGAGCACAGCCGGATCGTGGAAACCACCATCGGCAAGGTCATCTTTAACGAGCAGATCCCCCAGGATATGGGCCTGGTGCCGCGCGAGACCGTCGACGACATGTTCCGCCAGGAGGTGGACAAGATCGTCGACAAGAAGATGCTGGGCAAGATCGTCGACGCATGCTACCGCACGCACGGCGTCACCCGCACCGTCGAGATGCTGGACGCCATCAAATCCATGGGATATCAGTATTCCACCAAGGGCGCGCTGACCGTGTCCGTGGCGGACGTCGTGGTGCCCGAGAGCAAGAAGACCATCATGCGCCAGGCCGAGCAGGACGTCCTGAACATTGAAAAGCAGTATAAGCGCGGCCGTCTCTCCAACAACGAGCGCTATCAGGCGGTCATCAACGTGTGGGACAAGGCCACGACCGACATCACAAAGGCCGTTATGGAATCCATGGATGAGTTCAACCCCATCTCCATGATGGCCAACTCCGGCGCCCGCGGCTCGACGAACCAGATCCGCCAGCTGTCCGGCATGCGCGGCCTGATGGCCTCGCCGTCCGGCTCCATCATCGAGCTGCCCATCAAGGCGAACTTCCGCGAGGGCCTGACGGTTCTCGAGTTCTTCCTTTCCTCGCACGGCTCCCGCAAGGCGCTGGCCGACACGGCCCTGAAGACCGCCGACTCGGGTTACATGACCCGCCGGCTGGTGGACGTGTCGCAGGAGGTCATCATCCGCGAGGTGGACTGCTTCGCGGCGAAGGGCGAGCGCGTGCGCGGCCAGATCGTGAACACCATCACCGACGGGCAGGGCGTGCTGGAGGAGCTCGAAGAGCGCCTGACCGGCCGCGTGGCCGCCGAGGACGTGGTCGATCCGAACACCGGCGAGGTGCTGGCGCACGTGAACGAGCTGATCGACAAGGACATGGCGCAGCGCATCTGCGACGCGGGCATCACCGACGTGAACATCCGCACGGTGCTCACCTGCCGCAGCGAGAACGGCGTGTGCGCGCGCTGCTACGGCGCGAACCTGACCAACGGCAAGCTGGTCGACGTGGGCGAGGCCGTGGGCATCATTGCGGCGCAGTCCATCGGCGAGCCCGGCACGCAGCTGACCATGCGCACCTTCCACTCCGGCGGCGTCGCCACCGGCGACGACATCACGCAGGGTCTTCCCCGCGTCGAGGAGCTGTTCGAGGCGCGCCGGCCGAAGCGCGAGGCCGTGCTGGCCGAGATCGGCGGCACGGTGTCCATCACCGACACGAAGAAAAAGCGCGAGATCATCATCCGCTCGGCGGACGGCGAGGCGCGGCCCTATGCCATCAATTACGGCGCGAAGCTGAAGGTGAGCGACGGCCAGGTGATCGAGGCCGGCACGCCCCTCACCGACGGCGCGCAGAACCCGCAGGATATCCTGCGCATCCTGGGCGTCCGCGCGGTGCAGGATTACCAGCTGCGCGAGGTGCAGCGCACCTACCGCTCGCAGGCTGTTGCCGTGGCCGACAAGCACATCGAAGTCATCGTGCGCCAGATGATGCGCAAGGTCAAGGTGCAGGACGCGGCCGACACCAACCTGCTGCCCGGCTCGATGGTGGATATCTTCAAATTCGAGCGCGAGAACGAGGCCACGATCATGGCGGGCGGCCGCCCGGCCACCGCCAAGCGCGTGCTGCTGGGCATCACGAAGGCTTCGCTTGCCACCGACTCCTTCCTCTCCGCCGCCTCCTTCCAGGAGACCACCCGCGTGCTGACCGAGGCGGCCATCAAGGGCAAGGTCGATCCGCTGCTGGGGCTGAAGGAGAACGTCATCGTCGGCAAGCTGATTCCCGCCGGCACCGGACTCAAGTACTACAACGACATCAAGGTCCAGGAGGTCTACGACTGATTGCGGCGGGGCGCCGCCCGGCGCCGGGCCGGGCGGGCGCTCCGGCGCTGCAAAGCGCGGCGGCCCGCCGCGGCGCGGGGTCTGCCTGCAAAAATTAATGGACAGATGATTGACAATTCATATTCATAAGTGTTACAATTCAGAAGTTTGGAAATACTGACGGAAGGGATGATGATGAATGCTCTCGATGCTCTCCGGATCGGCCAAGGTTGTCGGCGCAAAGCAGGTGCTGCGCGCCATCGAAGCGGGCGGCGTGTCGCGCGTGTTCATCGCGTCGGACGCGGATGTGTTCGTGACCCGTCCGGTATTCGACGCCTGCCGTGCGGCAAACATCGAGATCATCGAGGTTCCGTCCATGAAAGCGCTGGGAGAGGCCTGCGGCGTGCAGGTGAAGGCCGCCGCCGCCGCCATCAGGCGCTGAAGCCGTTCGTCTATATGCCCCGAGGGTTGCGGGGTCGTATATAGAGCCCCATATCCTGACAATTTTGAGGAGGTGTCTCCATGCCCACGATCAATCAGTTGATTCGCAAGGGTAGGGAAAAGAGGACGACCAAGTCCAATTCGCCCATTCTGCAGAAGTGCCCGCAGAAGCGCGGTGTCTGCCTTCAGGTGAGAACGCTGACACCCAAGAAGCCGAATTCGGCCCTGCGCAAGATCGCGCGTGTGCGCCTGACGAATATGACCGAAGGCACGTGCTATATTCCCGGCATCGGCCATAACCTGCAGGAGCACTCCGTCGTGCTGATCCGCGGCGGCAAGGTGCGCGACCTGCCCGGCACCCGTTACCACATCATCCGCGGCGCTCTGGACGCTGCCGGCGTTGCCAAGCGTATGCAGGGTCGCTCTCTCTACGGCGCCAAGCGGCCGAAGAAGTAACAGCCGATCGCCTGGATGCGGTTTGAAGGAAAGCGGCGTCTGGAAGGAACGTCGGACGAGGCTTTCCACCGAACCGGGCCCGGGCCTGAGGGGCAGCGCCAAATGCCCCGAGCAATCGCCTGTCTGTTTCCAAGTCAGCAAGACGTCATTTGATTAAGGAGGGACAACCCATGCCCAGACGTGGATTTATTCCGAAGCGCGAAGTGCTTCCGGATCCGGTATACAATACCATCATCATCACCAAACTGATCAACCAGCTGATGTACGACGGCAAGCGCGGCGTCGCCCAGAGCGTGTGCTACAGGGCCTTCGAGCAGGTGAGCGAGAAGACCGGCAAGGACGCCATGGAAGTGTTCAACGCGGCGCTGGCGAACATCATGCCCTCTCTCGAGGTCAAGGCCCGCCGCGTCGGCGGCGCCACCTATCAGGTGCCTGTGGAGATCCGTCCCGAGCGCCGCCAGACCCTGGCGCTGCGCTGGCTGGTGACCTTCTCCCGCAACCGCGGCGAGCGCAGCATGGCGGACCGCCTGGCGTCCGAGATCATGGATGCGGCCAACAACACGGGCAACGCCGTGAAGCGTCGCGAGGATATGCACAAGATGGCCGAGGCCAACAAGGCGTTCGCTCACTACCGCTGGTAATCACCACCTGTATGCGAACCGCCGCATCGTTCAGAAACTGAAAGGGGAAAGTAAGAAGTGTCGAGGACTCATCCGCTTGAGCATGTACGCAACATCGGCATCATGGCGCACATTGACGCCGGCAAAACCACCACGACGGAGCGCATCCTGTTTTACACGGGACGCACGCACCGCCTTGGGGAGACGCATGAAGGCGCGGCGACCATGGACTGGATGGAGCAGGAGCAGGAGCGCGGCATCACGATTACCTCTGCGGCAACCACATGCGAATGGCGTCATTGTCAGATCAACATCATCGACACCCCGGGCCACGTCGACTTTACCGTCGAGGTTGAGCGTTCCCTGAGAGTTCTGGATGGTGCGGTCGCCGTTTTCTGCGCCAAGGGCGGCGTGGAGCCGCAGTCTGAAACAGTCTGGCGCCAGGCCACCAAGTACGGCGTGCCCCGCCTGGCCTACATCAACAAGATGGACATCACCGGCGCGGATTTCTTCCGCGTGGTGGACATGATGAAGGACCGGCTGAAGGCGAACGCCGCGCCGATCCAGCTGCCCATCGGGTCCGAGGCCAGCTTTGTGGGCATCGTCGATCTGCTGACGATGAAGGCCGAGATCTACAAAGACGATCTGGGCAACGTCATCGACGAGACCGACATCCCGGACGACATGCGGGAAGAAGCCGAGCTCTGGCGCGCCAACCTGATCGAGACCGTCGCCGAGAGCGATGACGCGATCATGGAGAAGTTCCTGGAGGGCGAAGAGCCCACCGTTGACGAGCTTCGCTCCGCCATTCGCCGCGCGACCATCGCTGGCAGGCTGAACCCCGTGCTGTGCGGCACGTCTTATCGAAACAAGGGCGTTCAGCCGCTGCTCGACGCGGTCGTCGATTATCTGCCCTCTCCGCTGGATATTCCGCCGGTGAGCGGCGTCAACAAGAACAGCGGCGCCGAGGAGCAGCGCGTCTCCTCCGACGACGAGAAGTTATCCGCGCTCGCGTTCAAGATCATGGTCGATCCCTTTGTCGGCAAGCTCGCGTTCGTGCGCGTGTATTCCGGCGTCCTGACCGCGGGCAGCTACGTTTTCAACTCCACGAAGGGCAAGCGTGAGCGCGTGGGACGCATCCTTCGCATGCACGCCAACCATCGCGAGGAGCTTGACGAGGTTCGCGCAGGCGACATCGTCGGCATCGTGGGCTTCAAGGACACGACGACGGGCGATTCGCTGAGCGATGAAAAGGCCCCGATCATCCTCGAATCCATGGAATTCCCGGATCCTGTTATCCGCGTCGCCATCGAGCCCAAGACCAAGGCCGGCCAGGACAAGATGGGTATCGCGCTGATGCGCCTGGCGGAGGAGGATCCGACCTTCAAGACCTATACCGACGACCAGACGGGTCAGACCATCATCGCCGGCATGGGCGAGCTGCATCTGGAGATTATCGTCGACCGCCTGCTGCGCGAGTTCAAGGTGGAGGCCACCGTCGGCGCGCCGCAGGTGGCCTACAAGGAAACCGTGCGCAAGTCCGTCAAGGCCGAAGGGCTTTTCAAGCGCCAGACCGGCGGACACGGTCAGTACGGTCACTGCTGGATCGAGGTTTCTCCCCGCAATCCGGGCGAAGGCTATCTGTTCAGCAATGACACCGTGGGCGGCGTGATTCCGAAAGAGTTCATCCCGGCCATCGACGCCGGCATCCGGGAGGCCGCGCAGAGCGGCGTGCTGGGCGGCTACGAGGTCGTGGACTTCGGCGTGTCGCTGTACGACGGGTCCTATCACGAGGTCGACTCCTCCGAAATGGCCTTCAAGATTGCCGGCTCCATGGCGCTGAAAGAGGCGCTGCGCAAGGCCGACTGCGCCTTGCTGGAGCCCATGATGAAGGTGGAGATCGTCGTGCCCGACGACTACATGGGCGACGTGATGGGCGACCTGACCGGCCGCCGCGGCCGCGTGGAGGGCATGGAGGCCCATGCGGGCCTGCAGTCCATCCACGGCATTGTGCCGCTGTCCGAGATGTTCGGCTACGCCACGGATCTTCGCTCCCGCACTCAGGGCCGCGGCAACTACACGATGCAGTTCGCGCGGTATGAGGAAGTGCCCCGCTCCATTGCAAACAAGGTGCTGGGCATCAAGGAATAACCGACAATCATCATTGAGGAAGGATTGAGTCAAAATGGCAAAGGCAAAATTTGAACGGACGAAGCCCCACGTGAACGTGGGAACGATCGGACACGTTGACCACGGCAAGACGACGCTGACGGCGGCGATCACGATGGTGCTGGCGAAGCACGGCGGCGCG
>Ga0208297_1000208_pt1 | contig 151922 bp, 122 predicted proteins | sample LMS_cellobiose_e_FD_187367 | JGI IMG/M metagenome (GOLD analysis project Ga0208297, IMG submission 187367) | Rumen-fistulated moose microbial communities from Alaska, USA - LMS_cellobiose_enrichment (SPAdes) (version 2) | ecosystem: Host-associated > Mammals > Digestive system > Stomach >... | reverse complement strand
AACCTAATAGGGGTTTGAAACCTATTCAACACCTGCGGAACGCGGGGAAGAGCCTGTTGACTTGCTTTCAGTAGAAAGGGGAATGAAACAGGAAGCCACTGAGTCTTTAGCTCAGTGGTAGTTCACATAATTTCTAACACTGGCAGTGTCACCAGTCTACTAATATTTTCCAAGGAGTTGAGGGTTTCGTGAATAAGCAAAAGGTCATACTGATACTATTATTAATTCTTCCTCTCCTTTTTGTACTGTATCTCTACAGCCCTTTTTTAATAATGGGTTTGATTGATAGCTCCTGGTACTATACTGAGGAGAAAGTTGATATCGGGTCTTTTGACTACAGTTCCGTACTTACAAAAGCGGAGAAAGCTGGTTATGAGGTGGAAGGCTCCTGGCCCTGGCCCGGAAGTTTTTCGGGCTTTGATCCCGGTGATGTCCCGGAAGTCCGGGAAAGTTTCGGAGGTGCTGCTCGTGTGCAGGATATAAGGTTCAATTATAATAGTAACTCCGAGCTAACGGTTTTCATTTGTGAAGACGAATCGGAAGCCAGAACCTATGTGGCGATTTCGAACTTCAGCCACTCCGACCCCGGATCTCCCTTACAGATATCGGAATTTCCGGATGACTCATGGATGCTTGAAAAATTCGGGCTTCTCTTCAGCCTGGATGAAGAAGCTTCGGAAAATTATCTTGGGGCTCTGAAAAAAGCAGCACAAAACCAGACCTGGAACGCTGAAATACAGGTGAATGAATCTCCGGATTTTCCGGGTGTATATGCCTATCTCATGGAAAGCAGTGACTATTCCAGTTACAGGTCACCTATGGGTATTTATGCGTACTCCACAGCAGGCTCGGACATAGAAGAAGTTTTTTTTAAGGACGGAAACCGGCTGGGTTCGGTAAGGTATTTTGTCCCGGAGGCGAGGATAATGACTTATGATAATGGGAACAGGTACATAGTTGACCTCGATGCCTCAGGAAAGGTCAGACTAGAAATCATAATGCCTGCAGGAAGCAGTGGAGAAATTATACCTGAAGAGGAATACAGGGCAGTTTTCAGGGAAATGTTTGAAGAACTGGGGCTTTCTTCTGAAGCGGCAGATAGTTTTGAATTTTTTGCCAGCTCTTCACGGATATGGTGAAACTGCCTGAGTTTAAGTAATTTTTTTAAATTTTATTATTTTTCCTTTAATTTGTATTATTTCTCCTTCTCTGCTTCCAGAGCTTTTTGCCTTTTCACGAACCTTGCTCCCATCTCAAAGGCTTTCTGACAGTCCTGTGGGAAAACTTCTTTTCGCCTTTTTTCCTTCTCTTCGGGATTGAAGATTGATGAAAGATACTTTGAATAATCATCAAACTGATATGTGTCAGTACTCCATAATGATTCGGAATACCCGAAGATCCTTGTTGCAAGCCACTCATTCATCTCAAAAACCTTATCAAGGCATAACATTCCAAAGTCTTCTTCCTTTATATTCATAGTGTAGATGAAACCAACCGGGATATTTTTCGGATAAAATGTCTGGACATCAACTGAATAAGTAATATAGGGAAATACATAGCGTTCCATAAAAGATCTCATTTCTCCCGTTAAGTTCCCGAGATAGATTGGCGATCCGAGGATTACAGCATCGGCTTCTTCCAGCCTTTCAAGCACAGGGGTCAGTTCATCTTTAAGAGCATCTTGCAAGGCTTTTTCCACCTTTTAATTTGCAGGCAAAGCAGCTTGTGCACCCTTTGAACTCAAGGTCATAGAGATGAACAATTTCAGTTTCTGCGCCTTCTGATGCTGCACCTTCAAGAGCTTTCTCCAGCAGGGTCGCTGTGTTCCAGTTCTTTCTTGGGCTTCCATTTATTGCCATTACTTTCATATTTTACCTCCAAACGTTCAGGTTTTATATAAATCTCCAAACAGGATAATATTTGCTGTCAATAAGAAAAGAAGAGTTAAAAAGGTGTGGTGAAAAATCAGGATTTACTATGTAGGTTTAAATCTGGATCTGATCTTTAATTCTCTAATTTTTCGATTTAATTCCAGTTTTACGGTTATTATTCTTATTTGATTTTTCCAAATCCTGAAATCCATATATAGGGCTCAAAAAATAGTCAGATCCCAAAAAAGGCGCATTTTCTTGAATTTAGTTAATCAACCGCGTTAGTTTCAGCTTATAAAATGAAATTTTATTTCCGATACGGCTAGCACAATTGCCAAAAAAAAGAACTGAAGCGCTTTGACCCTCCAGACAATATCAGATAGAAATATCAAATAGAATTCCGGATAAGTTAGGCAAGAAAACCAGATCATGAAAAAAATTGGAAGAAAAATAAAGGGTGTCTCAGAATTATATAAAATTAGGAAAAATATGGGGTATTTGCGGCTTTGATAAGCCGTTAACCCCCCTATCTGCACCTTTTAATGTTTATGCATTATTTTCAGTGCTTAGGTATAATTCTTAACACTTATGCATTGTGTGCAGGTGCGAAAGTGTTTCCCGGAAATGATGCTACCGATCTGGGCAGGTCAATATCCAGGGCTTCTTTCAGGACTTCCTCGATAGTCTCTACAGGTATGAACTTAAGTTCGTTTCTGGCATCTTCAGGCACATCCTCAAGATCCCTTTCGTTCTCTTTCGGCAGGATTACCTTCTTTATGCCTGCCCTGTGGGCTGCAAGGACTTTCTCTTTTATGCCGCCAACAGGCAGTACGGCGCCGCTTAGCGTTACCTCGCCTGTCATGGCAAGTTTCGGGTCAACAGCTTTGCCCGTAATCAGGGACGTCAGAGCCGTAAAAAGGGTCACACCAGCAGATGGACCATCCTTCGGGGTTGCACCTGAAGGCACGTGGATGTGGATGTCGCTTGAGGTGAAGTCAAAGCTGTTTACAGTGTTTGCAAGCCTTGACCTTACAAGGCTCAGAGATATCTTTGCAGATTCTTTCATAACATCCCCAAGTTGGCCTGTAAGCGTAAGCTTTCCAGTGCCTGGCATAAACGTACCTTCTATGAAGAGAATATCTCCTCCTACAGGTGTCCAGGCAAGTCCTGTAACCACGCCGGGTACATTCTCTTTTCTGGCTTCTTCCTGCCGAATTACCTCTTTTCCGAGGATTTCTTTAAGCATATCCACCCTTACAACGTAAGGAAGGTCGGCTTTGCCTGACACGATCTTTTCGGATACGAATCTTGCAATCTTAGCAAGTTGTTTTTTAAGTCCACGGACGCCTGCCTCGCGGGTGTATTTATCGATAATTACCTTCAGGGCTTCATCCTCGATTTTGAGTTTTTCCGCATCAAGACCGTGTTCATCCAGGATATAGGGAAGCAGATGGTCTTTTGCAATTGCGAGTTTCTCATTCTTTGTGTACCCTGAAATCTCAATCGTCTCCATTCTGTCAAGAAGCGGCCAGGGGATACTTGCTGTAGAGTTGGCAGTAGCTATGAACAGCACATCCGACAGGTCGTATGGAACTTCCAAGTAGTGATCTGAGAAAGTACTATTCTGTTCAGGGTCAAGGACTTCGAGAAGGGCACTTGCCGGGTCTCCAGAGTAAGAAGCTGAAAGCTTATCAACCTCATCAAGGATAAATACCGGATTTTTTGTGCCTGCTTTTCTCATGCCTTGAATAATCCTTCCTGGAAGAGCTCCTACATATGTCCGCCTGTGACCACGGATTTCGGCTTCGTCTTTGACGCCTCCGAAGCTGACCCGCACGTATTTCCTGCCCAGGGCATCAGCAATGCTTTTTCCAAGGCTTGTTTTCCCGGTTCCTGGAGGCCCAGTAAGAAGTAGAATTGAGCCCTGCTTCTCCTTTTTCAGTTTCATTACTGCCAGGTGCTGAATTATTCTCTCCTTGACTTTTTCAAGTCCGTAGTGGTTGCTCTCAAGCACACGCCGGGCTTCGGCAATGTCAATGCTCTTTTTCTCTTCGGTTACCCAGGGAAGGTCGAGCATAAGGTCGAGGTAATTCCTTATAACATTGGCTTCAGGATTGTGATTGCCTCCGGTTTCGAGTTTCTTCAGCTCGGACAGTGCCTTCTTTTTTACCTCATCAGGCATCTTTGAGTTCTCAATCCTTTCCCTGTATGCGGCATCACCTGATGCTGAATCATCTCCTTCATTGAGTTCTTCCTGAATCACCTTCAGCTGCTCGCGGAGCATTGCTTCTCTGTTCGACTTGCTTATTCTGTCAGTAACTTTTTTTGCCATTTCGATCTGGAGGTTAATATTCTCTTTATGCTTTGTCAGAATGTGGAGGAACAAAAGATACCGTTCACGAACTGAAGCTAGCTCCAGAAGCCTCTGTTTTTCAGCAAGTTTCACGGGTATATACGGCATGACAAATCCCATTATCTGGTCAATGGAATCCATCTTCTCGATAGGGCGGGTAAACTGCTCCGAACCCTGGAACTTCTTGCTTATTTCGTGAATTGTTTCCTTTATGTTTGCCATAACTTCAGCTTCAGTGTCCTCATCGAAGTCAGGCACATCATAGACAGGACTGTATGTCGCATAAAACAGCCCATCTCTTCTATATAGAGAGACTGCTTCTACTCTCTGAATAGCCTTTGCGACAACAAGATATCCGTCATCAGCAGGCTGTATAAATGTAATTTTAAGTAAATTTCCGATTTTATACAAGCTGTCTTCGGACAGTTCCGAAGCTTTTGTGCCGCTTTTTACTGTCAGCCCGATGGCATTCACAGATTCGGCATTTTTCATCTCATTTAACAGGATTTCGCCGGTAACTTTGTCAGCCATGAGTTTTGTCCGGCTTTTAGGATAAACCACTATCCCAAAAAGGGGTACTACCAATTTCTCTCGGTTTTCTCTAGTTTGCTCTGAATACATTGTCAATCGTCTCAATTATTATCTCAAGTATTTAGTTTCAATTAACCTAACTATTTTTGCGGACAAAAAAAATTACCTTATCTTTCCCAGAATTTTGATAAGCATGTCCATCTCTTTCTCATCCAGCGAATTTGCTATCCTCTCGATAACCTGCAATAAAGCGTGCTCCTCAGCATGGGCTATCGTCTGCCCTTTCTCTGTAAGACGAATGTAAAAAATTCTACCATCGTCCTGGGATCTCTCCTTGTAGACACACTCCATTTTGACAAATTTATTAATCATCTCGGTGATGGTGGGCTTTGAGTTGCTTGTGATCTTAGCAAGCCTGCTAAATGTTACTTCCTCGTATTCATCGATGGTTTTTAAATATTCGATCTGCTTGAGCGTAAGATCCGATAGCCCACACTCTGAGAAGATTTGAGAAGAGCATTCACTTTTAATTTTTATCAGTTTTTCAAAAATTATGAACAAATGCTCTTTTTTCTCCCTCATTCTCGATCTGATCTGTTAGTTAGGTTTTTCCTAATTATATAATTTTCGGTCAACCCTCTTTAGTCAGAACCTCTGCACTCAACAAACCGCGCGTCTAAACCATTGAGCGGCAAACGTTGCGTCGTTTGACCACGCCGTTTTAGTTAAAGCATGGTTTTTGATCAAACTTTTTTCTAAAAAGTTTGCGATAAAACCTTTTCGCAAAAGGTTTTCGCTCAAGCCTTTTTTCAAAAGGCTTGCGTTTCGCCGCTTGACCACGCCGACCACGTTGTTTTAGTTAAAGCATTGTTTTCGCTCAAGCCTTTTTTGAAAAGGCTTGTGCTCAAGCAGTTTTTTGAAAAGGCTTGTGCTCAAGCAGTTTTTTGAAAAGGCTTGTGCTCAAGCAGTTTTTTGAAAAGGCTTGTGCTCAAGCAGTTTTTTGAAAAGGCTTGTGCTTCAAGCTCTTTTTTTGTAATGTAACTAAATTTCTGTAAAATCGAAACTCAATAAGTTATTCTGCAGTAGATTTCACCAGCATCAAAGAGCAAATTTATACACAGTATACAAAACATTGACTCTTAACTTTACAGCAAACTCACTATACTAACGTTTAATACTTCCTGAATATAATTTTTTATGTGCATCACTTTTTTATACATTCATGAGTTTTAATATATATATACTTTATTTAAGGTGGTGTTCAAGATGGGGCATATATATACTAACTGGGAAGATAGACAGACAAAATTAGTGGGTGTTGTGAAATCTAAATATTCTTACTGTGCTAACTGTTTTAAAACGTTAGAATATGTGGGAAAAAGGAGCACGTTCTGTCCAGAATGTCGTGAGATCGAGAAGGAGAAGGGGCAAAAAGTTGTAGCTCTGGCGTTCCTGTTATCTCTTGTGCCTGGATGGGGGTATGTGTACGTTGCCGAAGATAAAAAAGCACTGGCTACGTCTATATGTACAGTTGCAATGTTCTTTATTCCTGTAATTGGATGGTTTTTATCGTTCATTATATATCTTGTTTCTATTGGAAACACAGTCAAGACGGCACAATTAATTAATGAAGTCCAGAAGCAAGTTTGAGCGCTTATATTTTTTTCGGAAAAACTATGGCGGGATAGAGGATTTTTTTCGAGAAAAGATCCTATGACATTCTTTTTCAATTACATCCCTCCAGTTCAAAAAATGGAAAATTTACAGAGAATTAGGCAGACTGCCTTTTTTAAGAGGTTTGAGCTTAAAACTCAATTTCTTCTCCATCGATCAATAAGCTTTTAATTACTGCATTTCCGTATTTATCGATGATAACTTTTGCATCAACCTGTTTTTGGCCTGTCTGCTGTTCCTTTTCGATTTCTATTCCCCTGCCTTCAGGAACGAAATAGCTTTCAATGCCGTAATCTACCCTGAGTTCCTTAATGGCGCCGTCTTCTGATTCCCAGTCATATATAATATCGTTTACCTTACCTTTGATGTAAAGTTCATTCTTTGGTGGGGTTGCGTAGATTTTTTCAGGTATGCCGTACCCATTTTCCAGCTTCAGTGACAGATATACAGGATCGCCGTAGTAAAAATAGGAATTCTCAGCCTCAATCCTTTCCATATCCAGGGTACTGATCTCGTAATTAAGGATGACGTAGTCTCCCCTGAAAAGGTCCCTTGGATCTACAGGCAGGGTTTTGAGCATAACTTCAGTGCCGGTCCTGAGGGTGTATTCTTTATAAGCCATAAAGCCTGAGAAAATCAGGAGCCAGAAAATAAGGGTTAAATAAAGGACTTTCTTCTGGTTCATCCGCATAATCTCCATGTACCTTTTATGATTCTACAGCTTCTGGCGCTCAAACTGAAGCTTTTTATTGTCCCACTCCCGCAAACTGAGCTTTTAATTCTCTTCTTTTTCTTTCCAGCACAACACTTATAGTCAGCAGGACAAGTCCCCCAATCATGAAAAAGAATGACCTTGGAAGAAGTTCCCAGAAGAAATCAAAATATCTTGCGAAAATCAGCGGTATAAACCAGAACATTGCAGTATTGACAATTCCGATGTCTTCGGTGCTGTACCCTACATACAGTAGCATAACCAGAAGCCCGAGGAAAATGATGTTAAAAAATCCCATATATGCTTCTTCTGTCATTGGACTGCGTATGGCTGTAAGAGTTATTCCTGCCATTAAGAACGAGATTGCAGCCATGCTCATACCTGTTTGGAAATCTTTAAGCTTTGATCGAAGCGGTTTTAAGAGCAGGACTGCCAGAAAAAGGATTCCTAAAAAAACATAAATTATGGGAACAATCTCTTTACCTCTTGATTCCCAGAATCCAAAAGTCTGTATAAATATTAGAAGGAGAACAGCTTGTAGCCCCATGAACTTAAACGCTGCTGCAGCATCTTTTACTTTTTCTGACAGCTCATGCAAGGTTCCCGTAAAATAGAGGGCAATGCCTGATATAAGGTAAAGGTCCAGGATGTTTATCATTTCACGAAAGTCATTTCTCTCACTGTACAGAAGTCCTATCCAGAGGTAAAAAGTAAAGAGCAAAGCCCGGCAACTGCAGTACACCTGTAGCCGTAGATAAGTGGAAAAACCCCCAGAAGCCATATCAGTACAAGGGTACTGTTGTTTGCATTGATATTGTAAATCTGGGCAATCAAAAAGAGGCTTGCTCCAAAAAGCAGAGCTGAAAGGAAAATCAGGGCAAAACCCAGCTTCGGATATTTCTGGTTTTCATATCTCAGGTAATAGCCGGCATAATGTACGCTTACAGTGCTTCCTGCAAGAAGAATTATCCGGAAAATGTCTCCTATCTTTTCCCAGTTGGAAGCTACAAAGAGGATAGCACCAATCCCGAGTAATATTGCCCCTATGATCGAAAAGGCAATAATTTGCTTTTTTGACCTGTGCTCCGTTTGATATTCCTCAAGGTCTGCCCACATTTTTTCGGCCTGAGCTTGATTAATTGTGCCTTCATCCAGCCATTTTCGGATCAGGTCCTGGTCAAACATATATTAATTCTATATGACTCAACTATATAAATAATCTCTCTATGTTTAATCCAGTAATCCCTGTTTTTGCCAGAAGTTTGCCAGACTATTTTTCACACTCAAATAATTCGCAACATATATTCTTTGACTTCCTTTACGGTTCAAGCTTTACAGACCAGTGTTCAGAAACATTGTTTCAAAAGCAGTTTGAACCTAAATTACATACCTTTTCTATCAAGCAATTTGAGGTGGTATGAAGATGAACTGTGGAGATTTAAAAATGGGCCAGGTTCTTCGCTGCGAAAGATGCGGTTTTGAGCTTGAGGTCGTAAAAGAATGTGGAGACGTTACCTGCGCCACTGAAGCCTGCTGTACCGGCGATGTAACATGCTGCGGAGAACCAATGAAACTGAAGCAATAAGCTTAGATAAATTTAACGGATGTGTAAAAACATTGCGAATGACTGGAAAAAGAGCTTAGTGATGGTTTTCTGGAATATGGGATCTCTAAGCTCATTTTTCTACTGTTTTTCATTATTTTCTAAGTATTATGTTGTCCCTTGATAGCTTTTTACTTCTTATACAGGTATTATGTAGTGATATTTTATTAGATCGTTCTTAAATAATTTTTATAAAGGTTACAATTTATAAAAACTATCCGGAGACTAGTAATGCTGTCAATGAATTGCGGCTAAATATCTCAGTTAAAATATTGTCCCCAAAATCAGCGGTTACCCTATGTAATTTATTATTACTGTTAACTCTCATGCCCATACTTATCCCTGATCTCGGATTCTTTAAGGACTTTGAGCCCCAATTTATCAAGGATTTCGGAAATCCTGTTCCTATCTTCGCTCTTCATGGATTTCCTGTCAAAATAAGCAAAATCAGCCTTTGATTTTTCAATAGCCTGCCTTATCAGGGCTTCGTCCACGAATTCCAGCTGGTATTTGGGAAAATTATGCCCGAAAGAGATTCCGGTTTCAAGCAGAAGTCCTGTCTGGCGTATGGCATAATGCCCGCCTCCGAAACCGAGAGCAGTAGGCACTTTCTCAAGGGAAACTGCAAGGATGGCTTTTGCAGCAACCTCGCCTGCATCAGGATCTTTCCACTGCAGCTCGGTGCTTCCAATTTCGGTATAAAGCGACGGAACGGAAAGTTCTGTGGGTCCGTGGTGGGTCACTTCGAGGGTAACATCATACTTCAGATCTTTTTGCTCAACCAGGCGCTTCATTTCCATAAGAATGGATTTCATGGCAGCCGGGGAGGAAACCGCAAGGGATTTAGGGCAGCCTCCAAGCCTTGCTTCATCTGAGGGATTTCCTGTGCAATGTACAGTCAGGGAAGAAATTTCCTCTTTACTCCGGTGTTTGGATGCAAAAATTATAAGAGAGGCTGGCAGCCCTATGTTTTCGAGTCTTCTGTCGAGCCCGTCCTGAAAGATATGCATCTCTTCGATTTCGATAAGCCTGAATTTTCCATCCCTTGATTCCCTGGCAGCAGAGAATCCAGAATTTTTAGGGAGTTCGAGAATTTCCCATTCCTCCAGGCTAAGGAGATGGGCTTTAATATTCTGGCTGGCAAGGTCGGGAGCAGAACTGATTATAGTTATTTTTGGAACAGGGTTTTTAGGGAGGTCTCTATCTTTTTTAATGGGTTTTTCTGGATTGCTATTATCGTTCATTTCTGATCAATTCGGGTGCTTAATTCGGGTTTTATCACTTTACGCTACCTATAGATTTCGTTAAGATAGATAAAATAAACCCTGAATTTCAGCTCTGGATATAAAACCTGAAGCGTCTGTGCAAAGCAGTGCTGAGTAGTCAGAAGGATAAAACTAGAATGAATAAACTAACTGGATGAGAGCCAGGTAAGAACTGGGGTAAAAAAACCTCAAGTGAAAAGTTATGAAGAAGCCTGAAGTCAAAAGTAGTAAGAAACATTGAATAAAAAATGGTGAAAGTTGATATCAAAAGCAATAAAAGATTAGTTTCCTGAAACTATAGAAAATGGATTTTTTTAAGAGAATTGTTTTGGGCAGACTCCTGCTTTCTGAGAAGCAGGGATCTGCGCTTTTTCAGGATGGGAAAAAGTTTTTTAAAGTGCTGAAACAGTTTCAGCCAATGTGGATGTACTGATCCACAAGTTTCCGAATTTCGTCGTTTTTGCCGTAGAGTCTCTCACTGAGCTGGTAGTCGTTGTAAGCTTCAAGGCTGCTGATAATCCCGTCAATCGTGCCTTCAGTAAATACATCGTATTGCATGAAGATCTCTTTCTTTTCTTTCAGAGCCTGGGCTGACTCGTAACAGGAAGCAGGCAAGTGTTCTAGCTCGGCAAGCCTGTCTTTGTGTTCATCCTTGAAGATATTCACATTAATGTAAAGTTTCTTTGAAAGATCAAGGGCATTATCCATCTCAAGACCATGGCGGGTACCAACACAAAGTCCGGCAAGGAGGAGATAAATGTTAGCAGAGCCGTCTGCAGCACGGAATTCATACGTCTGTTTGCCGTGGTAAACCTTGAGATCTTCAGAATAGTTCGGGTTTGCAGTGGTAATCATTTTGCTTGCATCACCGGTCCACCCAAGAGGTACGCGAATAAGTGCAGAGCGGTTTCTGTCTCCCCAGCAGATGTTCGTTGGAGCTTCCTGGTGAGGTACAAGGCGCAGGTAGGATGTCGGGATCGTGTTCCCAAAGGCGGTAATTGCTGAAGCGAGATCCAGGCAGCCAACGATTGCTTTCTTTGCAGAATCACTCAACTTTCCTTCATCGTCAACAGTTGCGGTCTTGCCGTCTTTCATGAGCCTCATGTGGATATGCAGTCCACTGCCTGCCTTTCCGACTGTAATCTTCGGGGCATAGCTGACAGTGACTCCATACTGGGCTGCAATCATTCTGAGCATCCACTTTCCAATGAGCAGACGGTCAGCAGCGTCCTCAAGATTTGTGGCTTCGAACTCGATTTCATTCTGTTCGTAGTAGTAGTTATCGTCAGTGAAATTTCCGACTTCAGAGTGCCCGTATTTTATTAATCCTCCAGCTTCGGCAATTGCGAGCATGGTATCTTTCCTGAGCTGCTCAAATTTTGTGAAGGGACCTGCTTCATGATATCCCCTCTGGTCAACAGCCGGGAAGTCAGTGTCAATCTGGTCTTTATCGCAAATAATGTAATACTCAAGTTCAGCCATTGCATTTAACTCGTAGCCTGTCTTCTCCTTAAGGACATCGTGAGCCTTCTTCATGATGTTCTCGGCTGAACTTGCAAGAGGATTTCCATCTTTATCGAAGTATGAACAGAGTAAGTCAAGAGTCGGGATTTCTTCAAACGGGTTTACAAAAGCAGTGCGGTATTTCGGCACGACATAAAGGTCGCTAGAGTCAGCTTCAATGTATTTGAAAAGGCTGGAACCGTCCACTCTTTCTCCGGTGGAAAGTACTGTATCAAGGTGTTCTTCACTCCTGATGATGAAGTTTAAGGCTTTAAGTCTCCCATCCCCGCCAACATAACGGAAGTTGAGCATCTTTATGCCATTCTCCCTGATAAATTTCATGATGTCTTCTTTGGTGAATTCATCTGCTGGTTTGTTGAGATACTGTACCAGCTTATTAGGATTCATTTTTATAGATGATGGTTTCATGGTTATCCCTTCTTTTTTTACTGCATATTCGGGCGTTAAAGCTTGTTAATTCCGAAGATTTTCAGGCTCACGGGTAGCCTCATTGGCTATAATTTTTTAAACTCTTGCCTGCTAGGAAGAAGATAACTTACTGCTGTCTATATAAAGATTTCCCTTTATTGTTTTTTATAAAAGAAATAAAAGAGTGGAGACAGCATAGCTCTACTCTTAATTTTCAGTAAAATTATATTTAATGATTAAATTGAGATGCCAGTTAAAGTTCCTTCCGTTGAGGTTTCGTCAGTTAAGGGTTTTGCCTAATAAATATATCATACGAATACAATATAACCATTAAATAAGTTCAATTCTCAAATTGCAGAAGTGGATGGAGATTTTATCTACTTCCCATTTTGAGCCAATTTTATTGCATTGGGAAGAATGGAGGAAAAATATGGAGACTTACAGTATTCCTGAGATTGCCAGAGACGTATTCTGTGTTGGGGCAAAAGATTGGAACCGCCGAATGTTTGATGCTTTGATCCCGCTGCCTCAGGGCACGAGCTACAACGCTTATCTTGTGAAAGGACAAGAAAAAACAGCTCTCATAGATACCGTGAACCCCGGTTTCGAAGAGGAGTTTGAAACGAAGATAAATATGGTTTCCAGTCTCGAAAAACTGGACTACCTTATTATGAATCATGCCGAACCAGATCATGCCAGTGCTATTCGTTATATCATGGATAGGGCTCCTGCCTCAGTGCTTGTTACGACGGAGAGAGGCGTGAAGATGGCAAATCTTTACCATGAGCTGCCAGAGGGTCGGGTTAAGGTTGTTGCCGAAGGAGATACGCTTGACCTAGGAGGCAAAACCCTGCGCTTTATCGAAGCTCCCTGGCTTCACTGGCCTGAAACCATGTTCACTTACCTGCCTGAAGACAGGGTACTTTTCCCATGTGATTTCTTCGGGGCTCACACAGCCCAGGGCATTTACGATGAAGACATAGAAGACCTTATTCCTCTTGCAAAACGCTATTATGGGGAAATAATGATGCCTTTTGGGAAAATGGGAGCAAAGGCTCTTGAAAAAATAAAGGATCTTGATATTGAAATTATTGCCCCGAGCCATGGACCTATTTATAAAAACCCTCAGCGTATACTTGAGCCCTATGCAAAGTGGACAGCAGGGGAGACAGAAAATAAAGCCCTTATTGTCTATGTGAGTATGTGGGGTTCCACACAGCTTATGGTCAGAACTATTGCCGAAGTGCTGATGAAAGAAGGTATAGATGTCAGGATGTATGACCTTGCAGTCTCGGATATAGGAGATATCGCAAGGGAACTGGTCGATTCCCGTGCTATTATCCTCGGGGCTCCCACCGTCCTTGCAGGCATGCACCCTCTTGCCGTTTACGGCACTTACCTTGTAAAAGCTCTCAATCCACCTGCAAAGTATGGAGTTATACTCGGATCCTTTGGCTGGGGCGGGGGAGCTTTGAAACAGGCAGGGGATATTCTTGTTCCTTCGAAGATGGAAGTTGTTGGAACACTTCAGGTGAAGGGCAAGCCCAGAGATGAAGATTTGAAAAAGATTGAGGATATTGGCCGAGAGCTTGCACAAAAAATGAAAACATAACCTGAAAAGTCTCTGCATTCAGACCTTGAGAACCCTCTTTTAGTGTACCTGTAAGGCTCCTTTCGTCCGTAAAATGCATTTGATCCAGTTTGGAGACCTTACCAACCTTTTTTGGCAATTATTTACGGCGCTACATTTAAGGTGAGAATCGAAATTCCGATTTTCATCTTATTTTTCTTTTTATGTAAATCTGACAAATTAATGGAGAATAGCAACACAAGTTACTGAAGGTCAGGATTACAATTATGCATAAGCTTACTGCAGACATAATGCCTGGATTTAAATTTGTTTCCGGGAACTAAGCCTTTTATTGGGATTAGAGCATTATATGAAAGTATTGGGATTAGAGCATTATATAAAAGGGTAGTTTGGAAAGAAAGGTAAGTAGACTTGATTATAAACTTTCAGAAAATAGTCTTTCTAACAGGTCTATCCAGTTTTTAGATTATCTTTGTCCTAAATCTCAAGTTCTGGACGCAGGGGTTTCTTATGAAAGGGGAGTCTGAACTAAAAAAGGAATTGAATTTGCTGGAGATTACTCTGGTAGGAATTGGTAATATTCTAGGAGCCGGGATTTATGTACTTATGGGAAGAGCTGCAGGGCTTGCAGGCAATATGGTCTGGTTTTCTTTTCTCTTTGCTGGAGCAGCGGCTGCACTTTCCGCCCTTAGCTATATGGAGCTTTCTTCCATGTATCCCAGAGCTGGAGCAGAGTATGAATTTGTAAAAAGAGCTTTCGGAGAACGCACTGGCCTATTTATTGGATTGCTCGTCATCTGTTATGTAATAATAACGGCCTCTGCGATTGCTCTGGGATTCGGCAGGTATTTCAGCAGCCTTTTCGGAAGCGGGTATTTAGTAGGGATAATATTCCTGTTTATTTTTCTCAGCTTTATTATGGTATATGGGATCAAAGAATCTGCCCGGCTGGCTAGTATGATAAGTCTCATAGAAGTAACTGGGCTTTTAATTGTCATTTACACCGGGTTCCCCTACCTTGGGACGGTAAATTATTTTGAGGCTCCTGATCTGGCAGGAGTCTTTGAGGCTTCAACTCTGATTTTTTTTGCGTTTCTCGGGTTTGAGGATGTTGTGAGATTGTCTCAGGAAACGAAAGAAGCTGAAAAAACTACTCCAAAAGCCCTGCTTATTGCCATATTTTTTACGGTTCTTCTTTATGTATGTGTGGCAGTAACTGCCGTAAGCGTGCTCGATTTTCGGATTCTGGGAGTTTCAGGAGTTCCGCTTGCTGATGTTGTGGCTGTTTCTTTTGGGAGTGACGCTTTTGTCCTTATGTCCTGGATTGCCCTTTTTTCCACTATGAATACTGTACTTGTGGTTATGCTTGGAGGGTCGAGGATTGTCTATGGCATGGCAGACGCAGGGTCGCTTCCAGAAAGTCTCTCCAGGGTGCATCGCAGATACCATACTCCGTGGGTCGCAATTTTCGGGGTTATCTGTCTCTCAGCCCTGTTTGTGCTGCTAGGGGATATTGCAGTTGTAGCAAATATTTCTAATTTCATGATCTTTATTGTCTTTTTCATGGTCAATCTTTCCCTGATAAAGCTTCGTTATACTGACCCCGACAGAAATCGTCCTTATAAAGTACCCCTGAATATCGGGCGTTTCCCCCTGCTCCCGTTTCTTGGTGCCCTCTCCGCGGTATTTCTTTTTTTCCAGCTAAGCCAGGAGGTCATAACTTACGGTCTCATAATTGCTGGAATCGCTCTGCTAATAGCACTGCTCAGAACCCGAAAGAAGCATCTGTCCAATACATATTAAAATTACTTAGCAATACATATTAAAATTACTTAGGAGCTTCATAAATTTGGACTTCAGTGAAAATGGTTAATAATAGCTTTCTGATGGAAATACAGATAAATAAATCTCCCTTTAATATTTAACTGCTTAATAGGATTTTTACTGGGTTTTAGATTCTTAATACCATCTTTTAGGGGCAAAATTATCTAAGCATATTCTTGGATCATCTACGATTTCTCGTTTCTTCTACAGGGATAAAAGGATTTTTCTTACCTTTAATATAAAAAAACATTTTAATTAAGCTTTTTTTCACAATATAACGACTTATATTAAATATTTAGTGTTTTGAGCTATTTTTATGCCTTTTGTTCATTAACAATTAGTTTTATATACCTTAAATTCTATTTGAATCGTTCTATTTCACGCATTGCCAAAATAATTGATTATAAACTTAATAATCATTACAAATTGTTGAGATACTAAAAATTATTGGCCAGTAGTTACATAAGTTTAATTACAGAACATTTTACATTTAGAGAGGGAGTCAATATGAGAAGAGAGCATTACGAATTTCCACTGGAGGATTTTATCTCAAGAGATGAGTTTGACCGAATTAAAAAATTCTCCCATGACAAAGAAACCCCGTTTTTAATCGTTGACCTGCAGAGAATAGAGCAAAGCTATGACGAACTGGTAGAGCAAATGCCTTTTGCGAAAATTCATTATGCTGTAAAAGCTAACCCCATGAATGAGGTTGTGCTTGCCCTGAAGAATAAAGGTTCGAATTTTGATGTGGCAACAATCTACGAACTTGATCAACTTCTCAGGCTTGATGTAGAGCCTGAAAGGATCAGTTACGGCAATACTATCAAAAAGGAAAAGGACATAGCGTATGCATACGAAAAGGGGGTGAGGCTTTATGTTACCGATTCTGAGAGCGATTTGAAAAAGTTAGCCAGAAGAGCGCCAGGATCCAAAGTCTTTTTCCGTATCCTTACTGAGAGTGATGGGGCTGATTGGCCTCTCTCAAGAAAATTCGGTTCGCATCCCGATCTGATTTATAAGCTTATTTTGAAAGCTGAAAAACTGGGACTTGAGCCGTATGGGCTTTCTTTTCATGTCGGTTCCCAGCAAAGGGACATTGGTCAATGGGACAATGCCATTTCCAAGTGCAAGTACCTTTTTGAGGCAGTGGCTGAAAAGGGCATACATCTGAAGATGATCAACCTCGGTGGAGGCTTTCCTGCAAAATACCAGGCACCAGCTCATGATCTAGAGACTTATGCACGGGAAATCCGGCGCTTTTTGCATGAGGACTTCGGGGAAGAGCTACCTGAAATTGTCATAGAGCCCGGGCGCTCTCTTGTCGCAAGTGCCGGAATAATCGTAAGTGAAGTTGTGATGATCTCCAAGAAAGCCAGATTTAACCAGTACAAATGGGTGTATCTCGATATCGGCAAATTCGGGGGCCTTATAGAAACCCTTGATGAGTGCATCAAATATCCTATCTTCTGCGATAAAAAGGGCTGTGCTGAAGAAGTAATCCTTGCAGGTCCGACCTGCGACAGCATGGATATTCTTTATGAAAATTACAAGTATACTTTTCCTCATACAATGCGGGAAGGAAACCGGGTTTATATCTTTACGGCAGGTGCCTATACCCAGAGTTACAGTTCTGTAAGTTTTAACGGCTTCCCACCTCTAAGGTCTTACCTTACTTGAATGTCTATTCAAAGCACTTGCTCCAAATGGCTGGAATCTTTAAAGGGTTTGTGAATCCGTTTTATTTTCTATTCCTTTTATTTTCTATTGTCTCAATTGCTTTTTTATGTACGTATTTATTGTATGGCATTATTTTTGTCTCATTAAATTTTTTAAAGGAAGAAAAAAATATACATCTATTCAGTAAATTTAATTAGAAACTATTTTTTAGACAGGTTATAATATATATCTCAAATAGTATATCAAGGAGTGCAGGTTGAGAGTTGTTGAGTTTTCTCTCAATCTTATGGGTTGGGCTCATCGATAGGAATCCACGGACTGAAAATGGATTCCTATCATTCCTCTAAACTTCTGTCATTTAATCTAAAAATCCTTTATTTCTATTTTTAAATAAAAACCTGTATGACTTGCTCTCAATGGAGGGAAGAATGACTCAAAAAATCGTTAAATCTTTAATTTAGCGGTATTTCACTTTATTGATATCGTCAACAATCAATATTTTAATTCTATGTATTTAATTTCATATTTTGATTAAATATTTTAATGCAATTAAAAGTTTTGCTGGAGAAAAAATGCAAAATGTGCTTAAAAATTAGGCTTAAGTATTTTTTTTTGGGTCGGTTATGATATATATCCCCACACCACTATAGAATATAGATTAAGAGTAATAGGGTTTCCTCTTAATCTTTGGGTTGGATCGCAGGTAGGGAAGAGAATAGGGACTCGACCCTACCATCTACTTCTAAATTAATCTTTAAGGTCACTTACGCTTTTTCATAATGTCCTTATTTTTAATAAACCTTATGACCGTTCTTAAATACATATTTCTATTTGTGCTATAGGCAGATCTCAGAATATTAACGCCCAGGCAAGCTATTTTTTTCTTTTTTACCCAGGAATCTTTGCAGCCTACAATTCTATTTACCACAGGATATGGTATATCCTGGCAGGTTATACGCAAGAGTAGAATCATCATCGCTAAAACTTTATCATCATTAAAAGTTTCTAGCAATTTTCAAATTAAACTTTGCTCTTAATGGGATGAATTCCCTCTACATTTTTAACCTCTCCAAACATACAGAGAAAAGATCATAAGTACATAATTGAAATAGTAACAGAAAGTAAGGGTTCTTGACCTTAATTACAGATCCTTTCAGATAAATGGCAACATTGTACATTATATATAGCTGGAGAATATATCTTGTCCGGATGATTTATAGTTCTCCAATCTTTGTGTCGGGAAACTACAAATAGTGGGTTCCTTTATTTCTAGAACTGAGAAGAGTGCGTCAATGAACATAACTTTAATCGGGATGGCAGGAGCAGGAAAAAGCACTATCGGAAGAGTGCTTGCAAAACGCCTTGACTACACTTTTATCGATGTGGATCACCTGATCACGGAAAATACAGGAATGCCCCTTCAGACCCTGATTGACAATGAAGGGGACTCAGCTCTTATCAGGTTTGAAGAAGAAGCTATCCTGAAGCTCGACCAGGTTGAAAACTGCATTATTTCCCCTGGCGGGAGTGTGGTTTATTCCGAAAAAGCCATGGAACATCTGAAGAAGATATCGGAAATAGTTTTTCTGGATGCTCCCTTCAGAAGCATTACAAGAAGGCTTCCCAATGCAAGAAAAAGAGGCATAGTTGGGCTCAGGGACAGGAGCCTGAAAGAACTTTTTGAAGAAAGGATGGCGCTGTACCGGAAATATGCTGATTTTTCAATAAAACTTAAGGGAAAAGAAAATATTAACGAAGTTGCTGAGAAAATTATTGAAATCGTTTGTAAAGGCAAGGTTTGAGATTTACGGTTAAACCTTTTTATTTAGTAGCTTACGGTTAAATCTTTTTATTTAGTTGCAGGCAACGCTTAATAAGATTTATCATTCCATATCTGGTTTTTAACTTATCTTACGCTGAACTTTCATTTGCATCACTGAACTTTCTTGAACTTTTTTTTCCTTTATAAATCTTAAAAACATTTCATTAAAAAACTTTAATCTAAGGATATTTTCCTTTGAGATCAATTTACTTTGAGAATAATTAAATATAAGCAGTTCTCTGAGCTGATTTATTTTAAAACAGTAGTTTAATTTATTAGGTATCAGGTCTTCAATCTGAGCAAAATCTCACATTTATCTATCAATTTAAACGTTTAAGCATCGGTCTGCAGGAAAAAGGTCCGAGCAGCAGGAGATATAAAATGGCATCAAGTCGTTTCATTATTACGGTTATAGGCAGCGATCGGGTAGGAATTGTTGCCAGGATCACTACTGTGATGGCAAATTTCAACGTAAACATTGTTGATATCACTCAGACTATTATGCAGGGCATCTTTACCATGATTATGCTTGCAGAAGCCCCACAGGAGAACTTTGACCTTGCAGCTTTCCAGGAAGCTATGGATGCCGAGGGAAAGAGCCTTGGAGTCGAGGTCAAGGTACAGCATGAAGATGTTTTCCGTTTCATGCACAGGATTTGATCTGGAAAGCCACTGGTCTGGAAAACTATTGATCTGAGTCACTAACTTGGTATGGAAAATAAGAGGGAACTTTAATGCTCATAAACCCGAATGAAATTCTGGAGATAATTATGAAGATCTGAATTGTTTACCATATTATGCTTCCCAATACCCTGGGGTTTAATTACAGAAAAGGATTGGATTCTCAGCACTCACGGCTCTTTTCTCAATTTCCCTAGGGCAACCTTATACACTCAGAGAACAGATTGAATTTAGACTTCAAGTCTGTGCATGTTTTAACAGGTTACCGTCTGGATATCCCTAATCTGTCTTTAATTTGCGAGGGTTGCCCAGCCCGATCTTATTGCAAAGGGGTTCAAGGCTGGGAGTGCCAAACTTACTGTATTTGCTATTAATGATTCGGGAGTGAACATCATTAAAAAAAGAAGTTAAAGTGGGCAAAAAAATTAATAGAGATCGTAAAATATTAAAAATAGAGTAATCCACTTAAAGATAATAGTTTGTTATAAATTTACGGCTTAGTCTATTTTTATCTATGAATTAAATCAAAAAACTTATCCTATTGAATAGCCGCCATTTATATGCATATTTTACTTAATACAAGAATGATTGAAGTTATAAAGTTTAAAAATAAAAAGAGTCATGCAATCTTTCCAACCAGATGCAAATCTCTTAAGGCTTCAAATTGAAATTAGTCAGGGAATATATCCCCGGTTATTCTTGAAATTGCTTTTTTTGCTTGAATAGTAAACCGCAGATTACTTACAGATCATTATTCCTGATTTATTGAGAGTTTTAACAGAATTATATATTGTGGAATAACTGCATAAGTGAGCTTGTTTTATCGAAAGAAGGTTTATCCAGTTTTCTTAAGACTATTAATATTAAGAAACAGTTATTCTAGTTTTCTTATATAATTTGTAATTCTATGTTTAATCGTACTTTCATGACAAAATTGCTCCTCTCCAACGGAAGCAAGTAACTCTAATGAATTTCAAAAGTTGCCGTGAAAGTATGAGTGGGGTGTTGAGGATTTTGGTTAGAATGTGCAATTCTCTAATCTAAAGTCCATCTCTACAGTACCTGAAAAGTATGAAATAATAAATAAAATTGCAAAATAGCGGAGGTAAATATAATGTGGTTTGGAAACTGTGGTTGGGGCGGCTGGGGCTGCCGTAACTGGGGCTGGCGTCGCTGGGGCCGCTGTGGCTGGGGCGGTTGGTGCTAAGAATTTAGTACTGAGCCCTGGAACTATTAAACATGGATGAAACAATATCAGCCATCATCTCAAAGCGGGAAGATTGTTTCTGATTAATCGTCCTGTCCTGAGTTGATGACTACATATTTTTTATCTATGAGTTAGCAGCTATAATCCTCATGTGTATGAGGACGAAAGATTCCCATTCAGGCTGATTTGAGCGCAGTGCATTGAAAGATCCTCTAATTTATTCATAGGTTGGGTCGAAATTTGTTATTTATTTATAAGAGTAACCAGGTTTTCTCAAATTTTAAATAAATACGTTAGGGTATTGAAGTTTAAAAATAGAGTAATTGATAACGTTAGCAATACTATATTTTCCATAAATATATGCGTTTTTAGCGCTTAAAATTAGTTATAGATAAAGAATATGATATATCTATGCCAAAGAAGTTTTATTTTTACCTAAATATTGAATTGTATACTAAACTCTTGATTTTATCAAGATACATAAAAAAATTAAAATTGCAAATTAAATATAAAACTAAACGTACTTTGTCAGTGCTGTGTTTCCTGTGATTTTTAATCACTACTTAATATTAAGTACTTATTATTCTATTATGTTTATATAATTTACAATAATATTATCGATTGCACTTCCTGGCAATTTAAGTTAGATCGATATCTCTAAAAATCAATCAGGTAAAGTTAATTGCCAGGTGCAATAATATAATTGGGGAGTAAATGAACTTTTGAATAGAGAATAGTATATCGTAGTGTACACTCTGAAAAATTGCTTACTCTAAACTTGGTTTATTTTCTCCTTAAGTAAAAGACAAGTACGAAAATAATATAAAAAGAATAGAAATAAAAGAATACAATAAACTTGGAGGAAAATATAATGGGATTTGATGGATGTTTTGGTAGATTCAAAGACTTTGACCGCTTCAAAGGATTCGGCTGTGGCTGTGGCGGCTTTGGCGGCGGCTGTGGCTGGGGCGGCTGGGGCGGCTGGGACGGCTGGAAGGGCCGTGGCTGCTTCGATAATTTCAAAACTAAATTCTTTAACATCCGCGGCTGTATAAGTGAAAAATGCTGAAAAATATGGCGGTAAATGGTGGGACTAAGCGATTTTCAAACAGTAATTGAAATCACTGTTGCTGACTATCCACCATAGACTAAGCTGTTTAGATAGATATTGACCATCTAAACAGTGAAGAATCAAAAATAAACTGTCCGTATTTAAAAGCAGTCTATACCAAAAATCGATGACGACTCATTCGTACAGTCCTTTGCCGGACTATAGAAGCTGGAAAACCTTGATTACGTAGAGTCTTAGAACAGATTAGAAGGTCTTTTCTAAAGTTGACCGGCATCTATTAAAGGGCTAACGAATGAGCCTCATCTCATCTTCCTCTTCTGGCTCTTTATGTATACTGAAGTGTTGTGTTTATTGCTCTTCTTCAATTATGTTTTCTATTTAAACTGTACTTGGAGTGTTATTTACTGGCCTTCCTGTAGGTCTCTGTCCTGATACCTTTAAGTTCACTCAGGTTTTTCAGACACTTACTCGTTTTTCTAAAAGACTTGAAACTGCTTAGTCTAAGCATCATGAAAATAGAGACTCTGTTGTTTTAGAGCTATCTCTATACGGTCTATACGAAGTATTTATCATACAAAGAAAGGAAGTATAGTTATGTATTACGCAAATAGAAAAAGTGATTCGTTATTTTTCAATAAAATCCATAGCTTTTAGAATCTATAATTGCGTTTAACCCAATAATAAGGATTTTTTAGTCAAGGCAACTTTATTTTCGTATGAACGTTCAGTTACAGGCAAAAAATCCCGGTTTTATCGAGGAAAATAAGAAATCCATTTGTAAATTAAATATAAAAGTAAGTCTCTTTTTTTAGCCAATAATTTGCCCAGATTTTCTAAGTCTAACCAATAATAAGGAGAAATTATTCTAGCAATATTATATAATTTTAAATTATATGTTTATTTTGACTCACCGGCAATTTTATTTAAACAAGTCTCTGTTTAAATAAAAAATCCCTTGTTGAGGGTTTTGAAATAATTGCCTGTGAGTTTATAGGTTGTCTGAGGGGGTTTATAGAAAGCTTGATTCGAAGATCGTACATGCCTATGCAAAAAATTTCACCTTCTCAGATATTCAAAACCAGATACAAAAGAGGTATTAAAAAGATAAAGTAAAACCAAGGAGGAAAATCTAATGGGATTTGATGGATGTTTTGGTAGATTCAAGGACTTTGACCGCTTCAAATGGTTCGGCTGTGGCGGCTGTGGCGGCTGGGGCTGTGGCCGCGGATTTGACTTCTGTAACAGGTTCAAATTCCGCCGCTTCAAATTCCGAAAGAACTGCTGCTGTTAAGAATACCTGACAAGTCTGAAAGATTTTGAGCATAATTCAAAACCAGGTATAAAAAGAATACCAGATCAAGGAAGAATACCTTATCAAGGAGGAAAATCTAATGGGATTTGATGGATGTTTTGGTAGATTCAAGGATTTTGACCGCTTCAAATGGTTCGGCTGTGGCGGCTGGGGCGGCTGGGGCTGTGGCCGTGGATTTGACTTCTGCGATAGGTTCAAATTCCGCCGCTTTAAATTCCGAAAGAACTTCTGCTGTTAAGAATACCTGACAAGTCTGAAAGATAGCCACCATCACTGAACCCAGTAAGCATCACATGTGAAAGAATATCAGCAGTCATCTTTTCAAAGCACACGATATAGACCCAGTTAATATCGTGCTTGAATTGATGACTCTATTTTTTTTATGCGGTTAATTATTCCATGTTCTTCGAACAGTTTTTCTAATAAAATTAATTCATTATTTTAAATATAATTTTTATATAAATATGAATATTTTAAAGGTTCTTTCTTTTTAAACTTGATAAATGAAAAATAATTTATAAAATCCAGCCCTGTAAAAATCTCATTTTTTAAAACTTACAATAAGATTATAAAAGTAACAGAACGATTATGATATAAAATCCGATGAAAGATGTTATCCTATTCAAACCAATTAACTTTAACTTCAGAGGAGCAGACAGGAGTGGGATTCTTGGGGTCTAGAGCTCCGTACCAGGTTTCCGGAAAATCTCAAAGGAAAAACATCCTATGCTTTATAGGGCTACATAAATGGAAAAGAAGCGGCGGTTTGAATATTTACGCCTCGAATGTGAAAGAAAAGTATTTTGTATGTACACGCTGTGGGAAAACAAAAACGATTTATGAACCGAAAAAGGAATAAAGTTTTAACAGAGTCTCAAGGAAATGACCTGACCCTTACCTGTCGGTTGATTCCTGCATGTTGACCCGACTTTTACTTTATAAAGGGGACATATCAACTCCTTTATTTATATGTTTCTATTAATTTATTTTAGCCTCATTGTATTAACACCAGACTCCGACAGGTGCTTATAGCAAGCCCTCTCCATAAATGGAAATCCTCGGCTCACGGGTCTGCAAGACACTTTCGGCTTTTGTCAATTTTCCCAGCTTATGTGCCAGAGGTTATTATTGGGTGAGGATATTTATTCATGCCAGAAAAATTATATATTTCCATTTCGAAAACTATTCTGGTAACATGCAAGAACTAGAACTTCTTCCCCTGATACTCAGTCACCAGACATTCTTTCAAAATTTTTCAGAGTTAGTTCCCCGTGACATTTCCCCCCGCTGTTCAGTGGAAAGCAGTGAAATCAAGCTCATCTCAGGCCCTCCTCACGCAGGTAAAACTTCTTTCCTGAGTCAGGTTGCAGGCTCTGTGGATGGAGCAAAACTCTATATCGACTTTGAAGACAGTCGGATGCAGCAGATTGGACCAGAGGGTTTGCAGGCTATTGAGAAAACTGCAGCTGAGCTTTGTAAAAGGGAAACTGAAGATAGAGCAGCCCGGGTTTTCTACTTCCTTGATGAAATCCATAATCTCCCTGAATGGGAAAACTGGGTTGACAAGCTTCACACACAGGGGGCAGGAATTTTCCTGACTTCATCTAAACTAAAATTAATAAATGAATTCTCCTCAAGGTTTGAAGGAAGAGGAAAAGTTCTAAGGCTTTTCCCATTCTCTTTTAAAGAATACCTGCGGATTAAAGGTGCAGGAATACCGGAGCCAGGCTTTTTAGCACCCTCCAGAAGCGATGAACTATTGTGCATGTTCCTGCAATACTTTGAAAGTGGTGGTTTTCCGGATGTAATAAAAAATGGTGACATAAGTTTTTCCCGGGACTACTTTGAAGAAGGTCTGCAACAAGGGGCTGTAGCCGGATATGATATCCAGAAGCTAAGAAATCTCGCTATATTCCTGATCTCGAACATGGCTTCGGAATACTCCCTCGATACCTTAAAAAAAGTGTGCGGAATTGAGAATGAAGAGATCATAAACAGCTATCTTGATTATCTGGAAGACATTTTTTTACTGTACAGGGTCCCAAAACTTAATGTTTTTCAGGAAGATGGCGGTATTGAAGAAACCCCCTGTAAAGTTTACATAGGGGATACAGGCTTTTTCAAAGCAGTATATCCTGATTACCCTGATAGCCTCGGGCTGAGATTTGAAAACCTTGTATTCCTTGAACTGCTTAGGAGGGAAAAACAGGTATTTTATTTCCAGAACAGAAAAGAATGTGATTTTATTATTAAGGAAAAGGACAGCCAGAAAGTCTCGGCTGCGATTCAGATCTCGGTTTGTTTTGGAAGCCCAGCAGTCAGGGAAAGAGAAATTCTGGGACTTACAGAGGCGCTTGAAGAATACGGCCTTGAGGAAGGGCTTATTCTGACAATGGATGATGAGGAGATCGTAAAAGTTGAAAGCAAGAGCGGAAAGAAAATAATTCTGGTCAAACCGGTGTGGAAATGGATGCTGGAATAGTCTTTTTTCCAGCCTTTAATTGCTACCAAAAATCATAAAAAATAACAAAATCCTAACTGGAATACTATATCACAGATGCATCACCTTTAGCTCTGTTCTGAGCTTAAGTGAACCAGGGGAATTGTTGCGAAGACTTCAGAATATTTCCACAGGTCAGTTTCTTACCTTAATCCTTTTCCTGCAAACTTAGTTTATTTTAGTGTTCTTGCTACTTTTTCTAAGAACATTAGATAAAGATAAGAAATTCAGTTTTTAACTGGCGAATCTTTAATAGGAGAACGTGAGGAAATAGATTCTTATATCCTCTCGGCTAAAGACTCAGGATTTTTTTTGACTTAAGAATTTTTCAGTGACATTATTTTTCCAAGGATTAAATATATATTATATTATTAATTAGAAGTATTAAGGGTGGGTAAAGAAAAATAGTGTACTGGTCTTAGGCAGAAAGGCTTTCAGATCTTCCCGAAAAAACAGAATACACTATTTTGCGGTTTGAGTTAAATAATTTGGAGATTGCTGGTCATTTTATTACAACTAATATAATTGACTAATAATATTTCTAAAATTTGATTTTAAGAAAAATAATACAGGAAGAAGGGGTATGGAATTAGAAAGCAGGGAGAGGATGAAAAATATTCATGTAAAGCCGATAAATATCTGGGAAGACTTTTTTAAGGATAAGACACATGGAGGGCACAGGTATTCAACTGAAGAGTTTCTTGCCATGGAAGCCAGGGAAAAATTATTTCACCTTGATGGAGGCAAAACCCTTCTCGACTTCGGATGCGGCTCTGCAGAACTCCTGACATACTATGCTCCTGAGTATGAAAAGCTTGTAGGAGTGGATTTTTCCCCATCCATGCTTAGAGAAGCAGATAAGAGGATCAAGGAAAAGCAATGCAATAACATCGACCTGATCCTTGCTAACCATGAAACTCTCTGGGATAATCTGCAATTCGCCTTTGATCGGATAACTGCAGCCGGAGTAATCCAGTACTTAACATTTCAAGAGGTTGAAGCCTTTATTGCCAATGCATCAAGACATCTCAATCCTGATGGTAAAATAGTCTTTTTTGACGTATTGGACCCCCGACTATATCCATTATGGAAATTAGGGTTATTTGCACCGAAAGCAGGAGTCTTGAAAGCCCTATACAGGATATGGTGCGACCTCCGGTATTCTGTATCTGCAACTTTAAAAAACCGCCCAAGAAACATTTACGGTTTTTCCCATAACCCTTATAAACTTCAGAGAATCGCAAATAAGCATGGTTTTGAGATGCGCTATGTGCAATCAATGTATTATGAATATAAATATCATGCAATAATGTTCAGGACTTAAACGGCAACACACTGCGAATTATATAAGGCTCAATAAAGGTTACTAAACCTCCTCTGAACCTTAGTTTTTCTTGTTAGCTTTTCTTATTCTTCTTATTTTATTTTTCTTATTCTTATTTTATTTTTCTTTATCTGAGTGATTTTCTCCCTTATTTTGAAGTCCAATGTTGTTTACTGCTGTGTTTTCTGAACAGTCACACAAAGCTCTGTAAAGCTCTTTGACATCAATATTCATTGTATTTGCTAGTTCCTCTGCTTCTTTTTTACAGTTGTAGATTCTCTCAAACGCTTCAGCTGGATCACATTTTTTCAGGTCTGCAAGAGTCTTTATACTTGCAAAATAGCAGATGCAGTTTGCTTTTTTCTTGAAGTTTTTAATATCTTCTTCCGAATATCCACATAAATCTTCGTAAACTTCTTTACTGCAAATAGATTTGTTCTTTGCTATTTCTTCTGCATCTTTTTTGGAAATGCAGATTTTTTCAATTACTTCAGCTGGATCACATTTTTTCAGGTCTTCAAGAGTTTTTACGCTGGCAAAATAGTAAAGCTTGAATGCCAGATCCCTATCCATATCAAGTTTTGTGACAAATTCTGACTTATCAATACTCATGTAGGTCCGAGCCCTGTCAATATACATTTTAATCTGCTGTCCGGAATAGCTGTCAAACCTCTCTTGTTGCTCCGTAACTAGGAGTCCCATATGTTCTCCCAGGTTTCGGGTATCAAAATTCAATCTATTTTTCAGGATCTTAGGATCAGAGGCTGCAAGTTCTTCTATGGACCTTACTTTTACATTGTACAGTGCATACACCAGATCTTCATCTAATTTCAATTTTTTTACAAGTTCAGATTCTTTAATCTGGTATTCAGTCCTGGCTTCAAACTCACTCTTTTTATCTCCTGGAAGAAGTTTTTGAACCCAAGCATAAACCCATTCTTCTATAGTCTTGGTAAATACTCCTGCAAAAAAAGAAAATACGAATATAGTATAATCATCTATGTTGGTTCCCTCTTCCATATTTCGCATGTATTTAAGGATATAAAAGCCTATTAGTGCTATAAAAGGTGCAATAGTAATTCTTCTAAGATATGACCAGGCAATGCTTATTTTTTTGTATTCCGGAATGAGCTGGCAAAAAGTATCTTCAATACTTAAATAAAGGTATGAGAGTATGCCAATAGAGGATGCAACTATTATGTAAACTGGAAACGCCAGACTCTCTATCCCATAAAATGTAACATAGTCTATGCGCCTGATATGGAAGTAAAGAAGTATTGTAGGCCACATGAGACCCATAAAAATTACAAGAAAATTCCTTACTATATCGTGAAGGTTGACTATCAACTCATTCTCATCTATCAACACGCGACTTTTATTTATTCTGACTTTATCCTTGTCGACTTTTACTTTAGATTCATCTTTTTTACCTTTATCATCGTCTATTTTCTTTTCATCGTTTTTCACTTTCTTTTCGTCAATTTCTAAGCCATCTGTATTTATTATCGCGTAATCTTCGTATATTGTGACCTTATCTTTGTCTACTATCAGGCTGTATCCTTCTTTATCTCTTTTAAAGAAGGCACTATATAACACAGCAATAATAATTAAAGAAACTATGATAAAAATCAGCAAGTAAAAGTAAGAAAAGATGGAGGAATTAACAGCTACTGACAGGAGCGAAGAAATAGAGGGATTAGCTGTTTCTGGCAGGAACGTCTCGAAACAGGGCAAAATAGCGGAGGAATTATTTGTTCCTAGCAAGACAACTCGGGGACAGAAGATAATGAAAACAATCAACACTAGAAGTGCTATAAGTACAAAGATAACAAAACAAAAGTTCATTTTGTCAAAAAATCTTGACACCCAGCTTAAAAAAAGAAGGTTTCCATAAATAATCGGTAATAAAAGAATCCACTCATATTTCTCTATTATAAGTGGTTCTTGTGTATTTTGTGGATTGTTTGAACCTGTACTTCCATTTCCTTGCCCATAACACCCCTGAACCAGCAGACAACAAGTAAGAATTACCAGTATGAATTTGAAAGCTCCACTACCCCTCCACATAAACAGTTATTTGCAAGTTCAGTTATATATAGCTAATTTTATAGATTGTATAATGTTATATCGATAGAGTATATTATCAATAGAGAGATAAATCGATATAGGATCATCTCAAAGTAAATAATTCAATCTCTCATTTTTATAGTAGTCCGATGAATTACATCGATGTTAAATAAGCAAATCCTCAATTCCTGCTTCTCTTACAATATCGATTGCCCTGGCTTCTTCTTCCGGGGTAAGGTGGCGTCCAAGATCCGGATACTCCATAGCCCGGTAACATGGCCTGTATTGAAACATAAGGTTGAACCTGATTTGCGGGATATTCTTTGCGACCCATTCTGCAATGGGCTTTGTACAGCACTCAAGGTGGCTTGGAAGAACCAGGTGACGAAGGAGGACTTCTGCGGTCTTGTAGGCGAATTCGAAATTGGGCTGCACGACTTCAAGATAATTTTTTATCTTTGAGTATCTCCGGGCACATTCATTGTTTCCGTACTTGAAATCCCCCAGGTAGACATCCACAACCCCTTCGAGCATTTCTGCAATTTCCCGGGAATGGTACATATTTGAGTTCCAGATTACAGGCGTGTTTACAGAGATTTCACGGATAGTTTTCAGTGCAGTATGTGTGTGTGGGGTAGGAGTTACGAAATTTACATTCCTTGCTCCATGCATTCTCCGCAGGTCTATTAACTTTGCAAGTTTCCTGGGTTCGATGCGGGTTCCGGAATCAGGGCAGGTTGAAATATCCCAGTTCTGGCAGTATACGCAGGCGAAGGTACAGCCTGTAAAAAATATCGTATGAGAGGGCACAAGTTCTGGTTCTTCTCCCATATGCAGGAATTCGGAGGCATAATTTGAGAGATCTGTCAGCCTGCAGAAACCTTTTTCACCTGTTTTCCTGTTAACCTCACAGCGCCATCCGCAGCAGTGGCATTTCTCCAGCATCCTGTCCACGATTTCAACCTTAAGGTCGAGGAGGGAGGGACTGGCTTTCGGCATTTCCAGAAAGCTTTCGGTAAAAAACGTTAACCTGTCAGCCGTATCCTTATAAGCAAGAGCTTCTGCGGCTTCGATTTCAAGATTTTCCCTGAGTTTTCGGTATTCTTCGATTTCCTTCTCATGAATTTTCCTGAGTTCTTCAAGCTGCATGCCTGGATCAAACTCGGCAGGAACTCTTTCTGTTATCTTGAAGAGGGCAGGCATTTCATCTTTTTGCACCTTGAAGTAACGTTTCAGGTACTTCGGGGCTCCCATATTGAAATATTATCCGGCATGGATTATAGGCTTATTGTTTTCTTCTTCCTGTTTTTAGTTCTTACTTTCAGTTACGATTTTTTGTTCAGATCTTTAGTTCCAGTTTTTCATTTAGATTTTAAGTTTTAGTTTTCCATTTAGATTTTCAGAGCTCTTGTAAGCAAAGTTATAAAAATAAAAAAAACTTTAAACGCATTTTAATTGCCGTCTTCACGGTGATCTCATAAGTACTTAAACGAATTGTAAAATAAAAGGTTGTAAAATAAAAATGGAATGGTTTTTTCTTTTTATCGCGGGGCTTTTTGAGGCTGCGTGGGCAATCGGGCTGAAATATACCGGCGGTTTCACGCGGCTTTATCCCAGTATTTTTACCGTCGTTTGCATGATTCTTAGCTTTTATTTCCTGTCCCAGTCCCTGAAAACCCTGCCAATAGGAACCAGCTATGCAGTCTGGACCGGAATAGGAGTTATTAGCACCACTATTTTAGGAGCTCTGCTCTTTAACGAGTCCCTGGATCTTGCCAGAGTTTTCTGTACTCTTCTGATCTTCTCAGGAATAGTCGGACTCAGGCTGATTTCTCAATAAAGCCAGGTAAAGTTTTTGTAAGTTTTTATTCTCTACTCTCTTATCTACTCTTCTTTATTTTTTCTATTTTTTCTTCTCCGATTGCAGATTTTTAAAATCCCATCTAATACTGCTATTTTCCTTCAGGGCGGGGCACTAAAAATTAAAAGCCTGCACATCTATTTATATTGGGATTAAGCCCGGAGGTTAATCTCAATTTTCAGTAACTTTAGTAGCCTTCGGGAGATTATGGAGGAATATTCTGGCTACGCTTGACAATACTACAATTAGTCTCTGGGATTTGATGTCTCTCCTGTTTATACTTCTGTTACTATACGCAGTAATCTACCCGCAGTCGCAGCTAAAGCAAATTCGCATGAGGCGCATATCAAAACTGAAAGTTATGGAAAAGCTACACGGCTGCAAGGTGCTCACTATGATCCACAGGCGGGAAGCAATTTCCGTTTTCGGGCTGCCTGTCTATCAGTACATAGATGAAGAAGATGCCGAGCAGATCCTGCGCTGGATAAGGCAATACCAGGATTACCCGCTTGAACTCATCCTGCACACTCCCGGCGGGCAGCTCCATGCCAGCATCCAGATTGCTCGTGCCCTAAGGCGGCACCCTAAAAACACAAAAGTTATTATCCCGCATTATTCAATGTCAGGAGGCACAATTATAGCCCTTGCTGCAAACGAAATCGTGATGGATAAAGATGCCGTTATCGGACCTATCGATCCTCAGATAGGAGATTTCATGCGCGGGACATTCCCTGCCCCTTCCTGGATCTATGCCGCAGAAACAAAAAAAGAAAAAGCCGATGACACTACCCTTGTTATGAGCGACATCTCAAGAAAAGCCCTTAAGCTAACCAGGGACGTCGCAAAAGAGCTTCTCGAAGGCAAAATCCAGCCAGGCTCCTCTGGTGAAAGCAGGCTCGATGAAGTGGTCGATAAACTGGTAAGCGGGGAAATGATCCACAGCTTCCCCCTCTCAGCCGCCGAGGCAAAAGCGATCGGGCTTCCCATAAGCACAGATTTTCCTCAAGAGGTGCATGAGTTCATGAAACTTTTCAAGCCTGTAAAAAGGAATGTGGAATACGTTGAATGAGCTGGAATCAGAGTCAGCCTGAAGGGGCGTCTTAAAAGCTTTAAATGATCCTAAATAATTTCAATTTTTCTCACTTCTGGCACCTCCGGGAGCAGGTAGTAGACAAAAGATTTTGTTCCGCCCTTAGAATATCCATTTCGTTTTCCCAGCAGAGGTTAGGGCCACCAAGAATCCAAAAAAAAATAAAAGGATTATTAGGCGTGAACCTGGATGGCTCCACCTCCAATAAGCTGCTGTGCGTTGTTGTCGTACACAATGTTTTCAACAGAATTGTCCTCCCACCAGATTTTTATCCGGAGGGCGTCGGGGTTGCCATCCGTGGCCCAGATCATGAACTTGTATTCCTCATTATTTGGAGCAAGACTGTCATTTATGGTACCCTGGCCAAAAAGCTGAGCATTCATCCCTGCATTACTCACTATCAGCCATTTGTAGCCAGTACTCTCAAACCTTAAATTAGCCTCCTTGAACTTAAACTGGGCATTTCCCTTGGGTATGGTTGCACCTTTCTGATACTTTGAGACAAACTCGAAATCAACCTTACCGGTCAAAGTTGGGTTCCCCTCATATGCTTCTGATAGGGAATTGAACCAGCCGCCCCCTGTAACAAACCCGCCAGTTGGATCGTAGATAACAATATAGGTCTCAGCAGTTTCAGTGTCGGATGCTCCAGACGAATCAGTTACTGTCAGAGTGATGGGATAGATACCAGGTGTAGTGTAGGTATGCGTCCCATTGACAGTGCCCGATCCACCTGCTTCGGTCACGATACCATCACTTGTAGTACTGTCACCCCAATCCCACACTGCTGTGTGGGTGTCAACCGTGTCCGGATCGGTGAAGGTTCCACTGATACTGATCTCTTCGTTCACAGGAACAGGATCTACTGGAACCATAATGGCAGTTATTATTGGTGGTACAGTTGGATTTACAGTAATTAAATCTGGTTTTGTTGAGATATTGTAACCGTCAGCATTACTTACATTCAAGCTAACTGTGTAAGTTCCAGGAGTACTATAAGTATGGCTGGGATTCTGAACCGTAGATGTCTGACCATCTCCAAAGCTCCAGTTCCATCCAGTTGCATTCTCAGATAGATCGGTAAACTGGACAGTTAGAGGAGCAAAACCCTGAGTAACATTGCTTGTAAAATTTGCTATAGGAAGCATGGGATTGCCAGGGATCGAGGGATCACTGGGCATAAAGGAAGCATACTTCAGGTCAAAGTTATCTTCATAGTCAAAGTAACTTATCCTTGGGTAGCCTGTATTTGGGTCAAGAGCAAGGGAATTCGATAGCCTGACCTTTCCTTCGGAATCAACGATCTCAATATTCCATGTCGACCCATCATAAGATGCATACCACAGTCTATAGTTACCTTCAGAATAGCTTATTCTTAGGTAGCCAGTGTTCGGGTCCAGAGCAAGCGAATTTACCGCCCCGACACCGGCATTTCCCTTAGAATCTACGGTCTCAATATGCCATGTGGACCCATCGTAAGCCGCATACTTTAAATCCTCCAGGTATGTAGTGTTGCAATAGCTTATCCTTGGGTAGCCGGTTTTAGGGTCCAGAGCAAGCGAATTTATCCACCCGAAACGTCCCACAAAATCTACGGTCTCAATATGCCAAGTAGACCCATCGTAAGCCGCATACTTCAAGTAATCGTTTGTTTCTTCATAATAGCTTATCCTCGGGTAGCCGGTTTTAGGGTCCAGAGCAAGGGAAGTGTAATCCCCGATATTTCCCTTAGAATCTACGGTCTCAATATTCCATGTAGATCCGTCGTAAGCTGCATACATCAGGTCATCGTTTTTCACATAGCTTATCCTTGGGTAACCGGTTGTAGAGTCCAGAGCAAGGGAAGTATAATCCCCGACATTCCCCTCGGAATCGATGGTCTCAATGTGCCAAGTAGATCCATCGTAAGCCGCATACCTCAGGTCATCGTTTGTATATGTATCACCATAACTTATCCGTGGGTAGCCTGTGATTGGGTCAAGAGCAAGGGAACTGCTAGACCCTGCATTTCCCTCAGTATCTACGGTCTCAATATGCCATGTAGATCCATCGTAAGCCGCATACTTCAGGTCAAAATTAAAGCTGAAGGGTGAATGCGTGTAGTAGAATAGAACCATAGCTTATCCTGGGGTAGCCTGTGGTAGGGTCCAGAGCAAGGGAAGTGCCACACCCGACATCTCCCTCGGAATCAACAGTTTCAGTATGCCATACACTAGCTGATGCTGGTCCTATACCAACCCCTATCAATAGAAGCAATGCAAAGAGCCTAATGAAAGGAAAGTTGGTCCATGAGGCTTTCAATTTTCTCATATTATCATCCCTTAAATTTTTTCATATTATCATTCGAATAATATTCCTTTCTTAATATAAAAGTACCAATTTGACTATTTATAATAAAAATGTTTTGTTAATACGAAACTATGGCTTTGCTTTTCATTCTATAGTAATATTTCGACGTTTAGTTTCTCGATATTTGGAAAGTTTACGCAGATCACCGTACGATTTTATATCGTCTTCATTCGGTCCTAAGACATGCATACAAGCTACCGAGCTTAACAGCATGTTGACCATGCTTCCATTCTCAGCAAAGAATTGGTTACCCTCAAACAGGTTGCAATTTATTGATGCCAGAGGCTTGAGATCTGGTCCGCATACTATAAGTGTAGAAGTATATCGAAAACAGCGCTGGGATGGGCAGATAGGACTGAAGTGACAAATTGAGAGAAGTTTAGAACGTGAGAAGAGATAGAACGTGAGAAGAGATTTATTTAATTTTAAAATCTACTCAATAATTTGTTTAAAAAAATTTTTAGTATATCCTTAAGTTTAATTTAACTTCCTGTTTTTCTCACCCTTGCATTCTCTTCACTCAATCCTGTCCAGATAACTTTGTATCCCAGTTGTTCAAGAACAGGATAGTAAAGGCTGCGGTCAAGCCCAAAAGATTCAAAGACTTTCACTGCATCGGCATAGGTCTCTACTGCCCCCGGCTTTCCGAGTTCCAGATTAATTCTTTCGAGCAATTGTCTGTGAATTAAGTAATTTTCAAGGAGCACGTAATCCTGATATTTTTCTAACTCTCTGGTTTCTTCGGATTTTTCGGATTTTTCCGGTTCTCCTGCTTTTGCAAGCCTGTCTGCTACCACTTCTTTTAGGGCATCAGGCAGTACTCCTTTTTCGGCTGCAATTTCTTCAAGGTTTATAAGTTCACCTGAAAGCGAAAGTTCCATTTCCCCAAGTTTCGATCGGTCTTCTGAAAGCTTTTTTTCCTCGTACCTTCGGAGTATCTGCATGACCTCGTTTGCCGGGATTTTTTTATCAAAGAAAATAACTTCCTGCGATGGAAAATCTTTTTCAGAACACTTGAGTTTCCTGTCAATCAGGAGAATTACAGGTTCTTTCACCTGCTTGAGTTTCTTAACCTTGTTTTCAAGGTATTCCGGTGTCCAGAACCCCACAATCTCAAGATATACCTTTATACCATCCCGCTGCAGGGCAAAGTCAGGGACAAAAGCATGCTTTCCGGCTTTAAGAATTGTCGGTTCCCTTATTATCTTCCAGCTCCCAAGACTGAAGCTGCCGAACATCTGTTCAAGCTTGCTGTCATAGGCTGCATCTTCGGCTTCGATTTCCTCAGTTCCAGCCTGGTATTCTCCCTTTTCTTCTTTAATCTGAATTTCCGGAGGGAGAACCCCCGGGGTCAGGGCTGCTTCAGGCGTAACTTTGAATGCTTCTTCCGAACCATCAAGAGTAAACTCCAGAATTCGCTTTCCCCGGTAACCTTTGTGAAGAATGCCAGCCCTGAGCCTCCAGCCTTTTGACTTCAGCAGGGCAGGAAAGATTTTTGCAAAGGAATTCCCATAGCGTTCCGAGATCCGAAAAAGAGAGGCTGGTCCGTCAAGGTGCAGGTGAACAGCTCTTAATCCCTCTTTTTTTCCATCGGACTCTCCTTCAGATCCTTCTTTTCCCTTATCACTTTCGCCTTTTGCCTCTTCAGTATCTTCAAGGGAATACATTAGCCCCAAGCGGAGGATTCTCCAGAGCAACTTCTGAAAATCGCCTTTTGTCCAGATGTCAAGGTCGATTGCACGAAAAAGGAGGGTCTGTGTCAGGGAAATATTGTACTGCCGGATAAGTTCTGCGGGTGAAAGGGGAAGAAAACTTCTTACGACCTGATTCTCCTCAAGGTCAGCCCATAGTGCCTTTTCGAGTTCCTTGACCGAAATTGAAAGTTTCTTTGCGGCTTTTTGCAGAGCCTCTTCTCTCTCGACACGAGAAAGCGCCATGCCTCTGCAAGCTTCAAAAACCGTTTCCCTTGCAAGAAAAGGGTCAACAGCTGCATCTGTTTCGATCACTACCCGCCTTCCAAGCAGTTGGGAGAGCCCTCTTATAAAACGGTAATTCATTTCCTCATAGCCCTCAAGTTCGGCAAGGAGATCTCCATAAGTTTTTCCGATATGCTGCTCAAAAGTCTCTATCAGGAGCCTTGCGAGTTCCAGGTTTTCTGGATCAAAAGCTGCATATACAGGCTTTATTTTCCCTCCGGAAATGCGGGTTACAAGCAGGTCAGATGTAAGCAGGTGAGCCGCCTCCAGGATTTCTTTCTTTTTTCATTCCGCTTTCCCTTCTTGATTTTTCAGTTTTTTTTCGGATTGAAATAGCTTCCTTTCTCCTCCTTGCAGTTTCGGCCTCTGTCGTTTCTACAGTTATTATTTCATAGAGTATGGCTTCTTTTCCTTCCTTTTTCCTGAGAATCCTTCCGAGACGCTGTATATACGCTAATTTGCTCCCTGTCCCGCTGGCTATAATTCCTATGTTTGCCTCAGGAACATCAATGCCCTCGTCAAGTACCTTTGAGGTGACTACAGCCCTGTACTTCCCTTTTCTGAATTTTTCGAGGATAGAACTCCTTTCTTTTGCAGGTGTTCTGTAAGTAATTGCAGGAATAAGAAATTCCCTGGAAATCCGGTGAACAAGCCGGTTATGCTCCGTAAAAATGAATATTCTGTCTTCCGTATGTGCTTTCAAGATCTCTCTTAACTTCTCAATTTTTGAATCTGTATTAAAAGCAAGGTCCCTTGCAGCGTTTCTTGCAAGAAGGGCTTTCCTGGCTTCTGGGTCTCTCCCGCTTCTCATAACCAGCTTCTGAAAATCCCTTGGTCCCCGGATTACCATCCCGGTCTTCCTGAGATAATCGATATAGGTGGAATGGTATTTGTCGTACTTCTTTCTCTCCTCATCCGTGAGTGCAACAGCTACACGCTCAATCCTGTAAGGGGCAAGATGGCCGCCTGCAAGTTCCGAAACGTGCCTTTCGTAAACTTTTCCCCCTACAAGCCTGTTCAACTCTGAATGCAACTCATCTTCACGCTCGTAAGTAGCTGTCAGCCCTAGCCTGTAGGGCGCTGCGGAAAACTCGGCAATGCTTCTGTACCCAGCTGCAGGCAGGTGATGAACCTCGTCAAAAATAAGCAGACCGAACCTGTTCCCAAGGGTCTCGGCATAAATATAAGCAGAATCGTATGTGGAAACCGTTATTGGAAGAATCTTCTTCTCCCCGCCTCCAAGCTTTCCGATTTCCATAGAAAAAGCTTCTTCAAGCTGCCTTTTCCACTGTTCAAGCAGATCAAGCGTTGGAACAACCACAAGGGTAGGAGTATTGCAGCCTGCAATTGCTCGAATCCCGACAAGAGTTTTTCCACTACCTGTCGGCAGGACGAGCACTCCCCATCTATCGTTTTCCCCCCAAGACACGAGAGCCTCAGCCTGGTAATCCCTTAACTTAAGTTTCTTTCCCGAAGCTTCGTATGCTGCTGCTAGATCAGGACAGGGAAGAAGGTCAAGTACTTCATCTTTAAAAGGAATTTTAGAATTTTTCAGATAATTTATTATATCTCTGTAATAAAGGGCAAGAGCCCTGAAACTTCCGCTTCTTTCGTCCCAGACTGAATTAGGAACTCTCACATTTCCCTCTATAAGAAGCGTTCCCTGATTGAAACTAATTTTAATCATTGCTTATTAAGAGCCTGGACGTTATATATAATAATTGACTTATCATTCCCGCAAGCCTTTTTAAAAAACTGCTTGACCGCAAACTTTTTAGAAAAAAGTTTGATCACAAGCCTTTTCAAAAAACTGCTTGAGCGCAAACTTTTTAGAAAAAAGTTTGATCAAAAACCGGAATGGAGGCGCGGTCAAGCGGTGCAACGCAAGTCTTTTGAAAAAAGCTTTAAGTGAAAACAACTTATGAAAGGGTCGAAAATAAGTTTAAGTCAGTGCAATTATGATTAATGAGAGAAAACTAAGAAAGGAGTCAAATGTGAGTGTAACTGACGGATCTTCAAAATCTGGTTATTCGGAGGAAGCCTTTTCACCCGAGCCTCTGCTTTTAGAAGATCTTTTCCATATCTATGGAATTGAACGCAGCCACGCCGACAATGTGGCAAGGAATGCTCTTGAACTTTTTGATATTCTTAATTCTATCCATGGACTGCGTTCTGAGATGAGAAACCTTGTAGAGATAGCAGCGCTTGTTCATGATATAGGCGTAGCCACGGATTTTGAGAATCATCACAAAGCAGGAAGACTTATCCTGCTCCTGCACCCGCCATCGGAAGTGCCTGAAAGGCTGTGGCCAGTAGTTTCCTGGACGGCTTTCATGCATAAAAAAAGGGTTGGAAATGAAAAACTTGAGAAGCTTAAAGGAAAGGAATTCGGAAAAATGCCAGAAGATCTTCAGCAGCTTACCTTGAGAGTGGCTGCCCTTGTCAGGCTTGCTGATGCCCTTGATTACAGCAGGATGGAAAGCAGGCTCGGAAAAGTTACCTTCGGGAGGCACAGTATAAGGTTCAAGATTGAGGGACAGGGAGCTGTAATCGATGCGGATAGAATGGAAAAAAAAGGCGATCTCTGGCACCTTCTTTACGACACCAGGCTTGAGTTCAAGCCTGCACCGAAGAGATAATAAAATCTGAGAATTTACTGGCTTAATAAAACCTGAGAATTTACTGGTTTCCGACTATTGATACTTATTTACTTGATTATTGTAACTTATCTGCCGAATATGGTTTTTATATAAACGTAATTTTTATAAAATATGTTTTTCCCGAGAATAGAATTTTCAACGGAGTAGAATTATATGGGTCTTCTTATACTTGTCAGGCATGGAGAACCCGGCTTAAAGCCTGATGACAGGCTTGCCGGCTGGGTAGATGTTCCTCTCAGCAGGAAGGGAATTGAAGAGGCTCTTGAGTGTGCAGCAGAGCTTGGAAGGTTTGATCTGGACCTTGCTTTTGCCTCAAACCTTGTCCGGGCACAGGAAACTCTTTTCATAATACTGTCAGGGCAGAAAAAGACAGGAGTTGTTGTCCACGAAGGGTTAAGCGATGGAGATAGTACAGGGAAAGTAGACTGGTATTTGTATCCTGAAAAACTCGGTAAAAAGCTTATCCCGATTTATTTAACGTCTTCTTTAAACGAACGTTACTACGGAAAACTTCAGGGCAAGAAAAAACAGAAAATGGAAGAGAAATACGGAGCAGAGAAGCTTGCCTCCTGGCGGTGGAACTTTGAGCCTGGCCCGCCTGAAGGAGAAAACCTCAAAGCTGTATATGAACGTGCAGTACCATATTTCAAAGAGGAAATCCTGCCTGCTGTAAAGGAAGGAAAAAAAGTGCTGGTTTGCGCCCACCAGAGCAGTTTGAGAGCTCTGGTTAAATATATAGAAGGGATTTCCGATGAGGATATCAGGGATGTCAGGTTCTCAACAGGCGAGCTTGCAATATACATTTACTCTGATGGCAAGCTAATACGTGAAAACGCCGAGATTAGCCCTGAGCTTAAAAGGAACATCTGAATCCCTTCTTAACTCCCATTTTAAATCCCTTCTTAAGACCTTTCAGGGACCCGATAATGAAAAGGGATTCATCATACGTAACCCAGGGGCAGTATATAGAGAGGCTCCTGGTTTGCCGGCAACTTAAGCACACTTCTTACCTCCTCATCCTTAAAAGCTCCTACTGCACAGGTCCCTATCCCAAGTTCCACTCCAAGGAGATATACATTCTGCGCAGCGTGCCCTGCCTCCATGTGGGTATAACGAAGACCTCTATTTCCATATCTGCTCGTTATCCGTGCATAGACTGCAGAGATCACAATTGAAACAGGAGCATCCTTGATCATGGGCTGGGAGAGTGCAGCTTTTGAAAGCTTCTCCCTTATATCACCCGGGATTTCCAGAACAAGAGCATGGTCTTCAGGAACGTACCTATAGACCCCGGGCTCAAGCTCACCGCCTTCTCCTGTAATGAGATGAACTTCTAGCGGGTAAAGCGCACCTGCAGAAGGCGAGGTTCTTAAACCGGTCTCCGAACTTATTCCCTGAGCTGCCCAGAGCAGACGAGAAATCACAGACTCGGAGAGTTTTTTGTCTTTATATTTTCGTACGGATCTACGCTTTGCAATGAGCTCTTCAATCTGGCTAATTCCCGAAGCCTCCGGCCCGGGAAGCCTTAGTTTCATAGGCATGTCTCCAGGGCTCTGGTTTCCAAGATTTATTCCCATACTTGTTTCCCCTTATTTGGATTTATATAATTGCTTATAAAGAAGAAAGTTATTAAATAAATAAGGTGACTTTTCAGGGTATATTCGGAAGCAGAGAACAATTCTTACTATCCCATTTCGGAATTGTATCTTTATCAGAGCTTTAAAAGATGATAGCTGCTTTTAACGCGTTGTTTCACCATTACATAGTTTCATCATTACATATATTCATTAAAACAGATGGCTGTTATGAAGCAGACTAAAAGCCGATTTATATACAACTCTCTTTTTATAAGAAAAGATTACAACATTTGCAGAGGATTCCTGGCAATTGTTAATATAACTCTGTTTTTTCGTTACACGTTAAGGTCTACAGAATTTTAAAGCTAATCAGGGATTTGAAGCACTAAAAAAGGTCGTTTTCGAATGTTAAATTATATATAAAAATCCTCTTAATTACTCTTAGTGAAATAAATACAATGGGGGAGTGAAGTATAGCCGATAACACAGACAAAGTTGCTGAAAATGTTCCAGGACCCTATTATTGTGACTATAGCTGTATAGCCTGTCATCTATGTGTGGATACCGCACCAGAGAACTTCAAGATGAACGAAGATGACTCCAATGCCTACGTATATAAGCAGCCTGAAACTGATGAAGAAAGAGAACTCTGTGAAGAGGCACTGGAGCTTTGCCCGGTTAATGCAATAGGAAATGATGGTTAAAAATAGTTATAATGTATCCCACTATTTCCTTATTTTTTGTCAACTGGCTATAAGTCAGTTGGCTATTATTTGCAGAATAGGTATATCTGTTAGTGTAATTAGAGTAAGTTAATAGGTGTATCTGCTGGTATAATTAGGGTAAGTTAAGTTTTACTATAACAAGACTTTAAATTTCCTTCTTAAAGATAACAGGGATTTAAGGCTTTTATTGTTGATCCCTTGCCACGGAAAACCTGAGAAAAGCGAAGAACTTACAGAGAATTTTGAGATACTGGAAAATAATTTTTATCAAATAGCGAAATTTATTCCTTTTCAATTTCGGAATAAATTCTGGAAAGTCCTTGAAGAGTGGAGTAACCTTTTCTGGTAATGATATAATCTCCTCGTTCATTTCGCTGTAAAATCATTCCTGTTTCAAGCAATTTCTGAAGGTGGAAGAGCAAATTTCCACCGCGCAGACCTGTAAGTTTGGAAAGTTCGGAGAAAGTTTTACTCTCCCCTGAAAGCGCCTTGAGCATAAGGAGACGCTGTCGGTTTGCTACCGGCTCGCAGACCTCAGAGACCAGTTTCTCAAGCTCGATTTCACTAATATCTATCTTGTTATCCTCTTCTTCCCTGTCCTCATAAATCTGAAGCGAACGCATGAGTTTGACTTGCTTTTCAAAAAGGTTCGTAGCTTCTAGAAAACATCTGCTGCAACTGGAGGTTTTTGCTTCCTTTTTTAGTTCTTCAAGCCTGTTCCGATACATCTTTATGGTTTCAGTTTCGACCCTGCCCTTCCCAACAAGCCCTGCGGTTTCCTGTAAAAGCTCCCGAAAAGCCGTCTCACAAAAATCCCGCATTTCGCAGTCAGCAGTCATCCGGGTATGCATTCTCTCGCTTGCGTCCTCACATAGATAGTCTACCATAGGCCTCATGAAGTTCTTTCTCATCTCCCCAATTATTCCTTCGATATGCTGCTGGTTTGCACGTTGCAAGAACCGTGAAATGTCATTCCGCAGGGATGCTACTTCTTCCTTTATAAAGTGCAATTCATTTCTGTAATTGATTTCAGAATTCTCATTAGCTGTCTCCATTTTTAACTTGCCTCTGAAATTTTTGAAACTGAACTATACTCAATTAAAACTATTTAAGTTAATTTCTTGTTATAATCAAGTTCAAAAATTAACACTGTTAATTACGTGTTAGCTTATATTCTTCTTAAAGGTTGTTATTAAAGGTCATTTTTCTGTACAATCAAAAATCTGTACAGAATTCTGACGCTCATGTATATAAATATATACAACATTCCAGATTCGGTGAAAAATCATGGAATTACAGGATATAAACAACTTCGTGCAGACCGCAAATGAAGATCAACTCAAAGCGTTCGGCTTCCTTGGCCAGTGGATGGCAGAAAATGTGCCTAAATACTGCACCTGTGCCTCGGGGTGCAATCAAAACTGTGAACTTGCAAAGGCACTTGGTGGAGCGCTCCAGGCAGCCGGGCAAAGACTCCATGAGCAGTGAGCAGGATAAACAGGCAGAAATAAACAGGGTCCTGCTCAGCTCTTTTGCCCTTTAATTTTTATTTTTATTTTTTATTTTTTCAGTTTAATTTTTCAAGCGTACTTTATGCATTTAATGTTTAAAATCTTTACAATCCGCTTTCCGTTTCCAAAATCAATTTAAAAATCACAAGATTGCAACTTATTTATACTTAAGAGTTATATTTTATTCAGATTATAAAAGAAGGCGAATCTAATATGGACCCGACAGACTCAGACCGGGAAAAATTCTGGGATGCAGAAACTTTTGCAATAATTACTGACCGCACAAAACCAGCCATGAAATGGACTGCCTCCGAACTTAAAAGTCGTGGCAAAAAAGTTTATCTTGTAGACCTTTCCGGGAAGCCTGACCCCAACTCCCTGAAAGATGTCACCTCTCTTCCCTCAGGCATAGCCAATGTAGTTATAGGAATAACAAAATCAGATCCCGGAGATCTAATTCCCCTCCTAAGGGAAAAAGGCGCAAGCAAAATCTGGCTCCACTGGACGACCGAAACCGAAAAAGCCCTTGAAGCCTGCCAGGAACTGAAACTCGAATGCATTACAGGGTACTGCCCCATGATGTATCTCGGAAGCGGGTTGAGTATACATGGCGTGCACAGAACGATTGCAAAAGTGATCGGGAAGTATTAAGCATTAAGATATAAAAATTACTGGAAACAAACTTCACTGATATGCGAGGATTTCTACTTCTAAACTCGGTGAACCTGAAATAAATCTGCCATTAAGCCGATATCCAAAGGGAAATGTATGGATGTGTTTGTAGGTACGAGCGGCTGGTACTACGATTGGAACAAAAAGAAGAACTTTGATTGGTTTATAGAGAATTCCAGCCTGAACAGCGTCGAGCTTAACGCCAGTTTCTATAGATTTCCCTTTCCTAGACAGATTGAAGGCTGGAGCACGAAAGGGGCAGGACTCAGGTGGAGCATAAAGGTGCATAGATCCATAACCCACTGGCGCCAGCTCAGTGAGAGTTCCCTTGAAATCTGGGAGAACTTCAGGGAGCTTTTTGAGCCCATGGATCATATTATTGATTTTTACCTTTTTCAGGTGCCTCCGAACTTCAATGATGTAGCAAGGGCACTCAGGTTTGCAGAAGCCGCAAAACTCGGGGAAAGATTTGCCCTGGAGATCAGGAATAAAAAGCTGCTCGGTGATGATGAGGCATGTGCAGAGCTTATGAAGGAGGTTACCCTGGTATCAGTAGATTCCCCGGACTACAGGAACCGCATCTTTCCCGGAAAAATCATATATATGAGGATGCACGGCAGGGAAGGTTGGTACAATTATAATTATTCCATGGAAGAAATTAGCGAAACTTTCAGAAAAATGCGTGAATTTGGGCCTGAGAAAATCTACATTTATTTCAATAACGACCATAATATGCTGGAAAATGCGAAAATGACATTAAAAGCCTTTTCTGGATTGTAAACTCCAAATTTATTTCTTAATTCATAAAAAGCTTCATTTTATTTGAGAAAAAAATGAGATTTAATGGCGCTAATTTCTTATTTTTGAATCTTACTGAAAAACTATTTTTTTAATTGTTAACCTTTATTAAGAATAAATTTATATTAAGAAGTGTATCCAACGTTTAATACGGAGATTAAGAGGAGTTAAATATCAGGCGCCTCAAAATCAAAAACGAATTTTTAAGAATCCAACCACCAAAGAAGCCATTTTACCCGGAATTCCCTATATATAAAAAAGAAGTGAAATATATGTTCTGGAGTAAAGACAAGATAGTTGAAAGGCTGTGCAAAATCCCTAGAACCCTAGAAGACATCTCAATAGAAATTTTTGAAGGTGTCCCCCCAACGAATGATTTTTTGCAAAAAGCTGACCTTTCGAGAGAGAACTGCACAGATGCATCCTGCATCAGCAGAGACGCACACACAAATGTAGGCATAGAACAGGTAAGTATAGAAAAGGAGCTTCTGCACCCTTATGTGGATTGTTCCTTCTCAAGCGAATTTGCGGTTCAGTCAACTAAGTACCAGTTTATGCTGCCTTATGAGATCCTCGACAACAGCATAAGGAAAGAATACAGGATATTCCAGCCCGAAGAACTGAAAACAAAGTTTCCTGTAGCTTATAGGCATCTAATGGAAATTAAACAGCAATCAGAAATTGAAAAACAGGAATTCGATTCGGCTGACTATCGCCTTGAGGACGAGAGCTTCCTGAGATACATTAATACTCCTAAAATCATCGTTACCAGTAACTTACGCCTGCAGGCTTCATACGATTCGACCGGAAAGTACGTTTTTGCAAACGGAGTAGGAATCGTGCTTGGAGATCCTACACTCTACCTCTATGTTACAGCCGTGCTCAACTCTTCGATAGCAGGTGCTTTCCCCGAAATCTGGAGCCGCCAGGGAGTACAGAATACCAGCGGTCTGAATTCACAGATGCTGAAAAGGTTCCCTATAACGTTCCCTAAAAAAGAGATTACCGAGAACATTATAAGTACAATCTCCCGTTACCTGATTTACCTCAACAGGCAGAAGCATATAGCAAAGAAGTACTCCATACCCGGCTACCAGGAGCTCATTGACTTCTACAAGAGAATTTCAGATCTTCTGATTCTGGATACTTATATTACAGACGATCTCGACCCAAAGCTTCTTGATGTTCTTGCAGAGAACATTACGGCATCCGATGAAGGATTTGAATACAGCGGCGATATAAATCTCCTGATCGGACTGCAAGAAATAAAGAAAAACATCCTGAGTACCCCAGACTTTGTGAGGTGCAGGTTCAGCAACGAGTTCACAAATATTCTGGCAACTCTGAAAAACAGCCGTGTCTGGTAAGTGGAAATACTCTGCCAGCACGTATTTTTAATTACTTTCCCGGATGTCTTGATTTTTATTTTCCGGTACCTCGACTTTTTATTTTCCTGTGTCTGATTTTTTACTTTACTCTTTCTGGTGCTTTATAAAATACGGTATATTTATTTTCGGGACAGGATTATATTTCTTATATTATACTCAGTTAATTCTGGGGACAGAAACTCTACAAGCCAGCAAGATTTTCTGAGATCCAGAACGGTGTGCATATTTATCCTGATCTAAAGAAAGTCCTGCAAAGAAAGTCCTGCTAGAAGTTTTAAATAATTTCAGCTATTTATAGGGTCTAAAATTTATTATTTGAGACATAATTCTCACATAATTCCATTATATACTCTGACCTTTCGTTACCCGCCTTTCATATACCCTGACCTTTTCCGGAGAAATAACCGTGGATTACTGGATAATTTCAACTCTTGCCCTTTTATTTGGTCTGCTTGCTGCTTATCTTCTCCTGAAATATATTGACCTGAAAGGCCGGACCGAGTCCCGTGCCAGGGAGATGTTCGAAGCCTGGCAGGCGAGAGAGATGGACCGTCAGGTTTCCGAAAGAGCCGAAACTCTCTTCAGGACCTGGAAATTGGACGAGGAGAAAAAAATTCGCCAGGACGCAGTAAAGAAAAGCGAAGCTGTTACCCGTGGCAAGATTACGGAACACCTTATCCCCTATTTCCCGGATTTCGAGTACAACCCTAAAGATGCCCGCTTCCTCGGCACCCCTGTAGATTTCATTGTTTTTGACGGTCTCTCGGAAGGAGAAATGAATAAGGTGGTCTTTGTCGAGGTCAAAACCGGAAAAACCGGAACCCTTTCCCCTAGAGAAAAACTTGTCAGGGACTGCATTGGCAGGGGAAAGGTAAGCTATGAAATTATCCATAGCAGAGATAACAATTGAAGAAGAGTGAGGATTCACATTTTACAGGCTGCATGGTTATTGTTTTTCTTGAACGGGACTCTCACCGGTCTCTTTGCGACCAGCTTTTCGAGAAAAACGAGTGAGTAAAAGAGGAATGAGTGAAGCCGAGATAATCTCCAATACTTTAATCCTTTTGAACCACTTCTGGTTCCGGCCATTTTTCTTACTATGCCATGTGATTTGGTCATCCAACCTACCTAAAGAATTTATTCCCTCCACAAAAGAAACTCTCAACTTAAAGATGAGTAAAAGGCTTATTTACTCTAGTGTATATTATTGAGTGCTGATTATTAACTCTGAGATTATAAGCAAATTGCAAATGTTATCTTTTTAGATTATTATCGGACTGGGAGAATTAATGAACCTGAATGATTACAAAGCAATGTGCTTTGTCGATATGCCCTTTGGCAAGAAAACTGATTTGGCCACTGGAATTGAAATAGATTTTGACAAAATATATCAATTGGCTATAAAACCAGCAATCGAGGAGGCGGGACTAGAACCATTGCGTGGTGATGAAGAGCGAACTGGGGGTATAATTCATACTACTATGTTTGCTAGACTACTACTTTCAGAATATGTAGTGGCTGATTTAACTCTTGCTAATCCCAATGTATTTTATGAGCTGGGAATTCGTCATGCTGTTAAGCCATTTACTACGGTGCCCATCTATGCCAATAAACATCCGTTACCTTTCGACGTGGCCATGGTTCGAGCAATTGGTTATCAATTGGAAGAGGGCACTCTATCAGAAGAGGCAGCTAAGAATCTAAAATTTAAGTTAATAAAACGCATCCAACAAGCAATCAACGGTCCTCCAGCAAATGATAGCCCACTATTTGAATTAATCCCGAAATTTCCGGCAATTGAACTGCCACATGAAGTAACTGACACTTTTAGAGAACGAGTTAGCTGTGATAAAGAATTCCAAGAGCTTCTCGATAAGGCAAGATGCCAGCCTTCCAACAAAGAACAATGTTTGACCTTGTTGGAGATTCAGAAAGGATTAGGCGATCTGAAAACGGTTCAAGCTAGCGTACTCGTGGCTCTGATGCTTTCGTTTCGCAGAGTGGAAGCATGGGATGAAATGGTGAATCTTTGCGAAACTTTTCCAGACTATTTAAAAAAGAATGTTCTTGTACGTCAGCAGTGGGCGTTTTCTCTGAATAGAAGGAACAAATCTGGAGATAGGGATAAGGCTATTTCTCTTCTAACCGAGATTATGGAAGAATATGGACAAGATCCCGAGACATTAGGTATATTGGGAAGAATACATAAGGATCGTTACCGTGAGGCAAAAGAAAAGGGAAGCATTACGGCTTTAGCTGCTTTGGAAGACTCAATTTCTGCTTATCTAAAAGGTTTCGAATCAGATCCTCGCAATTATTACCCTGGTGTAAATGCCATTACCTTACTCATTGAGAAAGGCGATAAACAGGCTTTGAAAAAGGCAGAAAAATTAGCTCCACTGGTTAACTTTGCAGTGGCTCGCTGTGGCGGTGCTAGCTCCAACAACTACTGGGATCTTGCTACAGTGCTTGAGCTTAGCTGTATAAGCAATGATTGGGTCTCAGCAGTACATGTTTTGCCGAAAGTGCTGGACAAGGCAGGAGAATCTTGGATGCCAAAAACAACATTAGGAAACCTTATGATGTTGAAGCAGGCTCGTATTTGCCAGGGTCATGATATAGAAACACTTCAAGAGATAATCAATCAATTCGAGAAATATATAAGTGATCTGCAAAGCAAGGAGGAAACAGTAAATTAAGTAAAAAGTTTAAGTGTCCTGTACTAATAGGTTAATATATCTGAATAGCTGAAAACCTATAAAATATAAACTCCTGTGAAATCAGTTTTTTGAATTCTCCGCAACAAGCTACAACTCCTGATTTACAGTCAAGCGAAGATATAACCTACAGATAAATTGCGAAGACATTCCTATAGATTTTTTAGAATTTAATATATTTGAGAGTGCTACAGGTTTCGGGCAATTGCGTCAATTACTTGCTTTCGTGCAATTGCTCGATTCACCAACATTTTATCTTCTCCCGACTTCTCAAGCCACTTGAAGACTTCCTGAACTCCATATAGTGTAGTTGTTTCATCTCTACAATTTGCAATGAATATCATCTGGATCTTTTGTATATTATCGGCTACATACACACCAAATGCAGTAGAGACTATTGTAGCATCGGGAAAGCCAAGCTGCTTTATTGCCTGGGATTCAGTTGCAGAACGATTACAGGCAATTAAATGAACTGGCCCAACCTTATCATCATTAAGTAAGTGCACAAATTTGTGGTCGTGTAGAAAAGGTTGACCCACCATCTCACGTGCTGCAGCTACACTCATAGATGCGGGAATTGCGTGACATATAGTTAGAACGTGTTTACCTAAGACCTCTATAAACAAATTTCCCTCTTCGTCCTCAATATTATTTTCACACCACAACAACCCTTCTCGAAGAGTTGTTTTCATTTTGTCCTGCCTTTTTTCAAAGTCTAAACGGCTCCAATCAAGGGCATCACCATAATCGAACTTTCCCTTTTTAGTCCGCAGAACTCCTCTAATTGCTAATTCTGCCACTGCTTGCCGCAAAATATGTTTAGTTCCTTCGATAACGTCTTCACCATTTTTCGCGTCTAACATCCATGGAGAAAACTTCTCTACGTAATCCATAAATTTTTTATTTCTTTTGGCTTCGAGCCCATCCGTGGACTCTTTATTGGGCAGCCTGATGAAATATACCTTATCTCTACATGTATTCATCGCTGCTTCAAGCTCAGCATGGCAAATCCCAATCTCGTTTTCCGATTTAGCCCAACCTGCCTCGCCAGTGCAAATAACAATGAGAATATGAGCTCTTTTAACTTCCTTAAGTGATTTATCCCAAACATCGTTCGAAGAATCCGGAGCTGGAGCATCTTCACTTATCCAGACGTCAAATAGTCTCTCCCCCAATAATTTTTCGTTTTGCAGATCCATTTGAAGTTTCTTGCGGATTTCGGAAAGTTTTGTGCTCTTTCCTTTATATAGTATCTCCGTATTGCTACGGCTTGATATCATAACGCGGATATTTTCGAATACTGCCATTTTATCTAGTTCCTTGATTACGTTGAGGTTCTCCGTTAAACTATAGGATTTATAAATCCATGGGTACGCCATCTACGGTCCTGAACCAGCGAATTAAAAGAAACATCCCCGTCAAGCGTAAGATTGTCAGCATGATCTGTTACAATTATTTGGGGCTCAATCCCAGTTTCTTTCAGAGTTTCTTCGCAAAACTTAACCAATTGTGAGTAAAGGTTCGTAACCGCCTTAACATCGTCGTCAACTGGACGCTTTCTATCATCTCCTACTTTATCTGCAATTTTTTGAGGAGAAAACTCATTCTCAGTATCTAGCATACTAGGGAAATAAACTTGGCTTGGCTGGTCGAGAAACAAAATTGAAGGAATTAGGCATTGGTCACCAAGCCTACAAAAATAGCGATGTAGTGCTAAAAACAAGGTGAGATGACAGTAAAGCCAATTAGCGCCACTCCCCATTGATCTGAGGAATACTTTTTTTCCAGCAGATTCATGCCATAGGTCGAATGTATCCAATGAGAAACACAGGTTGATAGGTTGATATGAGAGTTCAAATTCAAAGCGATTTCCGAGGTCTGCCATAATAGAACAAATTTCTTCTTCACCTTCCCTTAGCTTCTTTTCAATATCATAGTTTTGCTTCAAAAAGTAAGTAAGTTCGGCAATCTTTCTCTTTATCCCCTTAAGTTGTTCCTCAAGCTTTTGGTCTGGATTTTCGAGAAGCTGCTCTAATATCGATTCTACCCGAATCTTGGCTTTCAATGCAAGCTCATATTGTGTCTTATATCTTTCGAGCTCTATAATCTGCTTGTCAATGTTGCCTATCTTTTGGTCCATAGCTTCAACGGCACTTTGCTTTTCCATAACCTCTCGGGTTATACTCAGTTCTTGCTCCTCAAAAGACTCAAGGAGGTATTTTGACCTTCCTAATTCTTGATTCAACCACACGATTGCATCACTTAGTTTATTTGCCTCTTTTTCTACAGTTGAATGTACCGTATGACAGAAGGGGCATTCAGACACATGCAGTTGGGCTCTCGATGGGATAGAGACTTTTCCAGCTTCTTTATTATAATCCTTTGCAAATTTAATTGACGATTTAACTGCTGCCAACTTTTGCTGTGTGCGTCGCATGTCCCCAATTAGCCTACTTCGTTCTTGTTCCAGCTCTTGCTTTAACTTCACATGCTCGTCCGACGTAGCTAACACAGATACTTTCATCTTATATAGACAATCCAAAACTGGTTTTGGATTTGATATGACACCGGAAATATTTCCAATCTCCAAAGTATTGCCACTAATGGCTGTATATTCCAAAAGCGCATTTTGTAATAGTACCTCAGCTTTTTTCTTTTTTTCAGTTGCCTTTGGAATCTGAAGTCCAATATATTTCTCGGATGCCTTTAACTCATTCAATTCTTGAGATTTTGTAAAATAAGTCTGATCTGCGAAACCCGTGAACACCTTGAAGTGTTCAATAGCTTGCTCGCGCTTTTCTTTCTCATCAAATCGATAGAAGATAGCATGTTTATTTGCAATAAGATTCTGATGTTGCAGCATGAAAGAGGTAAAACTTCTAATTGAGGGACTTGGGTCCTTACTTCGACGATAACCTCTACTAGTTAAATCTTCTTCGACGTCAGTAACCCTGAGGCCAAACCATCGGCCTAACTCCTTTTTAAAATCCGCGAGAGGTAGAAAGTAGGCTTCATTAAAATAGTTAAACTTAAAATTTCTGGGGTCAGTTACTATTTCTTCATCTAATTCAGCCTTAATGAACGCTTGTTTACTGTCGTATTGCCGTGCCAAAACTAGGTCGCAATCATCCACTCGGATTACAGTAAAGTAAATTTTAGCATACTTTGTAATTATGCCCTCTGGAACCGTGAAATCTGAGCTGCCAAAACAGAAATCAAAAATTTCAATCAAGGCACTTTTGCCTGTAGAAGATTTCCCTGTCACAACATTGACCCCAGGACTAAAAGTCACCGCATGTACATTGTCATTATGGTCAGTAACTCCAATATGACGAACAAAAGCTTTCATAATTTTTTAACTCCCAAAATACGGTAAATAGTTGGGGCGTCGAAAGGTGCAAACAAATAACCCAATCGGCTTGCAGCCTTTTGATAATCAGAAAAACCGAGAGATTTAGTAGAACGAAAGGAATTCGCACTAACAGAAAGATTTTTATCTATGCTAAGCATGCCGATATCAATTTCATGCTGGATCGATATGTTTGTCAGTTCCTGATACTCAGCAATGCGCTCCTCAAGCCCATAAAGTCGATCCCTTTTACCAGGCTTGCCAACCATAGTCATCACTGAACTAGTTGACTTGGCGTTCACTAAGAACTTTAGTGACGCTGGATACAGAACCAGAGGCAAGACCAAGTATGACAGCAAAATTCCTTTTTGCTTTTCGCCTAGAGACTTATAAAAGGATGGGAATAGTGGACCAAAAATAAAGGGATTGTTGTAAATCACCGCGAAACTTTGAATAGCATTACTCATTTTTCAAGCTTCCATTGTAGTTTTTTGTTGATGTCATCCAATTGTGTATGAAGTAGACCATTACGAAATCCAGTTGGCGGTCTTTTGAATCCTTCAAATTCGCGTGGCTCTTCCGTAGTAATCTCATCAAAGAAGTTTTGAGAATCTGTGATTATATCCGTGCACCTTCTTGAAGCAATTCGATGACGTTTTATAAAAATCTCAACCAATTCAGCAATATAACTGTCTGTGCGGCTTGGTGGAACTTCGTAATTTCTAAGCTCTTCATGAATTGTACGGACAGCTCCTAGATAATCTCTAACAGCTTCAGCAATCACTATGTAATGTTCAATATCCTGAATCTTTCTCACGAATATGTAACTGTGATGTTCCTCCACCTGTCGACTATCCGGAAGCTTTATACTATTAAAATATTTTCTAGGAAATTCTCTAGTCTCCCTACAATAAAGTGTGGTAAGATCCCCTACCTTTTTATCAAAATCATCATAAGTAATCTCCCAACCCTGTGCTTTAGTTGCCTGGGGTTGGGTTATAAAACCGATTAATGCATCAAGAAAATCGTCCTTTTTTCCTTCTAAAATTCCCTTAATGTACTGTTGCTTAATAGTTGAATGTAATTCAGGTAATTCTGGGGAGCAAGCTTCAATAACAAATTTTTCGATAACTTGAATCAATTTGCTTCTCCGTTCAGCACCTAAAATGAATCTTTGGAGCAAAAGCACATCTGGTGTTTTTGGCTTTGTTAATAATGCCTTCTCTTGGCGCTCTACTTCCCGTTTTTCAGCTTGTTGATATATTGCTTGAAGAATATCAAGGCGTTTTTGAGGAGTTGATTCATTCCATTTACTTATAGTGGAGCGTTCACCAAGCCGTTGGGTGGTATAAAGAATGAGCGATGTATAACGCGTTGGATCAAAATCATCTTGCATCCAATTGTGGAGTGTTTTCCAAAAGTTGATATGGCCGTCGGTCAAAGGATCACTATAGTACTTTGTTTCCACCTGCTGGCTACCACTAATGGTCACGTCGCCCTGACTCTCAATAAGAACTTTCTGACCTGCTGTCATCTCATAACATTTTTGTACTGCCACACAAAACTGGTAAATCGTCCCTTTAGAAGAAGCAGTTGCATCATGATTGAGTTTACTATTGCTCATTTAGCTTACCCTCAATTTTCGAGTAAAGGCATTGATGTGCTTTTTTGTATGAACAGAGTTGAAACTATGTATTGTTTGCAGGATCTTCACATCCTTTTAACATTTGTAGGTTAAGAGCATGATAATCCAAAGAACATCTTATCAGTAACAAAATTAAAAACATTAAATTTATAGTTATTGTTTTCAATGTCAGCTGCGGCTATAAATATACAAAAAAAGTAATTTTTCGTAAAAGGTTAGAATATATATATTAATTCAATAATGAACTAATACGGTGAAATCAAAAAAAGTAAGGTCTGGAAAATCTGGAAACATATCTCCTGTTTATCTATTTTTATTCCAGTTTCCCTTCTGGCATATAGCACCCAAAATAGGTATTTTGCTCCACTTTCTTCAGGATACTGTTAATGCTTTCGAGTGAAGCTTCCATTCTTTCCATCCTTTTCTCGATCTCCTGCAGTCTGGTAAGAATTTCCTGGTCTGTAGTCACGATTTTCAACCTCGTATATATTTGCTAAAGTTAGCCTAATAGAAACTTTTGACGTATACTCCAGTATGTCTGCAATCATTTTATAGTCAACGTAAAACTTCATTGCTTGCCGATTTAAATAAAATCAAGATCTAATTTTCAGGGAAATGAGATAATCTGGGAAATGGGAAAATAAAAGGGGACGGAAATACCATGTTAAGAATCGCAGTAACCGGCAGCCCGGGTATTGGAAAATCAACAGTTGTGGCAAAAGCTGCTGAAAAACTTGCCGACTAGCCGGGCTTAGAAATAGGCGGCATCCAGACTGCTGAAATCCGGAATGAAGGGCAGAGGGAAGGATTCTCGATAAAAGACCTTGCTACAGGAAAAACAGGATTCCTGGCTTCTGTCAGAGGAAACGGGCCTAGGGTTGGAAAATATCACGTCAACCTGGAAGATCTTGAAAGGATCGGGGCAAATGCTCTAAGGAATGCCCTGAATTGTGACCTGATAGTTATCGATGAAGTTGGGCCGATGGAGCTCAAATCCGAAGCTTTCGTTTCGGCAGTTGAAGCAGTCCTGGAATCCGATAAACCTGTTCTTGCAGTGCTACATCGGTCAAGCAGTCATAGGCTGGCTCAGAGGATGAGGAAAGAATTCGAGGTATTAACGATTGATGAGGAGAACCGGGATGAGCTGCCTGAAAAAATCATAAACCATTTCATGGAAATGGGGTGAAACCTATCCTTCTCACACCAATCTGTCACGATTCACTAAATGTATCGTATCCTGTACCGATGATATTTACGGAACAACATCGTGTGAGTTTTTATATATCGTGTGAGTTTTTAAATAAGAAGCAGCCCGTTTTGCCAGTCATTGATTATTCTGGTAGCTGTCCTTGTTTCGTCCACTTCGCTTCCCTTTTGCAGGAAATTGCATTGTTTGCCTATGAGTTCAAGCACGTCATAGGAAGTTCTGTTTTCTATTGTGACACCATAGAGCGATTCAAGGGCTGCTTTATTTTCGGCAAGCATTTTTTCGATTATTTTCAAGGCGACTCCTATCTTGTCCTTGAGGTGGGTTGCATCCTTTATTCCTAGCAGGCCCTGGAAATATTCATCTTTCTCATCAAAGGGGATCACTCCAGGCGTATCTATAAACATAATCCGTGAGCCTGCATATACGTGCTGGACGCCTTTTGTGTGGCCTGATACAGGAGACGTACTTGCCCTGTGCCTGCCTGTGACGCTGTTGATCACGGAGGATTTGCCGACATTGGGATAGCCGATAGTGCCGACCAGGATATCCCGCCCTTTTATACCCGTTTTTATAGCGGCAGATGCAAGGATCTGGTGCCTGAGCATTGTTGTTCCTGACCTTTCCTTGCTGGAGACAAAAACTACAGGTGCAATTTTTGAAAGACGGGCTTTTGTCTTCTCAAGTTTTTCCCTTGATACGAGATCAGATTTGTTGATTACTATTATGAGAGGTTTATTTAAGCGAACAATACCGCGTTCGACTTCGCTGTTCCGGGTCTCGTCAGGAAACCTGGCATCTATTATTTCAAGAAGGACATCAGCTTTTCTGATAACATCTTTTACAAGGGCTTTGTAGCTCGCCATATGCTGTGTCTATGGCACAAGCTGATATATGAATATATAGTGAGGTGAAGGTTTTAGGTATACTCGATGAAGCAAAAAAGTGAAAAGGGGCTGCAAGAATCAGGGATTTGTCTATGACGAAAGTATAATAGGACTTATGCGGATGCCTGCTTTGCAGGCAACTTTTGAATTTTTCTCTTTTTATCCTAAGGTGTAAACTGGCTTTCTTATAAATTGGTTAACAGCGTTTATTGCCATCATAATCATCGATAATAAGAACTCGAGAAGAAGCGATGAGAAAGTTGATGTAATCAAGGTCAGTATTTAGCAGGATTTATCATTCAACTCAAAGATTTTTTTTGATTATATTACATATATTATATTGAAAGAAGCATATTATATTGAAAGAAGTGTTTAATCTGAGTTACAAAGTGCTTCAACCGAGTAAGTCCTATATAATTTAGTTATTTTGACAACATATATTATTGGACAAACTTATTTTATATAGAAGCATTCTGTGATATTTAGAATGAGATATAGTAAATCTTAAAATAAAGACTTTTATTATCTTATTTTTATTCAGGAGGGGTAAATCACGACTAATTTCAACAAAGACTCAGAAGAAGAGGAAATCTCAGGAAAAGAAGTAGTTCCAGGAAAAAGAATAGATTCTGGCGAAAGTAGCTTTATTGACATTTCGAATAAAAGCCCTGGAGAAGAGTTGGAAATTGAAAAGAAAACGAAAAAACATCGAGATCTGCTTGAAAGGTATGAAAACAGGCTGAAAGATCTGGATCCAGAGCTTATCACCCCTGAAGATGAAATCGCCTTAAAGGAAGCATTTATACATGCAAAGGAGGCTTTTGAACCGGAAGAATTGGTAAGCTGGTTCACAGTTAAAGCCGAGCCTTTCTACAGATCCGGATCCTGGAAAGTGCTCCTCCCCCTTTATGAAGAACTGCTTGGTATTGTGGAAACGGAGATTGGGCCTGAGAGTCCGGAGGCTGCATCTGTAATGAACGGGCTTGCAGGAATCTACCGTTATATGGAGAATTACGAAGAAGCCCTCAAGTTTTTTTTAATTGCCTTGAAAATCCGCGAAAGCCTTGCCAACCAACCCAGACCTGAAACCGGGGATACACTAAGTGAGCTTGGCACTCTCTACTATCTGATGGAGAGACATGAAGAAGCCGTCTCATACTACACACGTGCGCTGGAGATTCAGGAGAAATTCCTTAACCCGCAGAACCTCGGCGCTGTCAGGACCCTGAACCGGATGGCTTTTTTTTATAAGGGGCTGGAAAAGCCTGAGAAAGCTGAAGAGCACTTCAGGAGGGCTCTCAAACTTCTCGAAAAACTTCTTGAGCAGGAGCCTGAAAACCATGTGGTTATGAGGTATAAAGCCGGAACCTTGAATAACCTGGGCGTTTTGCTCGCGGAGATGGGCAAACTTGATGAAGCTGAGGATACTTACGGGCAGGCTTTAAAGCTTCAGGAAAAGGTATATGGTGCTGAGCATCCGCAGGTTGCCCAGACTCTGAACAATCTTGCCCTGCTCTATTTCCAGACCACAAGGTATGAAAAAGCCATGATCCTTTACACAAGATCCCTAGCAATCATGGAAAAATTCGGAAAAACTGAACATACGGGCTTTGCTACGACCCTTAACAACCTCGCAGGCGTCTATGTCCAGAAAGGCCACTATGAAAAAGCGCTGGAGTTATACACGCGAGCCCTCGAAATCCGGGAGCGCATCCTGGGTCCTGACAGCCCTGACGTTGCTAAGACCTTAAACAACATAGGTGAACTTTATAGGATCCTTGGTCAGCACAAAAAAGCCCTTCCTCTTTATACTCGTGCCCTTCAGATTTATGAAACAACTCTAGGCCCGACCCATCCCGATATCGGAACAACTCTTAACAACCTTGCTGGCCTGCATGAAAGCATGGGCGAATACGAAACTGCAATCGACCTATATGAAAAATCCCTCGATATAATCGAAAAAGAATATGGTCCAGACCATCCCTATTTTAAAATCACACGAAACAATTTACTTGGTCTGTACGAAAAAATAGAACGAAGCTGGAGGAGCTAAGAATTCAATCACTGCAAGTATACCTTACACCTGCCGGTTGCGTTTCTACACAATTGAGATTATATAGTTCAGTTATTTAACAAATATACAATCCAATTACCTAAAATACAATCCAATTATCTAAAATAAACTCTCAGAGAACATAAAACAGGTTCAATACCCCATGGCATGTGCAGGTAGTGGCAATGAAAAATGCCCTATCTTCAGGGTTCTCAAACCTTTCTCCACTCTTATTTTCTTTAAATGCTCTTACAAACTCAAAGATCTCCAGTAGATTCTTCTTGAGTTCCTTTCCTTTAAGCCCTCCTGTACCTGGCTTCATCTGGTGGCTCTCAAAGACCCAGCCTGGCAGGCTCTGCCAAAGTTTCCTTGCATATTCCGTAATGGTCTCAGGTTTTATCCGCCCGAATGTGGGGCAGCGGTCTCTAGGGCCCGGACAGCCGTCAGGACAGATTTCTCCTTCCCTGGCATAAGAGAAAAACAGGATTCCATGTTCAGGGTAACGCCCTGCGATTACATCAGCAGGAAAGGAAGCTGCAAGCTTTTCGAAAAATGCCATGAGCCTTTGGTTTTCAGGTCCGATAATAAGCTCGGTTACAGGGCTGCTTCCTATCTGGCTTTTATCTTCTATTTTTTCCGGAGTTTCATTCTTTGCAGGTTCAAGAGGGAATTTTAGAAGATCGGAAAGCATATATGCAACCGCATGACAGGGGACAGCAGGAATAATATATTCAGGAATACCATGGCTTAGAAGAAAAGGAATGTGCTTAAGATCCATTTTGCAAAAATAGATTTCAGGTTCACCATCTTCTTTTTCGCTTTCTCCTTCATCTTCCCTTTTGATTGCCCCTGCTACTTTGGGAGATTTGAGCACTTTATTCGGTGAAGGCTCTGAAGCCTTATTTTTCAGGAGATTTACCAGCTCGGCTTCAGTTTTGATGTCTGCCTCATCTGAAGCAGGCGCATTTTCGTCCCTGTCGATAACGAGTACGAAGAGGAACTTGTTTTTCCGGGCATAATGAAGGAAATCCGTGCCGATTTTTCCTCCTCCCAGGACAAGGTAATAATTTTTGATTACCTGAGTTTTCTCAAGGCGATTTATTTTCTCATTGATTGCAGATATCTCAAAATTCGGATTTTCCATAGAACACCAGCCAGATAGTTAAGACGGCAGCAAGCTAAAGCTTTTTCCTGCACCCTTTGCGTGAAGAAAAATTAACTTCCTTTTATATAAGTGCACATGTGAGATTGTCAGGTATAAATTTGCGGATATCACTATAGTAGTTGTTCAAGATAGCCCGTTGGATCAATCAGGTTTTCAGGCTTCTCTTCGCCAAACCAGTTTCCTCCAAGATAATTTCTGTGCGTGGTAATAGGCTTGTCTTTCCAGAGCTCAAAATGAAGCATGCTCGGATTCCTGTCTTTTAACTTCCGGATATAAAGCGGGCAGGATTCATCAATTTTGCTGGAGTTAAGCACCATGCCCACATGCCCTATCAATTGCCCGGGTTCGATTTCGTCTCCTTTTCTCACGGTAAAGCCTGCAAGCTCACCGTATTTGCAGAACAGTCCCCTATTATGTTCAATAATTACATAATAAGTCGGATTCCAGTAGGGCAGGATTTCAGGCGAGGTCATCAGCCCTATCTCTGCGACAACTCCTCTTTCAATCGAGACGACCTCCGTTTTTTCAGGGGCATAAAGGTCAACTCCGCAATGGTATCTATCTCCCCTGTTTTCCCAGAAAGAGCCGGCTTCACCTTTTTGCGGAACCTGAAACTTCTTAAAGCCTGTTTTTTTCTAATCTGCATTTTCAGAAGCTGGATTTTCTAAAGTTTTTGAATTTAGAGGCCACACTTTCATGAGATTTCAGTGTACGTTGGGAGTATAAAGCTCTTTTTGCCTCGATATCTTGTATAGGTAGACAAAAAATTAGGAAAACGCATATGAAAAGGGAGAAGAAAATGAAAAAATTGAAACCTGATTTTTCATTGATTAGCTTATTCTCTAAAGTTTTTTCCTTACAAATTTTCATCCAATCTCCTGATTACGTCCTGCATCAGGGAAGGAGAAAGTTCAAAGTTAAACTCCGGTGGAGCCGCTATTGGACCCAGATCAAGGCTTACATCGCCTCCTTTTTTTAGCATTAGTTTGACATTCTCTACTATCCTGACACTGGGGGAAATGAGAATCAAGATCAGGATCAACAGTAAAATTGCTTCAAAGTAATTTTCCGGTATATCTGAATAAATATTCACTTTGGCAGGAGTTAAAATATTCAAGGTTGTTTCGCCATTAGCGTTAGTGGCGTTATCACTGCCTTGGGAACCTGAAGATGTATTACTCGGCGGGTATGAGATTATGTAGGGATAAAAGTTTACCTGGTCAGGAATAAAACTCTGTGGATTGTTAGATGCAGCATCATTCCACACAAATCTTAACCTAAAAAAAGTTTCCAACTTTCTTTTTTTAATTTGATATTTTTATATAATATCGAACCAATACCTTTGCATTCCTTTATGTAATATCAGGCTTGAAGGAACACTATTTCACTGAGCTTGATTTCATTCACAGGTAAGGGGAAAAGCCTGTGTATCCGTAAAAGAAATTTTGATAAAGAACGAAGCCCGTAATTTTTAAAAATTTAGTGAATAATACTCCGATATACACCTGAATTCAGCTAGGGGGGAATGTATGAACGGAAAAGAGTGTAATCTATCACTGGATGAACTTCTGAAATTTGATGGGGTAATGGCAGCCGGAATTTTCAGCCCTGAGGGGAAGCTTGTTGAGTACAAGTCAAAGGATGAGATGCCAGAAGAGATGGCTGAAATGACTGCCAAGTTCTGTGCAGCCGTGAACATAATGTTCGATGCTCTGGCAAGTGCTTACACGCAGCTTTATAATATGAACTGGGTACCTCAACACAACTGGATGTACAGCGGCGGGGATTGGACAGTTATGATCTCGGGGACAAGAGGAGTTTTTGTCGAAAGTGAAAAAGCAGATTTAAAGAAACTTTTTACAGCTCTAGGAATCTGTTAACGCATGAAAAACCTGGCAGGCAGTCAGAATCAGGCATCCAGGCCTTATGGATCACTTTAAAAATCTAAAGGGCTTTTAGATATCTTTTTTTGATAAAATTTTTAAATAATTTATTTAATGTAATAATTTATTTGATGTTTCTCTGGTTTTATCTTCTATTATCGGATTTTATTCCTACTTTTGTCTTATGTTATTACTGCTCTGCTAAGATCACCATTTTTTCTTATTTTATTAGCGCTCTGTTAAAATCACATTTTGTCTTACGATTACTGTTCGGATTTATTTGTTTGCGTATAGGGTATCGAAAACTTTAGATCAACCGAATCCCTGTAAAGTGTATTGTATGTGCAGAAAGGGATTATTCTGCCATCGCCATCAGGTGTAGAATAATGAGCTCCGCACTTTTTTGTTCCCGGTCTGAACTATCCCTGGAACTGCTAAATAAAAGCTAAAGAATAAAAATAACTATGCCTTTGGATACCAGATGTATTATCGGAGATCTCTACAAAGGCGTAGGGATGATTTTTAAAATCTGATCCAGAAAAAGGAATCTTTTTGTCAGATTTTATGCATTGCATCCTTTGTGATTTCAGTAATATCTTTTGTATGGTCTTTCTTTTTTAGCTCTCTTAGGTATCTCCCTTAAACATATTACAAAAGCAGAGATGAATATTATACCAAGTATTATCAGGTTTACAGGGCTGGTTAAATCTGAATAATTATTCACAAAAGGACTGGTAACAGAATAACCAGCGTTGCTGGCTAAATAGGCGTTTTCGGGTTGCAATCCGTAATAAGCGGCTTCTATAAGTACTGTTATAAGTGTTATTAAACAGGCTATTATGAAACTGCGTATTAAAGTATCAAAGTTCATTGCGATCATCTTTATAACTTCATCCTGAAATATAAGTTTATTTCAACCAGAGATCCTGTTGATTTTTAAAAAAGGATAAAAACTCCCTGCAAGCCTCAAAAATTAAATAAACTTTAGCCTATGTTAGGCGCGGTTGGAATTGGGCATTTTTGATTTTAATAGAAATTAGTAAAAATGAATGTCCTTTGATAAAGAAAAAGAGGGCAAAGCTTCTTCGATTGTAACTGACAGTAATATATGAAATCTCAATGAAATATGAAATTCTCAGTGAATAAGTGTAGTATTATAATCTTAAAATCACAAATTGATCTTGTATGAAAATCCATGTCCTCCAGCACTCCTCCGTAAACACCCTGGGCACCATTGAAGAATATGCAAGAATCAAAGGCTACAGGCTTGAGTCAACCCGTTTTTACGAAACAAAAAATCCGCCGGAAATTGATTCGTTTAACCTTCTTATCATCATGGGTGGCCCAATGGGAATCTACGATTATGAAGAAAATCCCTGGCTGAGGGATGAAAAAGCATTTATCCAACAGGCAGTTGAGACTGGAAAACCGACACTTGGAATCTGCCTTGGTGCGCAATTGCTTGCTGACATCCTTGGAGCCCGCGTTTATGAGAACCCGTACACTGAGATGGGCTGGTTTCCTGTGAGGGCGTCCGGAGGCGAGAATAAGCCGGAATTTCTTGAAGGGCTTCCGGAAGAAATAATGGTTTTTCACTGGCACACCAGAACTTTTGACCTGCCGGCAGGGGCTGTTCACCTTTTTGAAAGCGAGGGCTGCAAGAATCAAGGATTCATTTATAACGGAAGGGTTGTAGCGCTTCAGTTTCATCCTGAGGTGAATGAAGAAAGAATTCTATCTTTGATTGAGCGGTTTGGGGAAGGGCTGGTGGAGGGGCAGTTTGTGCAGAAAAAACAGGAAATGCTTGGTCAGAAAGAATATTTGGCTGGCACAAAGGAATTTATGTTTTTAGTGCTGGATAGGCTTGAGAAAATTATTTAAAATATTATTCAGGCACTTTTTCCGGAGTTTGATGCCCTCTATGGCTTGCTGCTCGCTTATTTTCCTTTGTGAAGATCCCTTTCACTCCTCCTGAGATCAGGGCTGCTATATCTTTTAAAACCAGGCCCTGTTTGAATCCCTTCGGGAGAGCGATATATCTCGGGCTCCAGACCGGATTGAATTTCTCTTTAAAATCCCGCAAGCCTTTATAATTATAAAAGTGTTCTCCATGGGCAAAAATAAAATATCCGATTTTATGCCAGATTGGGGCAAACTGCCGGTTTTCAAGCCCTGAGAGGGGAGCCATCCCGAGAGAAAAGCGTTTGTACCCCATTTCTTTTCCCCAGAGCATAAGCTTGACAAAAAGGTATTCCATTGTCCTGTACGGGGCATCGGGACCGTAGCGCATGAGGTCGACACTGATTTCTTCATTTTCTGCTCCAGTCCATATGTTTGCAAAAGCAACTATCTCTGAGTCGTTTCTCACAAGGGCAATCGGGAAGTTGCTCAGATATTTTTCGTCAAAAAACCCGATTGAAAATCGCTTTTCTTTTCCTGCTTTCATTTGCAGCCAGGCATCTGAGACCCGTCGGAGTTCGGGCATAAGGCTGAGAACCTCTTCTCCGGAGACAATTTCAAACCTGTATCCCTTTTTTTCCACATTTCGCACTGTATAGCGGAAATCTTTTCCTGCACTTCCTTCCAGGGTAAAGGTCTCAATGGGAACTTTTGCTTCCTCCCCGATTTTTATCAGGGTCAGACCGAGGTCAAGATACACAGGAATATACTTTTCACTTACCTCATAAAAAGCAGCCCTGCCCTGGTTCAGTTTACTCATCTCATAAAAATCCCAGATCAGCTCTTTTGCCTGGTTGCTGGTTCCTACAATGTCTCCCATTGCAACCCAGGTCTTTCCGGAAATTCCATACATTAAAAATGCCTGCTTTTCGTCGTCGAAAAGCAAGTATTTGTCTCCGGTAAGCGCCAAGTTTCCAGTAGTTTCCTGGCTCTGGTTAATGATTGTTTTTGCAAGTTTCATTTCCTCTTCTCCTGGCATATGAATATCCCTGGAAAAGGGGCTCAGCATTTTAGCCATCCCTAAAACCAGCAGCAGGAAGAAAGTTCCAACTGTTGCCCTTAAAAAGCTGGATGCCTGGGAATTAATTCCAAACTGCCACCAGAGCTCGTTTGAGTATTCCACATTCCGGTATGAGAAAAGTCCAAGCCAGACAAAGCTTACAAGCACCAGGATTATAGCAATTATGTTCTTGCTGCTAAATGACTGGTGCATAAGCGAGGACTTTCTGTAAAAGTATTTCCTGCAGGGGAGCAAAAAGAAAAACAGGGTAAAAAGAACCGATGCTTCATGATAATCAAAGTCTTTCAGGAGGGCAAAAATTCCGCCCATCAAAAGCACAGCAAGTGAGAGAATATAAGCTCCGTCAATTCTTTTCCAGAGGCCGTTTGCCAGGAGAAGGAGTAATACACCCATAATGCTTCCGAAAAACCTGGAAAATTCTATCAGGGGAAGGGGAACTATGTAAGTGAGGTCATGCAGGTATCTGGGATTTGAAGGCAGAGCTCCGGAAAAGAGAAGAGAAACGCCTCCAAGAAAGACAAGAATAGAAAAAATCTGAGGTACTACCTGTGATAGGCTGGAGTAAGTAGCTTTTCCGAATTTTTTCAGGAATTCTTCTCTCTCCTCATATTCATACAATATAAGAGCCAGAAGTCCAAACAGGAAAGGCACGAAGTAGTAAATTGTCCTGAAGAGAAGAAGAGGTCTTATTATATCAACCGTACCGAAATATGGTTCCAGCATAAATAACATCAGGGTTTCAAAAACTCCAAGCCCTCCAGGGACAGTGCTTATCAAACCTATGATTTGCGCCAGTGCAAAAAATACAAGTACGTGAAGCATGGTAAGGTGTGGGCTTGAGGGCAAAAGGAAATAGATAATGCTTCCAGAAAGCAGATAATCTACTGAGGATAAAACAAGCTGGAAAAAAGCTATTTTTGGTTCAGGAATCCTTATCTGGTACTCCCCTATTCTGAAATTCCACTTCCTGAACGAGAAAAAGAAATAAACAGCAACGGATAGCAGAAGTAAAATTCCAATTAAGTTTAAAGAGACAGGAATCCTGAGTATATAATCCGGCAGTTTCACAGGGTAGAATGTGAAGAGCAGACCTCCGACAAAGCAGAAGCCGAGCCAGAAAGTGAGGATACAGAAGACTATGATCTCCCAGATCTCGTGCAAACTCAGTCCATTTCTCGAATAAAATCTGTATCGCAAAGAACTTCCTGTCAGGATGTTGAAACCAACACTATAACTTATGGACGTGCTGATAAATGAAGCCTGAGCAGTTTGCTTATAAGGCACTGGGTGGTTGATATGGCGGACTGCCAGATAATCGTAGCCTGTTAATGCAAGATAACTCAAGAAAGTTAAAAAGAAAGCAAGCTCTATATGGCTCAGTGGAGTGCTGGCAATATTTTTGATGATATACATTGAGTGTAAGTGACGTACCTGTCTATCCAGAGTCCACAAAGCCAGGGAAAATATAACCGCTGGCAAAAGAAAGCTCACAAGCCTCTCTATTTTAAGGGCTTTTTCCCGCATACTGCCGTTTTGTTTCATCAGAATCCGATATCCTCTTTTCTTATAGGATTAAAGTTTCAGGATTAAGATTTCTAATGTTGAACCTACTCTCTTAAAGTAAATATATTTTTCGTAAGTTATATGATAAATCCGTTAAGAATGATGGCAACTTAATTAAGAATTTGTAAACCTGCTCGTATTCATAGCATTGACTGTTATCTTTTCTCCTTCTGAGTAAAATATTTTAAGATTCTAATAAAATTAAATTAAAGAAGGCATTCTTGAGACAAGTTTCTGAAGAATAATGAAACGAAGGCATTGATCAAGATGAGTTGCTTCTTTTCCTGCAGGTAAATCCTAATATGTTATTGTAAAAGTAGAGTAAATTCATGAGTGTTTTTTAAAAATTAGTTAAAAAATCATCCATAGACCAATTAATACAAGTGCAATTCCACTAACTTTTTTTATGTACATCCTGTATGAACGAATCTGTTTAGATAGAGTATAGCCTCCTAACAAGCCAACTCCTATAAAAGGGGTCAATACTCCAGCACTGAAAGCAAATAACATGGTCAGGTCACTAACTGTTCCGTTTGTTATAGTTTTGCTGATCAGTACAAGAAGCATCGGAGCAGTACAGGGAACTTTTACAAAAGAGAATAGTACTCCAAGGAAGAAAACTCCACTCAAAGTACTTACATATTTCCTAGTCGAGTTTTGAAAATAATTATCCATAACAACAGGTGAATTAAAAATCCCCAATAGGTTTAATCCAATGAGAACTATTATTATTCCTGCAACATAAGAAAAGCCTTCCAAACTGGGAATTGACTTTCTGAAAGAGAGCAAACACAGACCCAGGATTATGTAAGAAGTCACCAGTCCTAATCCAAATACTGTTGCACGCATCATGCTACTTTTTGTGCTATTGCTTGTTCCTGCAGTAAAGCTTAACAGAAACCCCAATATGGCCATCAGACAGGGTGAAAAACCTGCAAAAAGACCGAGCGAATAAGCAACTGGTAAATTCAGATTCGTATTTATATATTCACTATCCCGTTTGTTTTCAGTTGCGTTCTCTGTCGTATGTTCAGTTCCTTCTCTACTTTTTGCAAGATACCCATCGATTGTGGTTCTCAGCTTTTCTTCAGTAATTTCTCCATCGCCGAAAAGCTTTGTTTCATTGTTTATCACGATAGCTGGAATTCCTTCAAATCCATATTTATTCCACTGATAGAAACCATCGGGAGTGCTGGTGTCTATATCAATTATAACAACATAATTATTTTCATACTGAACTTTAATTTTATCAACAATAGGGTCGGTCATCGCGCAATAATGGCAGCCTTTTTGATGGAAATATTGTACTGTAACTGGATTTGGGTCTGCAGAGACTACAGGAACAAGGAGAAAAGACAGGTATATAAAAAATAGTACGATTATTATGTTAGAGCTTCTTTTCATGAAAACCCCATATTTCTCTTATAAATTCAGGTAATAGGTACAAATCTCTGGAAAAAGAAGTGAAAGAATTTCTTAATATTTCTATAGAATATGTGATTAATCGCTTTCCAAAATTGATCGATAATTAGCGTGTGCAACCAAATTCCGCTGATCAGAAAGGACGATCTGGATTTATAATAGTTTTAATTTCCTCATAAAATCGTAACTGCTGCCTTTATATCTTTATAACATATATCTGTCCTCGGTACACAATCCTATGTGTATTAAACTACATTTAATACAAACTCAGAAGTGAGTTTCAGGCTTTCCTCTCCAGATTTGTAGTATTCCGCTTTTATTGTCTGTTTTCCTTTTTGAGCTGCAAGAAACTTTAATTCCCTCTCTCCGTCAGAGTTCGTGTCAGATAGAAGTTTGAGCCCATCTGAATGAGTCACTTTCCAATTATAGCCTGTAGACGGATCCTCTTTTAGAGAAACAGTATAACTTTCTCCCTGTTTTACTGTGACCTCACTTGTGGATTTTGAGGCCATAGAAACGTCTCCATCGCTTATTATAGCTTGACTTGTTGCTTTAGAAGCCACAGAGACATCTCTGCCCTGTGTTGGGGTCGTAGAAATGTCTTCATCGCTTATTGTAGCTTGACTTGTAGCTTTTGAAGCCGCAGAAGCATCTCCATTCTGTGATGTGGTTTCACTATTAAGCGAGATTGCAGCGACTGGAATACAGATCAAAACCAGTATAAGTATTAAACTTTTTTTCCAGTTCATTCTTTTCAGCTCTTTTACTGATTTTTTGATACGTACTGCATAACAGAAGAACTGTCAGTAAGCTAAGAAGACTATCCAACAGTTACTTAATAATATGAAATTATTGCTTTTTTAATTATAGATTTTAATTTTTGACCAAAAGTTGTTTCGTTCCATCTTCGCTGAATATTTCGTAGGATGACTTTTCTTTATGGATATTGAGATCGCCTTAACGGTGGGATTACTTTAATTTCTGAACAATTTTCGGCAACGATAAATATCTATAAAAAGAAACAAGATCATCAGTGTTTTTATCTTCGGGACAAATGACCTGTTATTACAGTTTTTTAAACTCTCAAAAAAAAGGAATTAGTATTTTTCAATACTAATTCCTATGCAGATTTAATTAGTACTTCTTCTTGTTAGCAGTAAATACGGAGAATGCTTTGCTTTCTGATTCGGCTTCGGCTTCAGCCTTGTATCCATCTGCTTGTGCTATGCCGTAAGCAAAGGTACCGGTTTCAAGCTGACCAGCGCCAGTTTCTGCATATGCTTGTGGGCAGTCACCTTCTGCTTCTGCTTCTGCTTCTGCTTCAGAATCGCTAGCGCCAACGATAAGTTTGATTGGTGTAGACTTTGCTAGACCATTATCAACATTCTTTATCTTTGTATCAAAACAATTTTCACCTGGCTTACAGCCCCCAGCTGAGGCTGTTGATACAAACGCTGTGAGGAGACACAGTGCAATTAATATTCCAATTAGTTTTCTCATTTATTCACCTCTTCCTAAACCTAAGTTAAACATATATATCATCACAAACAAATCTAGAGGTACCTTTGTAGCACTAATTAGTGGGATCTAATGATAGTGGTAGCTATCAAACACTAATTAGTGGGATCCACTGATAGTGGTAGCTATCAAACACTAATTAGTGGGATCCATTGATAGTGGTAGCTATCAAACACTAATTAGTGGGATCCATTGATAGTGGTAGCTATCAAACACTAATTAGTGGGATCCATTGATAGTGGTAGCTATCAAACACTAATTATTACCCACTAATTAATTACCCCGTAGTTCTGCTGTGATGATTAAACTATACCCATACAAATTTACAATACTGTAATATCTAACTATACCCCGTACTAGTTTACAGTACTTATACCCCGTACTAGTTTACAGTACTTGTGACTTAATATTGTATAAAATGTCCCTCACAACCATAGGCTGAGACGTATGCAAAATGTGCTCAGCATACTCTGAGCTAGCATCCCCTTCCACCATAGTTGTGCTGGAATAAGTCACAATACTTAGGATTCGACTAAAATATATAAATTTATCCTTTTTATATATCTCTTTGAATATAAAAGAAACATTAAAATTAATATAGCCTAAAACGATAAATATCAATATAATAGGACTATTATAATATAAAGGGTTTCATAATTGATATTATAAAAGGTATAAAAATAATCATAGATTTATATAATTGAGCTGAAAAATCAATGTTATTTGACCTTCAACTGTCCAAGATTTAGATTTAAATCAAAATGTAAAATGTTATGTTTTTGTACTTTAAGTTCACATCATCGACCACCTTCTATACTCTTTTAACAAAAAAATATAAAATGTTTTTTTCCCTGGCAGTCTTCTGAATGACCGTAAGGGAAGAGAAAAATCAAGTTTCAAACTGTATAGTTTTTTAATATATGAATATCTTTTTATATAAAAAAAATGCCACTATGAACAGAGCCATTTTTTTATTACTAGGGATTTTGATCATTACAGCAGATCAATACGAAAAATGCAAATCTTGGTATTTTCATGTGGCTCTGGATAGATGGTAGGGCTAGTGGGCTTATTAGCGTTGCTTCGGAGTATAAACAACAAGCTGTATTCTCTGGGAGTGTGGTTCACTTTTAAATGGAGGGGTAAAAGTGAATATATTTACAAGTTTGACTTTTAAAAGTATTACTTTTCTGTTGATATGCGCAGCACTAATGATAACTTCTATTAATAGTGCTTCAGCTTTGTCTTCAGCTGATCAGTCTCAAACAGGTGAAGTGATCATTAATGATGGCAAGATTAGCTATAATGTTGATCAGCAACAATCTGCTGAGATATTATCTGGAGATGGAATAATAACTCAAGCCCAGCAGGGCAGTGAAGAAGTATTCGTTAACCCTCAGAGTGGGGTGGAAATCACAACTGTAAGAGCGAGCGAAATCCAAAGCGTTGATGTCCCATCTACGGATGACAGTAATAATAAAAATTCAATTGTGGAACCAAACTCAAATTTAGTTAAGACAATTAATACAGACGATAGTGGGGAAATTAAGTTAAGCCAAAGTCAAGCGTCTGATGGGGATACCTACCAGGAGCAAAGAGCCTTCTTAAAAATTATATCTACACCAAAGGATAGAGTGATAGGCATAATGCACATGCAACAAAAATAAATGATGTAATGTGAACTATAAATGATGTAATGTGAACTGCCCTTTCGGCTGGCTTGATAGCTTCGGAAAGAAGAATTTCATGGATTAGTGGGGAAAATAATGATAATTTTGACGACTCCATAAGCATTGGTCGTCTATTAATACATGACAAAAATTTGTCAAATATTTAAAGTAAACATAGGAGTGTGGCGAAATGAGAAAATTAATAGCAGTGGGTTTGGTGCTGTGTATTCTTCTCACAGTGCTGGTATCAGGAGCAAGTGCAGCCCCTAAGAAAGATAAGGTTATCCGTGGTACTGTAAGCGTATCCAATTATGTATACGCAACTGCAAGTTCTGTAGATAAGCCCTCATCTGCGAGTGCAGTTGCGTATACACAGGCGGAAATACTTAAGAATGGAATGGCTGCTTTAGGTGTTACGCAGGCTTCTGCATCTGGTAATTCCGCATATGTATATTCCGATCAAACTCTTAGTGGACACTTTACTTCTAAGTGAAGCTGAATTATAATGCTATACTATTCAGGAGTGCATTTTTGTTTTTTTAAACACAAGGGGGGATAAGAAATATTAGATAAATCAGTTTTTAATAAAATATTTTCGCTGTTCATATGTGTATTATTAATGGTGACATGTATCGGTACTGCTGTAGCTGGATCTTCAGCGGATCAAGTTCAAGCAGCCTCATTAAACGTTACTCGCGATGGAGTTAATTATATTTCTGGTCAGGTTCAGATTGCCCAAACGGATAACGGAGAGATAAATCAAGCCAGTAAAAATAATTTAAAAGTTGTTTATGATAAAGATGGTAATATAAAAAAAGTAGTTGCAAGGTTGGATGAAGAACAACAGGTTGATTCGTGGTCGAATAACGGCGATAATGAAATAGACACTAGCTCTGAACAAGGTTTTGGCATATCAAAGATAGAAAATGGTGTGAATGTTGACCTTTACCAACTACAGCATGCTGCACAAACATCGGATGGAACAATTAATCAAAAACAGTCTGCTGTAGTAAAAGTTAAACTAAAGGAAAATAAGGAAGTAGTCTCGGTAAAATTGAAGCAAAAACAAGAGGTAAAATCGGAGCAAAAACAAGTGATAAAATATCAAAAACAAGTATGATAAAATTGTACCTTTATGATTTTAAGGTTTTTAAATTATAGAAAAACTATTAATTAATTACATTTTGAAAGAATAAAAAAATTAGATGGAGTGGTGAAGAGATGACAGACGGAACAATTGATGAAATGAACATTGCTTGGTGTCAATTTGACAGAAACAGACGAAAGAAAAAACCATGTCCTGTGCTGAAATACGGGGTAGTACCAGTACCACCTGTAGTACCCATGTACGGGGTGATCGTAGTCGAGGATACCAAGTGAAGTAATTGAAATATGAAGAAAGAAAAAAGATCATAGAAAGTTTAGTTCATATTTCTTTAAGAAGTCTTTAAAGGACTTACACAGCTTAACTGAAAATCAATAAAAAACCCATAACTGGTTAAATGGTATATTTTTAATTGCAGAATATATTGTACTTGATTTTACACTTCAACTGTGTAAGTCATACTATATTTAAAATTTGACCTCTAAATTAATGCATTCCTCCCTAAATTAATGTAGCATCCTGATGCTCAAATCTATCTTTTGCCAGATTCTCATTTTATACGGAGTAATACAAATGAATCAAATTGAACACATACCTCAATTCTGTGTATGGGAACTTACGCTAAAATGTAATATGAATTGCAAACACTGCGGCTCTATGGCAGGAAAAGCCAGAGGAAGAGAACTCACAGTTGATGAATGTCTTAACGTCGCCGAACAGTTAATAGAACTTGGATGCGAACAGGTAACTTTCATTGGAGGAGAAGTTTTTCTGTACGAGGGATGGGAGAAAATAGCCAGAAAATTATCTGAAAATGGTCTTCATGTTAATATTATTACCAATGGCTTTTTACTTGGAGATGAACAAATTGCCCAGATCAAATACGCCAAATTAACTAATGTGGGAATTTCTCTCGATGGAATGGAAAGCAATCATAATAATATGAGAAACGTAAACACATCATTCGAAAAAGTGATGAAAGCTTTTGATATCTTCAAAAGAGAAAAGATACCTGTGGCTGTTGTAACCAGTCTGGTTGATAGTAATTTTGAGGATTTATGGCCAATGTATGAGTTACTTGTGGAGAAGGGCATAAAGGCCTGGCAGATACAGATAGTTAATCCTATGGGAAATATGGCTGATAAAAGGAATCTTATCTTGGACCCAGCTAAGGTGCCGCTGATTACCAGGTTTATTAGAGAAAAGCGTGAAGAAAAGAAGATCGTGATCTATGCAGGAGATGACATTGGATACTTTGATGAAAATGAACCATATTTAAGGGGTCCTCCAGGGACAGTTTGTGAATGGTCAGGATGCCAGGCGGGCTTGCGAGTAGTGGGAATAGATAGTATAGGCAATGTAAAAGGTTGTGAATCCCTATACTCAGATGAGTTTATTGAAGGCAATTTGCGTGAAGAATCCTTATCCGAAATCTGGTTTAAAGAAGGCAATTTTGCTTACAACAGAAATTTTGATATTAGTATGCTGACAGGCAGTTGTAAAGATTGTGATAAAGGAGCCATTTGCCGAGGTGGATGCAGGGGAAGTTGTTATTTTACAACTAATTCTAAATTTGAAAACCTTTTCTGCTGCTATCCTGAAAAAAAGCAAAATGTAACATGACCATAGTCTCTAACATAAATTAGAACTTAATCTTAGATCTTTTTTCTTTAGTTATAATGTTTTGATTGAATCCTAAAAAGTTGTGCATACTCACCATCAAGAGCCATCAATTCATCGTGAGTACCACTCTCCAAGATCCTTCCCTCTTTCATGAAATATATGGAATCCGCCATTTTCACTGTTGAAAGTCTGTGACTTATTATTATAGCAGTTCGACCTGCAGCAATCTGCTTAAATTTTTTGAAAACTTCATCTTCAGCCTTCGGATCTAATGAGCTTGTAGGCTCGTCCAGAACTATTATCTGGGAATCCCGGAAAAAAGCCCTGGCAATAGCGATTTTCTGCCATTCCCCAATGCTCAATTCTGTGCCATCCTCAAGCCACTTTCCCAGGATAGTCTCGTAGCCATTATCAAGCTGTTCAATAATACGATTTGCTCCTGAACACGCCGCTGCTTGCAGGATATTTTTTTCGTCAACAGGCTTATTTACATCACCGAACCAAATATTTTCTCTAGCAGTTAAATTGTAATGTATATAATCCTGAAAGACGATACTAATTTCTTTTCGTAAATCTAGTATTTTGAAATTGCGGATGTCGATTCCGTCAATCAGTATCCTTCCTTCAGTCGGATCATAGAATCTGCAAAGAAGTTTTATCAGTGTAGTTTTGCCCGATCCATTGTCTCCAACAAGAGCTATGGTCTTTTCAGCACTTATGTGCAGGTTGATGTCTTTCAGGACTCTGGTTTTTTGGTTAGGATAGCTAAATCCAACATGTTCGAAGAAGATCCCATCTTTAATCTTTTCAGGCACTGGTATTGTATTTGATGATTCTTTCAAAGCAGGCTTTAGATCTAAAAATTTATAAAGCGTTGTCATAAAGAGGTTGTCCTCGTAAAGATCTGCAAAACCATTTAGGAAATTAGAAAGAAATGAATAGCCCTGTTGTAAAGCTCCAAAGTACATTACCAGGTCACCAAGGGTTATATTTCCCTGAAAAGCTCTCATAGCGATAAATATAAAACTTACAAAAATAGTTGCAATACTAACGGTTTGGGCAGCTAGATCTGCTACAGATTGTTTAGCTGTTATGGTTAATCGTTCCTTTCGAAGCTTCTTACGTAAGTTATGGTACCTTTTCGTGAACAAAGGCCCAAGATTAAACAGTTTGATTTCCTTTACACTACTATTACTGGTAAGCAGCCAGTGAAAATACCATACTTTTCGTTCCTTTGCCGTGCAAGAACATTGCCATTCATAAATTCTGTTTGAGTATATCAAACGAACAAAGGCTACTGGTATGGCTGCAATTGTTAGAGATGCAGCTACAATCCAGCTAAAAGAAGCAATCAACCCGAATACAATCACTAAGGATATACCATTTTGGCATACCTGGAAAATGCTGTTAACTATTCTTGTTGGCCTGAAAGGAGCATCATTTTGAGCTCTATAGAGTGTATCGTAATACTTAGGATTCTCATAATATTCTAGGTCAGCCTCAATTGATTTATCATGAAGTAAATCAAGGATATTGTCTGAAACCAAAGCTGCCTGTGCTTCACTAACTATACTTAAAACTGCACTGTTCAGGACAGTGAAAAATGCTGCCGCAGCTGCTAGGAAGATAAGGAGCACGATATGTCCGAAGGCAGCCTCTTTATTTGATGAGGAGATACCAGTCGTTACAGAGTCCACTATCAATTTCATAAGATAAAGAGAAGCCAATGGCAGAGCACCTTGCAGCACTATTAAAAAGGCACTTATTAGCGTCCATCCAGGTGCGCTTTGCCAGACAAGCGAAAGTGCACGTTTAAAGTTGAGAATATCAATTCTCATTTTTCTTGCAGATTCCGTCATAGGCTATATATCCTCATCATCGAGTGGAGAGTTCTCCACTTTCAATTCAATGCACTTTTTTTCTGTGATTATTGATTCAGAAATAGCATCTCAAATATACTGCTCACTTTATAAAGATGTAATTATATGCGCTTATAACCTGTTTTTGTTATCTGAACATTGTCATAAATTTGTCGTTTGTTTTTGTCCCTTTATCTATCATAGTTTAAAGGTTGACACTTTTTCCTTACTTTTGCTGCTAACTCTGCTGCATTGCTATGCAAAGGAATCTCTGGCAAAGTTAATAGCCCATTTGACTTCAAACTAGCTCCTGTAACTATTCTAAAGGTGTTTATACACAACGTCAGCTTCTTACTTTATTAAAGATTTATATAAGCATAGATTATCTTGATTTTGTAGGACTTATTAACCAATGAACAATATAAGGGAAAACTTGACTACAGCAAGAGTTAAAATTAATCTGACAGTATATCAGAAAAGCGATGTTTATATTTCTCTATCGTGCATGGAAAAAGATTCTTTTAAAATCATAAATGGTCCAACAGAAAGAATAGAAAAATACTCAAAAACGGAAATTTTAGAAGCAAACACTTCTAAAGAATACGAATGGACTGTAGAACAGACTGAAAGATGGAGAGGTGGGTCGATACCTCTAGATATATATTACGCAATTTTTGCTCATGGAGATTCTGAGCCTCTTGTTAATGGAGGTTTTACTGTTGCCTACTGCACTATCTCTAATGAATATTACGAAGGCGAAACTTCTATTCCTGAACAACCTGAATCTGAAACTCAATCCACTTCTAATGAAAAGCCAGTTTCAGAAGCTTCAACTCCAGCGGCATCCACACCATCTTTCAGTTTAGTAACGGCTATTCTGGCGCTTGCGATTATACTCTTCAAATACTATCGCCACTAAATTATTAGGAATAAAAAATATTTACAGAACAGGTATGAGTTTTTAGCACTTTCCACGCAATATAAGCTTCAGGGAATTGTTTTCCGCTGGCGGCACTTTACAGCAGTCATTAACTCCGTAAGCGAGTAAGTTATATTGCTGGACTCATTACTGGACTCAACAAGTTGTAACCACGCACATTCAAAACTAGAATTCTAGTGAAAGTGGAGATAACAGCAGCATGAACTGACTCTCCTTATAAACTTTGCTTTTACAGCAAGAATAAAGAGGCATTTTTGCCTCTTTTTTAAAGTTCTAAAAGAGGAATTTCCTTGAGAAGCATCTCACGAGATGTCTTTCTTTTCAGCAGGTCTGAATTTAACAAACCTGGAATTCTCCTCTACTTCGGTTTTTCCAATCTGTCTGATTACTGGCAACGCCTGATTTTTACCAGCTGGATGTTTATTCTCTACTGCATTGTGCTTGAGAAACTTAAATTCCTTCGAAAGCATGACCAGAGCTATTATCATCATGAGGTACTCTGTGACCGGAGAAGCCGACCAGACCCCATCGAGACCGAAGAAGATCGGCAGGATGAAGAGCAGAGGAAGCAGGAAAACAAAAATTTTTCCCAGGTAGATGAAAAGTGCTGCTCTGACCCTGTTTATTGACTGGTAGTAGATTGCAGTGAGGAGCACAGTACCTTCAACGAGCAAAGAGAACATGAAGATCTCCATTCCTCGCAGCGTAACTTCCAGAAGTTCGGTGTCGTCCTGGCTGAAAATCTGGATAACTCTTTCCGGGAAGAGGTAGACCAGTGCAAACCCGAGAGCTCCCACGAGAATACACGAGAGAATTGTAAGTTTCAGGGTCTTTGAGACTCGCTCGTAGTATCCAGCACCGTAATTGAAGCCTATAATCGGCTGTACTCCTAGGGCTATTCCTTCGAAAAGCATATAGAAAATTGAGAAAACATATCCTATAATGCCGTAAGCTGAGACCGCAAGCTCGGAACCGTACCTGAGCAGCATATAATTATGTGCAAAAAGCACAAAAGCAATTGATATCTGCATTACGAAGGACGGGATTCCTGCTCTGAGGACTTGGAGCAGAGTTCCCAGTTTCAATCTCATGGATTTAAGCCTGAGTTTGAGTTTTGCCTGACTGCTAAACAGATAATGTATTAGCAGTAATGCTGGGAGGGCAAAGGAGATTATTGTGGCAAAAGCGGCACCTGACATTCCCATGCCCATACGCATAATAAAAAGGTAGTCAAGTACGAGATTTACAATTACTCCTGCAATCATGATATTCATACAGAGCCTGGGTCTCCCGTCGTTTCTTACCAGCGGATCAAGGGCAATTGCCAGAACCATGAAAACCGAACCCATAAAAATAATCCTCAGGTACTCACGGGCAAAATCCAGGGCAGGACCGCTGGTCCCAAGCAGGCTGATTGAAGTTTTACAGAAAACCAGCCCTACGACTGTAAAGATAGCTCCTGTAAGAAGGCACAGGGAAAAAGCATTATGTACTATATCCAGGGCTCTGTTTAGATTTCCTTTCCCAAGCTGCAACGCCGTTAGACTGGATGCCCCTATTCCAATAATTACTCCAATTGCGATTATAGCCATATAAGCCGGATATGCAAGTGTGACTGCTGCAAGCCCCTGGCTTCCGATAGCATTCCCTATAAAGAAACCATCAATTATTCCCTGAATTCCAGCAATGATGACTCCTACAACGGTAGGGAATGCAAATTTCAAGAAGAGATTCAGAATATTCCCGGATCTCATTTCTTCATCACTTACCATTCCCTATCCTCCATAAATTGCAAAATCGTTTTTCCGAACACCGGGTTTCCAAATGTCGGAACTTTTGTCGGAACTTTTCCCATTGTCAGGTGATAGAACCTATTCAAAGAGGAGCTGGCAGCATAGAGGTAAGTGATATTATGCTTGTGTAAAGTTTGATGTTTTCTTCTTATAACTTTGTATATTCTTGAGGGATCAAGGTAATGGGATTCAATCCTCTCAAGCAGTTTAAATGGAGTCATATTTCATCCTGGATGAAGCTTCAGAAAATATGCATATTCAAGTATAGCTGCCCTGTTGCAGAATTAATTAGTCTGTCTGCTCCGAACTGGCACCTGCATATAATCTATGGGTCATTCATACTGCATCCCTGCAGTACTTATTCGTTTTATGAAGCTTCATCGTTTACTGGAGCGTAAAAGAGGATTCAAACGAAATCAAGAATCCTGTGGAGCTATACAACAGAGCAGGTAAAACCCGTGCTCAGATGTTATCTGGTCACAGCTAATTTTATATACTAAGAATTATTCATTTGTATATATAAATTTTCACTCTTTTTTGTTTTAGCGGGTTGTTTAATCTGAGATCCCAAAAGGGTTTGTGAAATGTGGCTTATAATATCAGCGGGTCTGAGACTCCTTGGCTAAAACGGTTACCCAGGGTAAAACAACTCTCCCAGATTTAATTAAAGATCCCTGCTTACCACTATTTTTTATGCGAGAAGCACCTTTACGTTTTGAATTGAACTTACTATCCTGTAGTACATTGCTAAGCTTTTAATTTAAACCATCTAATAGCCATCTATTATAACTACAAAAACTTCCAGTTATCAAAAAATAACCTGATCTAAAATGTCTGCTAAAAACTTAACCTGCACTCCTCCTGAAATCCTGGCTCCCGTGGGCGACGAGGAAGCACTGCTTGCCGCAATTCGAGGAGGAGCTGACGCTGTCTATCTCGGAGTAGGCGAATTCAATGCCCGCCAGGGTGCAAAGAATTTTACTCTCGAAGACCTTGACGCAGCCGTAAAACTGGCCCACTCACATGGGGTGCTTGTTTACTTGGCTCTCAATATCCCGATCAAACAAAAAGAGCTGCAGCACGCGCTTGAGATAGTTGACCGTGCATATGCAGCTGGAGTTGATGCCGCTATCCTGCAGGATCTGGGGCTTCTCAAGCTTTTAAAGGAAACCTATCCTGATCTTGAACTTCACGGAAGCACCCAGATGACGATCCACAATAAAGGAGGGGTGGATTTTGTAGCAGCGCTCGGAGCAAAAAGGGTCATAGTCTCAAGGGAACTTACCACAGCTGAAGTAAAAGACATTGTGGATCACTCAAACACGGAAATTGAGGTTTTCGTTCATGGAGCCCTTTGCTACTCTTATTCGGGCAAATGCCTTTTCAGCAGCTTTCTGCACGACAGGAGCGCAAACCGTGGAGCCTGCGCCCAGCCCTGCAGACGTCGGTACAGGTTCGTGGTAAATGGCAGAGAAATTGACGAAAGACACGTCGGAGGCAGTTATCCCATAAGCTGTGCCGAACTCTCCACACTCACAGGACTTGAGGAAATTGTAAAAACAGGGGTCGTAAGCCTTAAAATTGAAGGCAGAATGAAAAAACCCGAGTACGTAACTGCAAGTGCTGCTGCATATAAAGCAGCAGTCGAAGGCATCTGCACGCCAGGCGAGAGTCTGACAAAAGAGGAACTCGAATCACGGGAAGCCGAGCTTGCAAAACTCTTTTATAGGGGCTTTACTCGAGGTTTTATACTCGGGGAAAAAGGCGTATCCCATCCCAAATACAGTTCAAACTATGGGGCGTTCCTTGGAAAAGTTCTGGATATCTCCCGTTCAAAAGGGAACACGAAACTTACAGTCCGGCTGAATGAAGACATACAGGTAAAAGACGGCATAAGTATTTTCACGCGGGAGAGAATGCTTGGCTCGGCAGTTACAGGCATAATCACGATTTCAGGTGAGCATGTAAAAAGTGCAAAAAAAGGTGAAAAAGTAGGGCTTGAGATCAGCTCGAAAACCGGAAGAGCAGTTCAGAGAGGCGATGAACTTTACCTCACAACCGATACCCAGCTCCTTGATACTCTCCGGAAAACAAAATTTAAAACCCTCCCTGTGAGCCTGAAAGTAAGAGCCAGGAAAGGAGAACAGATTACGGTTGCCATTGGAGATGAGAGTGGAAAGATAAGTGAAAAAACCAGAGAGCCTGCAGAAACCGGAGATAAAGCTTCCTTTATAGAGTTCGTGGGCGATTATGTCGTCCAGGAAGCCGGGAAAGCTCCAACCACTGTCGAGCAGATCAGGAAAGCAATGGAAAGCCTTGGGGATACTCCTTTTGAAGCTGCCTTTATTGAGATCGAAGCCGATGAGAATATCTTCGTCCCGGTTGGTGTGCTGAAGAATGCAAGACGAAAAGCCGCAGATCTTTTGCTGGAGAAAATCCTCAGTGCACAGAAGAAAGAGCAAAAGCACCCGAACCTGGCAGATTTGAATTACCTGTGCAGTTCTGAGAATGACGGGAGTTCTATCCGGGAAAGAAATACCGTTTCAAAGCATCCTCTTCTCAGCGTTGAGGTAAATGAAATCTCTTCCCTCTTTGAAGCTGCATTTGCCGGCGCAGATATAATCTACATCCCGATCTCAAAATTTGAAGAGTTAACTGCGCCTGAAAACGCTGAAAAAATTGAAGGTTTGAAAGCCGAAAGAGCCGAACTTGTCTTCCGGCTTCCCCTTATAAACCATGACAGTGAACTTAACGAACTCAGGCCCCTGTTGGAAAAAGTAAAAGCTGCAGGCTTCGGGATAGCCTGCTCCGAACTCGGGGCTGCACAGCTTGCAAAAGAGCTTTCCATACCCTTTGCTGCAGGAAAGGAGTTCAACATTTTCAATGCTTTTACAGCCAGTACGCTCTACCAGGCAGGAGCGTACAGAGTAACCCTTTCGAGTGAACTGAACCTGAGCGAAGTAAAAAATATCTGTGAGGCACTTCAAACCTGTAAAGGCTCAGGACAGACCGAGATTTTTGTTTACGGCAGAGAACTCATGCTTATTACGGAAAACGATCTTTTAAAGCCTCTTATTGACCGAAGATTGGTAAGAAAAGACAGCAAAGTGCTTCTTGTTGACCAGGGAGGCTCGGAATTCCCGGTAAGACGCCTTGGAACCCGGACCCTGATTTATAACTCAAAGGTTCTTGATATGCTGAAATATGCGAAAAACCTTAAAGGATATGGCGTTGACGTGCTCCGCCTGGATCTTTCGTTCAATACCGAAGCCGAGATCAAGGACATTATAAAAGCATACAGAGAAGCCCTTGCAGGAAAAGAAACCAGACTCAGACTTGCAAGAGGGGTTGAGTACACGACAGGGCATTATTTTAAGGGAGTCTGAATTAAAAAATAAGGTTATTTTTGTCACTCATTAGCATGAAAGTACTTGAAAGTACTTTCATTCGTGTCACGCTCGACGCAGGAGAACGGCACGTCCCAAAAAGACAAAAAAAGAAGAAAATAGGCAAATAATAAACTCTATCTGCTTTTATTGCTTTTTCAAACTTCTTTTTTTATTTTTTACTCTTTCCATTCTTACTTCAAACTTTCTCTCTTTTTGAGAGGTGCCGCCAGACAAGCTGGCAGAGGCATATATTATATGTTTAATTCCAAAAAGGTTCCAGGAGGTTAAGGAATTTTTCATTAACCGAGAGCCTTCCTGATTTTCCCCATTTTAGTCAGGGTAGAGCACACAAGCTGGGAAACTTCTTCATCCATGCACTCCCCTGCACTTTTTGCCTGGAGAAGGTCGGGCTGCATCATTTCCAGCAGGATGCGGTATGAGGGTTCGGGCCTTGTTTCAAGGTCAAAGACCTCACGCACTATCTCAATGTCTTTGCGGATTTCTTTCAGGCATGCTTCGGACAGGAAGCGCGAAGCTACATTGAGGTCAAGGTATCCGGATGCAAAATTCAGGTCACCTGCAAGTGAAGGAAAGTACTTTGTCAGTAAATTTTCACAGGCAGCTTCTCCGAGTTTTTCCCGCGCTTCTTGAAGGGCGCGGCCTGTGCCTATGAATTCCGGAGGCAGGCCTATGGAATAAAGTGCACCTGTGAACTTGATCGCCCTGGGAAGATGGAGGTTTTCGGCAGGCATGCTGGCTTCAAGCTCTTTTCCTATATCGCTACAGCAGAGTTTGACAACACCCGAAATGTCAGGAGCATTTCTTGAATAGCCGCCTGTTCCTTTATGCATAAGACGGTCTCGCTGCTGGGGGAGGAGATCAGCTATCCGGTTTATCATGGGAGCTAGCTGCCTGAGAATTCGGCTGTATCCTGCCCCGAATATCCCTATGAGATTTACGATTTCTTCTTTTTCCTCGGCTGAAAAGAGTTCAGGCGTCTCCGGCAGTTTTGCCTTTGCAAGATTTACCAGGGCTTTGGCGTCACCTTTTTTATGGCTGTACCTGAGGGCGGATTGGAGAGTAATGGTTCCTATCCCCCGGTACTCTCTGAAGAAATTGTCTGCGTTTTTCAGGTCAAGGTGTCCCCTGAAAGGCAGAGTCCCTGCTCCGAAGATAATCCCGATTTGGGTGTCGATTTCAGAATTTAGCTCGGAGAGTCCGTTTATTGCGTATTTGCAGGATAATGCGCTTGCAACATGCCCGAAAGATAGGGCAGAATCAGATTTGCCCAGAAATACCCTGAACCTGTCCGGTGCTGCCCCGAAACGTTCTTTCCAGGCATGCATCGTGTTTTCGACAAGTTCTGTTGCATGTAGCATTGAAGGAGCATCTTCGATAAGAGGAATTATACGCGGTACTTCCATTGAGAACCCGAATTCCTTTTTTGCAAGTTCACTTACATCTACCATATGTTGCTGGGCTTCAAGAATTTCCCTGACGCTGTCTGTCATGGGATGCACGAACTCATTTATTGCCTGGACATCCGGATACTCATGTGCATTGTAATTAGCCTCTGCAATCGACATCATAACCATGAGTTGCCTGAACCGGTTTTCCTGAACTGCACTCGGAGCCCTCGGCGTAATGAAAAAATCTTTTCCGGGCACAAGGTTAGTTTCCTCTATAAGTTTTGATACAATCTGGACATTCTGATGGTAAGGTGTGGCCTTTCCCTCGTAATCCGGCATGTATTCATCACAACCGAAGACCATTGCGGCTTCTATAGCTTCTTCAGGTTCTTCCTGTGTTGCGATATATCTCGATGCCGAGTCAGGGTGCTGGGTACACATTACCTTTGGAAATTCGGTTTTACTGCTCATGAAAAGAACCCTCACTGTGTAAAACTTAGCCCTGAAAATTAGCTGCTGAACTTAATATTGAATGAACTCAATATCGAATTATTATTGAACTCGATATAGTTACTACCTGCTGTTTTTTAGCGGATCGAAGGTAGCGGATCACAGGTAAATGATCTTATTGTTAACCATTAAATATATGCAAACTGGTATCGGAGAATAACGTTTACTCAAAGATAAAGATTTCCGTTTACAATAGGTTAACATATAGGGAATAGGTTAACATATTGGTACTTTTTCTGAAATTACAGTCAGTGAGCATTGGCATTAAATAGAGATGGTGTAAGGTGGTACAAAATTCGAAATTCCAGATAAGAGAGATGCAGTAAAAAACAAGCCTTGCAGAGATTACAGAACAGAGATTACAGAAATAACAGGTACCTACTTGGAAACTGTTTAATATATATTAGTTTATATCATACTGTATACTAAATTATGATTGATATAATAAATATACCAGCACGAAGTTATGCTTTATTAAGTATTTTAAAAATTTAAGGACTTCAATAATTTTTAAATAAAGAAAGCAGGAATTCCATAGCAAACAGGTTGAGGTGAAGAAATGTTCTGTAACCAGTGTCAGGAAGCGCTTAATGTAAAGGGCTGTACAAAAAATGGGGTATGTGGTAAAAAAGGGGAAGTTGCAGATCTCCAGGACAGGCTGATTTATGTACTCAAAAGTATCTCTTTCTATAACCTGAAAGCAAGGGATGCAGGCCTTAATGAAGAGGCAACCGACAGGTTCGTGCTTGACAGCTACTTTGCAACCCTTACGAATACTAATTTTGACAAGCAGGAAATCCAGTCTCTTATAAACAAAGGGTTTAAGCTCAGAGACGAAATCAAAGGAAAACTGCCAGCTGAAGCTTTAGCTGCTGAAAAATCCCTGCCTGCAGTGGCTACGGTTACTCCGGAGAATATAGGAAGCCTTGATGTCGCAGTTCATTCCACGCAGGACGAGGATATCAGGTCTCTCCGGGAACTTCTGACCTATGGACTGAAAGGTCTGGCTGCTTATGCTCACCATGCGTATATCCTGGGATATAAGGATGAAGGAATTTATGAGTTCATAGAAAAAGGGCTGGTTTCGACCACAGACGATAGCCTGGGAGTGGAAGCCCTGATTGGCCTGGTGCTGGAATGCGGACAGAAAGGCGTATCCGTGCTTGCCCTGCTCGATAAAGCAAATACCGAAACCTATGGAAACCCGGAACCGACAGTGGTTAATATTGGCGTCAGGGACAGGCCCGGAATCCTCATTAGCGGTCACGACCTCCGGGACCTGGAACAGCTGCTTGAGCAGACAAAAGGCACAGGAATTGATGTTTATACGCACGGGGAAATGCTACCTGCAAACGCCTATCCTGCCTTTAAAAAATACGATAACTTCGTAGGCAATTACGGGAATGCCTGGTGGAAGCAGAATGAGGAGTTCGAGAAGTTTAACGGTCCGATTCTTATGACTACAAACTGTATAATCCCGCCAAGAGAGTCGTACAAAAATCGGATTTATACTACAGGCATCGTTGGATTTGAAGGGCTTACCCACATATACGAAAAAGAAGACGGCACAAAGGATTTTTCCCCTCTAATCGAGCGGGCAAAAACGAGCAAGCCACCTGAGCCGATTGAAAGCGGAACTATAACCGCAGGTTTTGCACACGAGGCAGCTCTGTCGGTCGCGGATAAGATCATAGACGCCGTAAAAACCGGAAAGATAAGCAGGTTCATGGTTATGGCAGGTTGTGACGGCAGACATAAAGAAAGAGCTTACTATACCGATTTTGCGAAAACCCTGCCTGAAGATACCGTAATTCTTACCGCAGGCTGCGCCAAATACCGATATAATAAACTCGATCTCGGTGACATCGGAGGAATTCCGAGGGTTATCGATGCGGGACAGTGCAACGACTCTTACTCGCTTGTGGTAATTGCCCAGAAACTTGCAGAGGCTTTCGGGCTTGAGAATATAAACGACCTGCCGGTCTCGTATAATATAGCCTGGTACGAACAAAAAGCCGTGCTTGTTCTGCTCGCCCTCCTGAGCCTTGGCATAAAAAATATTACCCTCGGCCCGACACTTCCAGCTTTCCTCTCACCTAACGTGGTTAAAGTGCTGGTTGAAAACTTCAATCTCAGACCCAATACAACCGTTGAAGAAGATTTGAAAGTGCTTCTGAAACAGGCCTGAAACCAGACAGCTAGAAAAACGAGCCTCTTTTAAGAGGCTCCGTCTTCAATTTTTTGAAAAAAAGAGCCTGGACCGCAAGCCTTTTTTGAAAAGGCTTGAGCGAAAACGGCATAGTTTTTGGTTTTGAGATTCTTTCCCCTAACCCTATCCGGCGTGATCGACCGGCGCAACGGTCGCAGTACAACGGTTTTATTAAACTATTTTGAACCTTTTATTTAGTCTAATTTCATGGTAGCCGCAGTTTCGGCATTTAAAATACCTGATTTTCTTTCTAAGGGCACGATTTAGTACGTCCATATTCCTGTATTCTTCTATTGCATGTTCTTTCCCGCATTCTTCGCAGGTATCTTCTTTTAAATTGCCCTGTTTTTTTTCGTGATGATGATCTACTGATTGAGGTTCGATTTTTATCTCCTCATGCCCGCAGTTTATACAATGCCAGTATTGTGTTAAGGTTTTAGTGTAGGTATCTATTTTGCTTTCTTCTTTTACAAGCGGAGCCTGAAACTCCTCAAAAACGAAATGTTTTCCACATTTTTCGCAGTAAGAATCCGTAAAATAACTTGCCATGGCTCTGTAATACCCAAACATATAAAGAAAAATTACTTCAGAGACAATTGTTAGAAATCTTCCGGCTGATAGAAGACCTTCGGATTGTACCGGAAAAAACATAGGGAAAATCATCAAAAACAGGAATAATAATATTGAGAAAAGAAGAAGTATTGAGAATAGCCTGGCTCTTTTTTTAATCTTTTCTGGTCCAAGCTTATTTGCAAGATTGATAGCTTCTTCCCTGCTTTCAGGGCTGTACCTGGGTTTTAGCCTCTGGCTCATTTCCACGATGTCGTTTTCAGGATCTATTCTATAGTTGACACCATCATATGTAGCCTGATATGAGCCTGATGGAAACCTTATGCGTTTGTCTTTTGCCAATAGATCAGCTGCCCTTTTTTATTAGATTAACTGTTATTCACGTTTTTTATATATCTCAAGGCATGATAAATGTTTTTCCACCCCAATTCCGCCTTGGGAAGATGCCACCCTTTTCGTTCACTTCGTTTTCTCAAGAGGCTAATTCATGGCAAAAGAAGTTGCTTTTTAATTCGTTAAATGAAGTAAAAGGATAGAAAAGTTAACGATATTAAAAAGACAGAGAAATAGAAATTTATTTTAAAAAAAGAGATAATCCTTAAAGAATAGAAGAAGCCAAGGTCCGGATTTGAACCAGGACTGAATCGCTCTGCTGACGATTGCGTGACCGCTCCGCCACCTTGGCAGATTGTATATTTTTATACAGTATTCTGGGTATATAAATCTTTGGATTGATTGCATTTAATCGACGAGATGATGCTTTCATTTTGAGAGCCCGCAGTCCCTTTCACTCCGTTGCGCTTCGCCCAAGAATATGATGCCCAAAATATCTACAGGATGTAAGAGATGCTTCTGGTTTACTGACAATTGCTTCTTCCAGCAAGAAAGAAGAATGAGTATATGGGGATTTAAAGCAGACTTTTATAAGTTCTTAATTCTGTTAATCATACCTGCACGTATAGCCTTTTAGTTCACATTTATACTTCATTTATTGCTGATTCCTCATTTATATTTCTCATAATATTATATTCTCTGAATAATATTATATGATAAATTTAAACTCATTTTTGCGACACATAATATGGGGTAAATGTGGATTAAAAGAAGGAAGACAAACGACTTTTTGCAAAGTTCGGAAAAGGGAGATGGGATATATGGAACAACCAGTTGATGCCGATTCCAGAATAGAGTTACAAGTGCCACAGGGACCAAAAGTATCTCAGGAACTCTGGTGGTCGGTTCTTCTGGAAGGGATTATTGCTACTATTATAGGTATATTCCTCTTATACGAGCCCATAGCAACCACTATTCTGCTAGTACAAATTCTAGCCATTTTCTGGCTAGTAGAAGGAATTTTTTCTGTTATAAAGGCATTGATTTTTACAAAGAATGGGAAATGGAAGTTGCTTTCAGGTATCTTGAGCATTATTGTGGGAGTTGTCATACTGATGTATCCTATCATCAGCCCCTACATTGTTCTTAGATTACTCATGGTCTTCATCGGAATTTTAGCTCTTGTCAACGGTGCTGTGATAATTACTTCGGCACTTAAAGGAGGAGGGTGGGGTACGGGAATTCTTGGTGTGCTTACCATAGTCCTGGGTTTACTCCTGTTAACCAATTCTCTGGTTGGAGTCATTGTTCTGCCATGGGTATTCGGAGTCTTCTTTGTTATCGGGGGAATTGGAGCAATTATCTGGGGAATAAAAATGAGAACCAGAAAATAAGACTGCTGTAATGTATTTTTGTGTTCTGTTTAAGTTAAAGCTCGATTAACCTTAAAGCTTAATGTATATAATTTCTAGAAGTAAAATTTCAGTGGTAAGTTTTTAACAATTTCAATAGTCAAATTTTAATATTAACTGGAAAACCAGAAGATTGAGAAGGATAAATGCGCTTACTTCTGAATATAGGTCTTTTAAGTTTAACATATATATTATTTTTAAAATATTATAAACAAAAATTTCATCTGTAGTTAAATGTTTATACTATCAATCAGTATTAATTATTAACATAAGTTAGAATGCTTTTGAAGTCCGAAAAAGTCCGAAAAATAGAAACATTTTCTATAATTGACAGGGGGTCGAAATAATGAGTAAAACTAAAAAAGAAATCAAATCGACAGACACACGGTCTCGTGAAGAGCTCAAGCAGCAGGTCATTTCTAAAGCAGAGACGAATTCGGCTGCGAAAATTAAAGTTGTTGAGGAATCTGCTGATATTGTCCACCTGGTATTGCCCCAAAAACTGGAAGCAGCCAGTGGCGGGTGTGTCGGATGCGACGGTGTAGGAGGCTGCGGATTTTGCGAGTGTAAAAGCAATATCCGTGATCGGGTACAAATCAGGGACCAAGCACAAGTTAAGAATCAAGCACAAATTAAGAGTCAAGCACAAATTAAGAATCAAACACAAATTAAGAATAAAAAATAAATTTAAAATAAGTTATAGAGATGAAACCGTCAGTTTATAATTTTGTCTGGTCAACCGATGACCCGGAAAAAGTAATGATTTTTAACAGTCTTACTACGGCACTGGCTGAAGTGCGAAAGAGCCACATAGATTTATTGAACGTTCCTCAGTTTGATTACTCTCTCCTGCCAGAAAAAGAAAGGCAGCTCGTTGATGAGCTACGAAAGGGAGGTTTCGTCGTTGACGATACTGTTGACGAACTGAGAACGGTAAAATTTAACTATAACAGTGACAAGTATGACAGCTCGATAGCCAGACTGGTTATCGCTCCCACTTTAGCCTGCAACTTTGCCTGCTCCTACTGCTTCGAAAAATCCGAAAAAAGCCAGAGTGGGAAGAGTGAGCAAAACGCTTTCATGCCAGACGATGTAAAACAGGATTTACTCAGCTATATTGAAAAAATAGTAAAGACAGGAAAAGATATATTTGTAACCTGGTACGGCGGCGAGCCTCTCCTCGCAAAAGAAATTGTTTTTGATTTATCGCAGAAAATAATCGCCATTACGGAAGAGAATAACGTTGAGTATTCAGCCGGCATGGTTACTAACGGCTACCTGATTTCCAGAGACCCTGACATCGTGCCGAATCTCAAGAAGAACAGAATTAAGTTTATCCACGTTACTCTTGACGGACCCCGCGAGGTGCATGACAGTCGCCGAATGCTTAAAGGAAGCAACAATCCTACCTTCGACCGAATTCTCGACGGAATCAAGCTTCTGAAGGCAAACGGTATCGAGACATATATTCGCGTAAATATTGACCGCTCCAACATTGATAAGATCAGCAGACTCCTGGACGTGTTAAAAGAAAACGACCTGAGTGACGTTTTCATCTACCTGGGCCAGGTTATACCCTATACGGCAGGATGCAAGTCGTATGAGAGTTCCTGCATGTTGACCGAAGAATTCTCGGCAATAAACCAGCAATTTTATAAAAATTTGAACCTCATGGGATTCGACGCCGGCAGAGAGTCCTTTTATCCGAGGTTCGCCCGCGCCTGCGACGCCAACCGGACGAATGCTTTTGTCCTTGACCCAGATGGGGACATGTACAAGTGCTGGATCGAAATAGGCAACAAGGCTGCAAGTATCGGAAAAATTGGCGACCTGATACGACAGAGCGAGGAGAAAGGAAACCACGAAATCCAGTGGCTTGCCTGGGAACCTTTCGAGTATTCGGAATGCGTGAAATGCAAAATACTGCCCATCTGCATGGGAGGCTGTGCCCATCAGGCAATGTTCATTAACAGGGGCAGACCGGAATGTAAGGAATGGAAGTATGGTCTGGAGAATTATGTTCGGAATATGTTTTTCTCAGTGAAGGCTCAGAGAGCAGATATCGAGAAGTCTTGCTGATGTAATTAACAAAGATTTTTAGATTGTGGTCAAAATGGTAGAGTTTCTTTATACAAATGCAACTTCTTCAGAACTAAGTAAAATGATATCAAGATCTAAAGAAAAGCTATACCTTGTAAGCCCATATCTTCAAATGTCTGATAAGATAAAAATACTGATTCAACAAGCAGAAAAGGGATCGCCTGACATTGATATTAAAGTATTGTATCGTTCTGGCAAGAATGGAGAAATCAATGATAAGGACATGGATTTCCTTTTAAAGCAACTAAATAATGCTAGCATTTATTCACTCGACAATTTGCACGCTAAATGTTACTTAAATGAAGATTCAGCCATTGTTACATCGATGAACCTGTATCAACACTCCCAGGAAAACAATTGGGAAATGGGAATTAAAATCGATAAATCAAACGACCCCGTTCTTTATGCAGACATTGCACAGCACCTTTCTTTACTGTTTGGTGCCAGTAAAAAGTATGAGAAGAAACTGATTAATTTTGGCGGCGTTGCCAATCAAACCATCCGGGTCAGCAAGAAATTAAAAAAAGCTGGCAAAATAGCAATACCAAATAGCTGTTTTTGTATAAGGTGTAGTAAGAGCATTAATTACGATATGGATGAGCCTCTCTGCTCTACCTGTTTTAAATCATGGCAAAGGTATAAGGATAAATCCTATCAAGAAAAGTACTGTCACTATTGTGGGAAGGCAAATCAAACATCTTTTGCTAAGCCTTTATGCAGGGATTGTTACAAAGAGATAAATCAGTAATTAATGTATTATATATTCTTTTAAATAGTGCCAGAGAGTGATTAGCTTTTCATCTTCAAAAGTCATGTTTTGGAGAGGGTTAGGGCTTTGGAAAACTTGTTTTTGGGGTTAGGTTAATCTCGAAGATGGGTTTGTTCATAGACACTTTATGAACAGTAAATTAAATATAAAACTCTTACTACAGATCACTAAGAATAATAAATCACGGTGGAAATTTTGATAATCAATTTGAATAATGGAAGACACGATTTATATTCTTTAGTAGTCTATTCGAATCGAAACAAATAGTCTGATATTATATACCTATTGTGACTTTTCAATATATACTACTAACTTTCGGGAAAGGATATAGATACGACAGATCAAAACATTTTCAGGGAAATTATAGGGTTTTTGATAAATCTTATATTGGATATAGTAGAATCTTCGGCACAAATTATATTGAAAGTTATTAAGATCTTGATAGTAGATCCTATACAGAAAATAGAAAGGTTTTTGATAATTCATAAATGGAAAATACGAAAAGAATTACGCAGTAATGTTGTTCGTTTGGTAATTGTTTGTTTTATTTGTTCTCTGTTTGTGGGTTATATGACTCATTTATATTTAGTTATTGATGAAAAAAATACCGATAACGTTCAATATTTCCTTAGTTCTATTTCCCAAGGGCTTGCAGCATTTTTTGCCCTATCATTTACAATTTCCATCTTTGGTGCTCAAATGATTGGGGGATTTACAGCATTAGATAAAGTAATGGACAGATGGACAAAGGTGTACATGGTCTTATTTTCCGTAGGTATAATTTTCCCTTTGTGGCAATTGATAACAGTGAGATATTCAATCGATTGGATTTCATTTATTCCAAAAATGGGTATAACTCTACCTTTACAACAACTGAAAATAGGTTCTATTGGAAATATAGATTTATTGACATTAGATATAATCTTAGTAGTTTTCTGTGTTCTAGGAATAATACCATTTACTATTAAAATTAATAGAATAGTAAAATATGAGGGGGGTATGCCGGATTCATATAGCAAGGCAAGAGATGCAATTATTTCTGGAAATGAGGTGATTTCTTCAGATAACATTTCTAAATTAGGTGGGCTAGGCTATAGTGCATTAAAAGATGCACTACCAGACAAAGTTATGTTCAGTACAACCGGTATCAGGAATCTTGGAAATCTTAGTATTAAGAACAGTTTAGAAGGCTCAACTGCGCAAGCCATTGTAGAATTGGATAAGTTAGGTCTTAAAGCAATGGATCAAAAAACTAAAATCGGGGATTATAGAGTTCCATGGGTGATAGCTAATCATTATATTTTTCTGCCAGATTATCCAATGGCTTGGAATCTCACAAACGGGTTTAAAGAAATATGTATTGGTAGTATCGATAGAAATTTTGATAAAGCGATTGTATCTTTTTCATGTAACGCTTTGTTTAAAATTGGGTATATGTATATTCAAAAGATTAGGACTACTTATCAGAAATCCATTGATCCTAAATTACGTATGGTTCTCCCGAATCAACTGAGCCTAATTGAAGGAGACTTTAGTAACTCGAAAAGTCCGACTTTAGTTCAAATGTTATTAGAAATAGCTGAAAAAGCAACTAAAAAAAAGGAACTCCTGTTATGTTGGGACGATGTTACAGAAGGGAATTATTCAGAAAAAGAATTAGATAATCTAAACAAGTTTTTCAAAGAAGATATACAAAAACAGTTTAAAGCTCGGCATATAAAAAAAACAGATAATGGAAAAATTGTAATGCTTTTCGGTGATCGAAGTAATTACAGTTTTGAGCTGAAAGAAGAAGATGAACAAGCAATTTTAACTCATAAATTTTATAATAATGCAGGCTTTGCAGAAAAAGAGCCTAAATGTGTAAAAGTATTACCGATTTGTTATAAGGATAACAAGATATACATATGTAAATTTAAGTACAATGAGACATTGGAGCATTCTTTGATATACTTATGGATTATCGGTACTTATATCAAGAAAAATTACCCAGATTGGGTTTATGAGGATATAGTTTCTCAAATTAGACTTTCAGAGAAATCTCATATAAGATCTATTTTTGAGAGTGAATATATTCAACGAGAAACATCGCGTTTTATCCGCACTGACGGTATACGGGATTATTTTAAAGATATTGATTTTAAAGATATTGTAGATTGTATCGAAAAATTCCAAGAATTTTACTTTGGATTTGAAGAGTATTTACAACATAAACGAGACTGACATTATAGAGGAGAGAATACACTGTTAGAGTTTGTAATTTTGTGAACTGAATTATTTTTCTTGCTCTCTTCATAATATGCTTTTTTAAACTCATTCATATTGTATATAAGACTAAAGTTGTTTGGTTGATTATGGTTTCATTAAATGGAAAAAAATCTACGATAGATATAGTGACAGGTAAAATCAACATATGTAGACTTAAGGTTATAGTTATCTCTTTTGTAATCTTTGACTTTCATTATGAAAGTAGTGGGTTAAAAACTAGAAGATAAAGGATGCTAGCATTATTTGCTTACTAATGGATTTTAAGGTAAGGGTATATTACAAATTTTTCAGCTGAATTGAGAAATCTGATGAAATAGAATCACAAAAATTATGCATACACTTCGTACAATTTTCTACAACCTGTTAATTATCTAAAAAGTATGCAAGAAAAAATATGTGGGTCTGAGAATACCTAAGATGCTTAAACAGCAACGGACATTACTTCAAAGACTCTTTTCTTATGATTAAATGTTTTTTATTTAACAAATCTCCACTTCGAGATATATACTCACCTTTATATTTTAATAGTCCTAGAAGTGTTTGATCTACAAAATTTAACAGAAATAGGTATTCTAAACTTTCATCTTCTAAGACTGGCCATCTTTTTCTATCTTCTTCAGTTGCAAATTTACTGAAAAATGTGCCTTCGTGAACAAGTTTATTTCTACATTCAACAAATAGTTTAATATCATCCTCTTTTACATTTAAACCAGCTTTTTGACATAACTCGGATACTATATTATTAAAAGATATTCGATTAAGTTCTTCTAATTTTTGATACATTAAACTCCTAACAGTTTTGTTATCATTCCCTTTGAGAATACCTTTGATAGTATTTTTTATTGGATTTTTTAATTTGTTGAAGAGATTTTCATCAACAATATATCGATTTATGCTAGCACCTGGTGAATTTAGGAACGCATTCGTTAGTATCTCTATTACAACTACAAGCTTAATACCTCTTGCATTTAAGTCATCATTCCTTGCTTTCGCATCGAGATATGCATATATTATACGTTTATTGTTTTTCAGCAAATTGTTTTTTTCGTTGAAAGCTGTATAGGCTTCCTCTAAAAATTTTTTTGTATCATCTAGGCTTTTATCTATTATATTTGTAGTTTCATACTTTTTAGTAACCCTATTTTCGTGCTTTCGTAATACTATTTTCCTCTCCTCATTGTAAACACTGTAATAAATCCAATTAACAGTTGTACCCCTAGCGATTGACATGATGTTACATAAATCCGTGACTATTTCTTTTGATTTTTCAATATCAATATCATTATCAAACTCGACTAATACTTCGCAAGTTAAACAAATTCCCTTAAAGGTTTCCAAGAAGTTCACGATATCTTCATATTTCTTTTTTTTCCTAATTGTAAGATATTTTACTCCACCTACATCGAGCTTGAGAGTCTCTTTACAAGATTTGTCTTCACCAAATATAAAATTAGTAAGTCCAAAAGCTATATAATGTAACCTTTTGGTGGTGTCCATATTTACGGCTAATTCCCTCATCGAATACACTACTGTAACTTGAGGTGAATTATAGTCTTGAAGAGATTCACGGTCTATTCTAGAAACGCTGCTTATTATCCCTGTAACATTTATTAAATTATCAGAGAAGAATTTATCACAAACTTCACCTTTGAAATTTGTGAACTTGTTGAAAAATGAAAAGACTTCTGACGAGTACCAAGCCATAAAATATTTTATCTCAAATATCGAACTTCTCTCAAAGTTATTGAATTCAGGGAAAAATTGTTGTAAATCTAAATCATAAATGGAGAAATCACACACTAGAATAATGTCTCCACTTTCTAATTGCCCTACTTCAAACTTGCATTTTAACTTCATCCCGTCTTCGGATTTTAAAACTCCTTCATCGCCATAATATTCCACAATAAATTTTCGATGATACACAGTTTTGTACGCATTCAAAGAAATATTAGTCATCATACATTCTTATGAATGTTTAATTATTATATAATCTACTAATTTATCCAAATAGAAAATAATATTTTCAAAAATTCATTGATTTTGACCTAGCTGGGCAATTTTGAATATCGAAGAACATTAAAAGTAGGCAAGATATATTGGAGAGAACATTACGAAAATATAGTCACATATTGTGGATATTACATTACGTGCTAGATTGGATATCTCATAAAACAGGGACCAAAATGGCCAATCTGAAAAAGGAATGGTTTCAGTTCTTTTGCTAATTTTACGTTTGATTATAAGCATCCTTATGATTCGCTAATTTCACCAGTGTTACAGTTTGCGCTTTTTCATCGACAGAAAAACATAACACAAAATTAGAGTCAATATGTCCTCGCCTGTACTCATTCAGAGGATAATTGAGATTTTTGTGATGCTGAGGATTGATGCAGATTTCATCAGCTTTCTTGAAGACCGCATCAAACAGTACAGGACTTTTCTTGTCTAACTTTTTAAGTCATTTGAAAGCTTTCCTGTGATTGTTTCAACAGTATATTATTCTCTAAAAGAAAAGAACTGAGCCTTAAATACTCAGTTAAACAACAGTCACAGTTATCTGATGGGTTCCCGGACTAACTGTATGGTACACATAATAAACACCGTCTGCGTGGATCACATCACAGTTATCTGTCCCGTCATACTGAGCTTTAACACCTTTTTTGACATTTGTCAGCTTAATTGTAAAGTTATCAATTTGTTTTGAGGTGGTGATGTCAACAGTAACTCCTTTTGGAGTGTTATATGCCTGAATTTCTGCGGATTTCAAAGAGTTATATTTTGCAATCTGATCAAGCGTTGAAAATACAGTATAGCCGGTGTTTTTGCCTATATAATCCAGGGTTTTCGACATATTTGAGAACAGGTCCGGTTTTGTCATCATACCCTGAATATGACCGGCTATAATAAAGTTCGCCGGGAAATTGATTCCTTTGAAATGCTTCAGACAGGCTGCATTTTTCCTGTAAAAGTCGTTTGCATCACGTGGACTGATATCGAAATAACCCGGGACTTCAATCTCTATGGTATTTGTCTCTTTCCCGTACAGAATCTTCTGCTTCGGGAAAAATACATTATTTGACTGCGTATCTCCAAGGGCGGTCATGCTGGTGTAGTATCCATAGGTGCTGTCGATTATGAACCCTGCATTCGATGCAGCCTGATAAGCCGGAACGGATGCGGCTGTATTGGGAAACCGGATTGATGAAAAACCATAGTTTGGCACGCCGGCAGCCTTGTTCATTATTGATTGAGCCTTTGTAATATTCTTCTGGAACTGAGCTACTGTAAAATCTGCTCTCCAATCAGTGATTCTATGTGGATGGATCGTGTGCGTATCCCCGTACTTAGAAAAATAGGCAAGCCCGGATTTTGATGTTTGTGATTCCGGAACGATGAAGAAAGTGTTCATGTCCTGCACGTTTGCAAGCTTCTTACTCTTTTCCATCTCGAAGAAGTTACGGGTTTTTGGAATTTCTTTATCTGCTCCCATAACATCATCTATAGTTACAGTTACCTGTTTGTCACCTTTAGGATAGGTGATGCTTATGCCATATGTGTTTTTGTCAAGCCCGAGAATCCAGTTTTTGCTGTTCTGGAACAGGCGGGTTGCTGTATATCTATTGAAATAGTTGCACGAGCCGCCCGAGATGAACATGTTTTCGTTTGAATAGATGGCTTTAGCTCCCGTTTTTGGATTTTCAAACCGGATGAGCATATCCCCGTCTTTGCATACCGATGCCAGGACTTTGTATTTGAATCCCGATATATTGCCGCTGTCAGGATTGAACGACCTCGCATATGTGGATTTATTGGTTGTGCTCATGGACCTGTATGATCTGGATAAACCGTTTGTTATCGGATCGGTATTGTCTACAGTAAAATTACTATTGCGGTTAATCCCGATTTCACTGGTTTTTCCTAATATATTGATTCTATTGTCCGACATCGAACCGTCTGGTTTCAATCTTGGATCTGCAAAAAACCAGACTTTACCCCCACTGTTCAAGTACTTGTTTACAGCTGTAGCAGCTTTGTCTGATATATGCTTATCAGGAACAAGAAGCAGCTCGTAGTTCTTTTTAGTGAGATTCGATGTGATTGTAGAGTCTGTAAGATAATCAAGGTTGTATTCAAAAAACATCGCAGTACATATAGGATCATGAGCCACAACATCAGTTGAAGGAAGATATACCGCTATCTTTTTTGTGTTGTCCAGGCAATTAGAAGAGCCCGCTGCAGCTATCTGGCAGACGAGAACAAGGCATAATATACCTGTAAAAATACAGGAGGTTCTCATTACTTTAAATTTTATTTTTCCATCCAAGGAGTTCACCAGGCATCAGTCCAGATTATATCTAAATCAATACACATTATCCAGATCTCGACTATCAGTAGAGGACATCTAAGTTTACGATACGAAAAGAAGAGGATACAACCGAACTAAGATATGTGGTGGAAACTAATTAAATTTTTCTTTAACGTTGCACTTATCAGGTTATGTGATAGTATGTACTCAAAGAAAACAATATCAATAGCCTGTCTGTTCAACGATCAATTATAAGCTCCACAACAGCGAGATATCCTAAAAAATATCAGGTTCTAAAAAATATCAGGTGGATTAACCACCCATTTACGACAGACTTTATCTCTCATCACTATTTTAATTACTATATTACTATTTTAATTACTATATTACTATTTTAATTACTATATTACTATTTTACTTATTACATCTTCTTTGATACAGAGATATAGCCAGCAAGCTGACAATTTCACAAACCGCTTTAAATCCGGGTATGCTTGTAATTTTTCCCGTTTCAGATTTCAGTCTATCTTCAGATTTCATTCTATCCTTACTTCCAAGGGCTATACTCTCCTGCCCAGGGTCCTGGATATCAGTTGCAAGTTCAGTTTCGTCTCCGGATTCTTTCTCTATGTTTTTCCCTATTATTGCAAAGGATGAGAACCTCGGAGTTTCTGCCGTGAAGTACAGGTATTTACTATCTTCGGATAATAATTCCGCTGGAAGATATGACCATGTTTTGTCTATGTAACTGCTGAGGGTGATCGAAACCGGGTCGATCTTCTTATCCTGCAGCCAGGATTTTTCAACCTTGAAGCATACTACAGGGTTTTCTATGTTCTTTTCCGTTGCAACTCCTCCGTTTCCGACCCAGACATTAAAGGATTTGTAAACTTCACCTTCGGGCAGTCCGGAAACCAGAGCTGATTTGCCTTTTAGCTGTTCAGCAACAGTTGTGGTCTTGCCAAAAGTTTTCTTTGCGTCAAAGCTCACATACACGACACAGGTGGCATTCCTTGCAAAATCAAACTTTACAGATTTCCCGTTTATAATAGATGCCTGAGAAAGTTCTTTTACTTCAACGTTTTTTGCAGGCTCAGGAGAACCGCCTCCGCCGCCGCTGCCACCGCCGCTACCACTTTTGCGGCTGCTTCCACTGCTTCCACTGCTTCCACTGCTTCCATCGGTGCTTCCGTCGCCACCGCCGCTTGAGCTGCTTTGTTGTGTGACAGTTATTGTAGCAAGCTTTGAGGCAGTTCCTTTCTCATTGCTTACTGTCAGGTTAACAGTATAGGTTTGTGGTACAGAGAAGGTATGGACTGGATTCTGCTCGGTTGAAACAGTTCCATCTCCGAAGTTCCAGCTCCACTCCACTGCGTTTTTCGAGAGATCTGTAAACTGGACAGAAAGCGGAGCATAACCCTCGCTCACATTGCTTTTGAAGTTTGCAAAAGGAAGTACTGGTTGCTTTATAAACTGCCCGAATGCAGCAGGAAATTCTCCTACACTCATTGTGGTTTTAACCCTGTTTGTGGCAGTGTCAATAACAGAAACAGTGTTGCTACCACTATTCGTCACATATGCCTCATTTTCATCAGGATTGAATGAAACGCCAATAGGGTTGATTTCCACAGGCACAGAGGCTATAAGAGTATCTGTCACTGCATCAATTATAGAAATGGTATTGCTGTCATAGTTCGCCACATATACCATTCTTCCTTCTGGACTCACGGCATTTCCCTGAGGCTTGTCTCCTACAGGCACCGTGGCTGTAACAGTGTTTGTAGCCGTATCAATTACAGAGACAGTATTGTCCAGACTGTTCGACACGTATACCTTTGTTCCATCTGGGGTGACTGAAATTCCTGTAGAAGCATTTCCCACTGGCACCGAGGCTATAACACCATTTGTGGCAGTGTCAATTACAGAAACAATACTGCTTGTTGAGTTCTCAAAGTTAAGTGAACTCGCAAAATATACCTTTGCTCCATCCGGTGTAACTGCAACTCCAGAAGGATAAATTCCTGCAGGGACCGTAGCTATAACAGTGTTCGTTGCAGTATCAATTACAGATGTAGTATTATCCAGATTATTCGCCACATACACCTTTGTTCCATCGGGGGCGACCGCAATTCCCCAGGGCTTCCTTCCTACAGGCACCGTGGCTGTAACAGTGTTTGTAGCCGTATCAATTACAGAGACAGTGTTGCTGTCATTGTTCGCTACATATACCTTTTTTCCATCCGAACTTACTCCAACTCCATAAGGGCCAGTACCTGCTTCCACCGTGGCGGTAACTCTGTCTTTTGCTGTGTCGATTACAGAGATAGTGTTGCTACCCATGTTTGCAATGTATGCGTAAGGAGGTTGTTGGAGAACAGCTATAGTAGCAAGTTTTGAATCTGTACCATTATCATTGCTTGCTGTCAGGTTGACAGGATATGTTCCTGTTCTGGAATAAATATGCACTGGATTCTGCTCGGTTGAATAGTTTCCATCTCCAAAATCCCAGTACCATCCAGTTGCATTTCTTGAGCTGTCGTTAAACTGTACATTCAATGGAACATAACCTTCGCTTACATTGCTGCTGAAGTTTGCAACGGGAAACGAAATTGGATAGGTGAATGCCTTGACACACACATTTGCATTTGGATAATATGTTGTTAAGTCTTCCCATTTAATTCCATCATGACTTATAAAACTCTCTCCCGTGTTTGCTTTTGCTTTACTACTGTAGCCTGATTTTGGATATTCATAGGCAATCGGGAAGTTATATCCAGGAGTTGTAAGCTTCAGAACTACCGAAAACTTTTGACCTGCTTTGAGCTTAACTCCTGAATTCAGGGGAATCGTGTGGTAGCCTGCAAATGGAATTATACCGCTTTGGGCAAGAACATAGCCTGTTCTACTTATGGGGCTGAACTCTGGATCAGTGTATATATATACTTCATAGTTGCAGTTTGAGTCTGTTGTATAGAAACCTACGGCTTTGAGAACTTCATAAGATTTTGCAGTAAAGATGTTTGCACACCAGCAAGTGGGATTACTATATCCAACACTGTTGACCCATCCGAGCGGGTCATACTGGTATATGGAATCATAATTATCAGTGTCTTCAGCTGTGAACACAACGTTTCCATCGTACCCGAGTTTTGTGTCGTAGTAGGATACATAGAAATATCCGTCCTCCCCCCAGGTCTTGCCCCAGCTATTTTTTACAATAAATGCACCATTTCCGGGAGGAACGTTGGAAAATTGATTCTTATCAAACGAGTCATTCCAGCCAACAATAGCCACAGCATGATTAGGATATGAGATCACACCGTTATAGTAATAGTAACGTTGATCAGGGGAATAATAGGCAGGATCGACGTACATTGTGGTATATACCGCTCCATAGTTCTGGACTGCAGATTTTATGTTATCATTGTCCATTGGACTTTTCCTGTCTGGAATAATGAGTACGTCTCGTATGTGCTTCTGTACACGTAATCCAGTGGGTGAATAGACAGAAGAATAACTAGAAGGATCATAAGGATCATCGGCTTCATCCACTGGTCCGCTCCAGCGAGCCAGATAGGCTGTTGACATGAGATGGTTTCCGCCTTCATCCGAAGTATAGTCAAAACCTTCTGGATATGCAGAAGAAAGCAGGTTTTTCATATTGTTTTCTGAGAAATCCCAGTTTTCTTCCGGCAGTAAGCATGATTCCAGAGATGCATAGGTTGCAAATGCCCAGCAAGTTCCTTCATGACCCTGATCTCTCACATCTGTTACCCTGTTCAGAGCTCGCAGATCATAGTAAGCTGGAGCAGATACATGTCCTGCTGAAACATCGCTTAGATGACTGAGATCTACAGGTGTGGGTACAAAACCGGTTTGATACTCATTTTGGGAAGGTGCATTTTGAGTGTAATTTTTATTGTTAAGGTATTTGGCAAATTTGGGGTTTTCCGGCGCATATTTAAGCTCTGGGAGGCCGTCAGTCTGGTTTAGGGCATTACTCTGAATCTCAGATGCTGTGTTTATGTCTGAAGATCCTGTATCTGCCATCGCTATAGATGACCCTATAACAAAAAATAGAACCAGAAGTTCACTGAAGATTACTAGCTTTTTTCTCACATTTCGATCGCTTATTATATTGAGACTCTTCATGTTGATCTCTGTCTTCATTTTTTGAGTATCATTCTTCAACTTTATTTGCCTCCCTTCATACATTTTGTAAATAAGTTTGCCCTAAAACCAAAGATTCGTTTTTGAATCTTACTCCCCATAGAATCTATAAAATTCCAGACTATGAGACAACTCTGGAAATTATTAATTGAATTGTTAAAAATAAAAAAAATTTTGGAATTATTTCGTAAACATGCAAAATTCAGATATTTAAAGTTTTTACGAATGTATCTTCCCCAAACTATAAGAATTTATTTAGACTGAATTACTACTATAATAATTGAGAGAACCGCAGTTATAGAGAAATCTTCAGCAGTATTAGCAGCTTACCGAGCAGCCTGTCACTGGCGAGAACTCAAAATCAGCGGATGGTTTGCATACATCAAATCGTAGGCTTTTTTAACTGAGACAACAAGGTTTTCTTACCGTTTGCATATCGCAGCCGTTGACCCACAAACGTGGCGTCGCTTGATCAAAAACGCCGCGCTGCAACCCCTTTTACGAAAAGTCTTGACCGAAACCGTTGCGCCGGTTTATCACGCCGGATGGGGTTAAAGGATAAGGTTTTCAAATCCAAAAGTTCATTGTTTTCGCTCAAGCCTTTTTTCAAAAGGCTTGTGTTTATCACGCAGTTGAATTGAAACGACACGGTTTTTTATAGCCCCTAAAAAATACTGTAAAATAACTGATTAATTTGTAAACAGTATCAGCCGAGTACCGGGAAGTATGCTCCTGCAATTTTATATATTATCTAAATTTATAATAATCACGGAGTAATTCATACGCATCTAGAAGGGAGATGGAAAAGGGGGATAGAAACAGATGAAAACTAAGGATAGTTTATACTTATCATTCTTGACATCAGCAGTCCTGGTTTGTGTTTTAATTCTCGGCTCATCGGCTGCACTGGCATCAAACGGACAAAATGCATCGGAAAATGACTCTTCGAATAACAGTGAATTTCCATATCCGCGTGGCACAATTGCACCATATGGAATGATGGGATGGGAGACAGGGACTCAATTTTTAACTGAGGGTGCTACGCTTGTTCATTTAGGATGGAGGACTTCTATAACTCCACAGCAGTTTGTTGATAATATTAATAGAGGCAAACAGCTCGGTATTTCGAAATATCTGGTAGCTACCAGCGGCCCACAGATGGAGTCTGAAAGCTTCTGGATAAACGTCAGGGACATGGGGGTTACTGATAATGATTTCTATGGTGTTTATCTTCCTGACGAGGAAGATGATCCTTCTACACTTATCGCAATGCGTACAGCCATGAAACAGTACTTCCCAAATGCTGTTGCTGGTGATTATTTAGGTGATATGCAGACCGGACCTGATGACGAAGAATTCATCCCGGGGCTGGATGTCTGTTATTTCACAACTTACACGAAATTCCATCCAGAACGCCCTCACGCCTGGGTCTACGGGAATCTTATTGCCAATGCTCCTGACTGGAAAAATGCAGGAAAGACTGTATACGTAACGACCGAAGCTTTTGGTCAGGCTATTGAGGTGAATCCTTCAGATCCGGATCTGGATACTGAGCAAAAAGTGGCTGACCGTCACGAGAGCCAGATTGTCATGGGAATCTTAGGCGGAGCGCAGGGGGTTTTCTCATATGCTTATAAGTATACAGCCGGCACTCCAAACTATGAAGGGTGGGCTGACTTTAAGCCGAAATATGAACAGATCTGGCCCTGGATTATGAATGGCAACAGGACACTTCTGACAACAAACGTAACCAGTGGCAGGGAGAGTATAACTTCAGATCCTGGTGGCACAATCGATGCAGTTACTGCCTATATGTTTACTGATGCTGAGGGTAGAAAACTGGTAGCGTCGTCAAGCATGCTCGATTTTACTGAAGCAGACTGTACACCAAATAATGCAACAATTACCGGCGTGCCAGATGGAACGTATGAAATCTTATGGGAAAACAGAACCGTTACTGTCACAGACGGAACCATCAACGATACCTGGGAACCATACGAGTATCATTTCTACCGGTTAGAGACAAATGATACCGGTAGTGAATAAGCTCTTACGCTTACAGGCACGTCGGCTAGAATTCATTCATAAGAGCCGGCAGGCTACTTCTTTTAAAGCATTTGACAAACAGACAGATAACAAACGTTACAGATGCGGAAAAGATGTCATAAGATAAACTGGATGAAAGCTGTGATACTATGAATCTCAATGAAAAGGCAGACATAATTGGGCGTTTATATGTTGGGCTTGAGCAGATTGAAGAATGTGCGGAATTCTCAGCTTTGATTCCTGAGGTTCGTACGAATTTTGTATATGCATCAAGAGAAGCGACAAATCCTGAAGATGTGCTTGCAGTAGACGGAAGGATCTCCGTAGTTGACGGATATCCGGCAGCTATTGGTAAAATCAAATTTGGGGCGTCGGGTTATATGGCACGTGTCCTTCTAGAAATCCGGAAAAAAGATCCTGAGATAAGGTCTATTATAGATTTTGCAAATAATCCCGAAATTGCCGACTTTCTAAAAACTTACAGTGAAGAGAAAGGATGGGGTTTCTCTGTTGTAGACCGAAGTCAAGAACCTGAGAATCTGAAGGATGCGGAGGGGGAAGCTATCTCCTGGATGATCGAGGAAGCTATTAGGGCTGCAGGTGGGAAAATGCCCAGAATCTTTTGCGAGACCGGCGCGGTTGGAAAAGAGCCGGTAAGTATTCTCGTGGGGAAAGACCCTATCGAGGTTGCGGAACAGGTGTGTGAACTTGCCAGAAATTATCACGCATCAGGACAAAAGACTAAATGAAAAAGCCGTAACGAAAGAATTGTTCTCCGGGAAAGCAGGGTAGCAAACAGGATGAAGAGAAGAGGGGATAAATTTAAACCCCCTCTCTTCCATGAAGTGAAGGCAGCCAGTTCTCTGGCTTATTTCTCTGGTTTTTTCTCTGGCTTATTTATCTTAACAGGTATCAGTAGATGTAGAGACTGTTGGTTACGGTATCCGCTATTTAAATGTGTGTAATATGCTAGTAGATACACACTAACATGCTAACTTAAATCGATTTTAAAACTTTTCTTTGAGTTATGAATTTTCGGAAGCTTATTTTTAATTTCGTATATAATAAAGCCTTTTATATCAAACGGAAGCGTTTGATGCAGATGTTAATACAATATAAAAAAAGTATAAGTCTGCCTAAAAGGAGCAGCTTCCACTGTAATTCAGTACCTAACTCCCAGGATGAAGTTTTAATATTAATACTCAAATTTTTTAATTATAGAATAAAGAGCGGAGTGAGTTTTAATAAAGAAAAACCCTTATAGATATTACAAAATAAGAAAATAGTGAGCCTAACAGGGATTTGTTTTGTCTCTATTATAGAGGGGGGTGGATAGAATGGAAGGAAGTCTTTTCAAAAAAATTCTGGTCGCAACCGACGGTTCGGAGGATGCAGAAAGAGCTGCTTCATATGGAATAGACATCGCAAAGGCAACAGGTGCTGAAGTGCATGCCCTGTATGTAATCTCTACTAAGCATGCAGTAACCACGCGAACGGTTATGGGCTGGAGCGAAGCCTTTGAAGAGTATCTTGCAGATAAGGGAGAAGTTGCGGTTGAAAACGTGAAAAAGCTGGGAGAAAAAGCCGGGGTTAAAGTTAAGCCCGCATACATGAAAGGCATTCCAGCGGATAAAATCCTTGAATATGCCAGTGAAAACGGTATTGACCTTATAGTAATGGGCACGCATGGTCTGACAGGCATCAAAAAATTTCTGATCGGTAGCGTGGCAGAGAACGTTGTCAGGCACTCAAAGGTACCGGTGATGGTTATTCGATAAATACAGGCACTGAAGGCTGCTAACCCGAAACTCTTATCTCCAGTGCCGGAAAATTCTTTAAAGCTGTAGCTTTAATCCTTAAAGATGCCAGAGCCTTTAAATATGTCTTTTGCTTCCTCAAGGCTCAGGTCCGCTGGCGGCACGATGATATCGGATTCTGTTATCTCCTCCGCTCCAACTGGCTCCCCATTTTTCTTTATCTCGGAAATCAACTTAGCAAGTTCTTTTTGGAATTCCTCGGCTTTTCCTTCCTCAACCAACTCCACGATCCTGTTATCAATCTGATTCAACTCGTTACAAAGAGCCTCCGGTGCCCTGTACTGGCCTTCACCCATAATCCTGATTATCAATTCTCAGACCTCCTTACATTTCCTTCCTTATCTTCTTCTCCCCTGCTTTTTCTTACTTGCCTTCTTTTCCGGCTTCAGCCTTGAGTCTGGCAAGTTCGGATTCTACACTGGTTTTGGTGCTGATTTTTGCAAGTTCCCGGTCTATTTCGTCCCTGCCGCCCGTAAGGTCTTCAAGTGTGCCTGCTTCCATAAGCTCGTCGATTGCTTCAGCTCGTGCCTTCATCTCTTCAGTCTTATTTTCGGCCCTTTCGAGTGCAAGACCCACATCTGCCATCTCCTCGCTTATTCCTGTGACAGACTCATTGATTTTCACCTGGGCTTCAGCTGCCGAATACTGGGCTTTAATCGACTCTTTTCGAGTCCTGAAAATCTCCACTTTCGTTGAGAGGCGCTTTTCTGCTTCCACCAGCTTCTCCTGCTGCTGGTCAAGCTCTGCAATTTCCCGGTCAATCCCTTCAACCTGCTGCTGGAGGGCAGCCTTTCTTTCAAGAGCGAGCCTTGCAAGGTCCTCCCTGCCAGATGCAATGGCATCTCTTGCCTGACCTTCCAGTTTGTCCGTGTTCTGAACCAGCTTTGCACGCTGGAGCTGGAGGCGCTTCTTTGAGGTTGCAACTTCTGCAACACCCTTTTTCACATTCTGGAGCAATTCCAGCTGCCTCTCATAAGAATAATCCAGCGTTTCCCGCGGGTCTTCCATTTTGTTAAGTATCTTACTCATCTTTGATTTGAGCACTGTCTCCATTCTCGCTAATAATCCCATATATTTTTCCCCTTTACTTTTTAAAAGTTCTCAAGCCGAACGATTTGAGTTTTTGTCCTTTTTTAATATTTCCATTATAGTTCTTTCACGCACTTTATCAGGAGGCTTCAGTATATTTTCGGTCTTTCTGTTCTCGCTGGAATTATATTATTAGCATATCTATATCTCTACCTATAAATTTCTCTTCCCGAACCAGATCTCTCTTCTTAAATCAAGGTTATCTCTTTTTAAGTATGTTTTTTAAACTGGGATTTTATAAGGTTGTAATTATATATAATATGTTATTATTCGTGGCTGTGCGAACGATTTATATAATCTGAGCGCAACTTATCTAAAGATATTATGGCAAAACCTGAGAGTAGAACAGAATTTTTTTATAACGAAAAAGGACTGATAGCAATAGACAGCCCTGTAAAACTCCAGATTCTCAACCTGCTCAGGGAAGAACCCAGGTCGTTCGATGAAATCGTAAAATATACAGCAAAAGCCAAGTCAACCATTTCCGTACATCTCAACAATCTCAGGTCATGTGAGCTTGTGGAAGAAAGCTTTAACCCAAAAGACCGCCGCCGCAAAATTTATTCCCTCACATCCCGCTACATGGGTTGCTCTCAGGAACCATTTATCGAGCATTACAGGAAACTATTGGAAAAAGCTCCCGCAAACGGAAATGACAGGTTCCGCTTTGCGGAAATCCTGTTCCATGCACTTTGCTTTGGCTTTGAAGCATATGGAATTGATAATGCCCCGGTTGTAAAAACGATAGGAAACGATCTTGGAAGATCCATTTCCTCAATTTTCGAATCCGAAACCCCTGATGAGCTTCTGAAGGAGATTGCGGGTTTTGCGGAATTTCATGGAAAATGCCGGGTATCCGTACTTGCTGATCCCACTGCTCTTCAGATTGAAGACAGTTTCAAAGCCAGTTCAATGCCTGTCATTGGGAAACCTTTCTGCTCCTTAACAGAAGGCATTATTGAGGGGATCCTTAAAGGAAAGCTTGAAAAGGATTATAGAGTTACAGAGACTGAGTGTTATGGGACAGGGCATGAACACTGCCTTTTCAAGATAACAATATGAATTCCTTTATTACATCCGCTGTTTTACATACCAATTATTATTAGTATCCCGGATTTTAAGCTATATCTCGTTCTCAGAATTTACTGGTTTACAAAATTTTCCCGGGCCAGCTCTTTTTTCGGGCTTCGTCCTGCTTTCTCTTAAGGGCAGTCTGTCAGTGCGCCTCTCCAATTACAACTCCCATTTCGGATTTCAGGCGAGGCCCTATTGCTGCAACTATACCGGGGCCATCGGTCTTTTCCCGGCACGCGATTGCATGTTCCAGCAGCCCCAGGCGCTCGATTTCGTAAATATCCCTTCCGTGGCCTGTTTTTTTAATTGCACTTTTGATTTCCGAGCGTGTTGCTCCATTAACAGTTACCCTATCAGTAGCTGCTTTTTTCCAGCTCCACCAGAGATCAAGCTGTTTTTTAGTGAAACGAGCTTTTAAATCCTTGTTTGCCTCAATAACCTCGACTTCAACCGGCAAATGGGGAATAAGGCCGAACCTTGAGGCAAGCTGCTTTGGCTTTCCACTGCCAAGAGCTTTCAGTTCCCCGGCTTCAACCCTGACAGGTACACCAATATTGACCAGAAAAGCGTCCTCTAAAAAAGCCTGGAGAAAGCCCATGTACACCTTTCCGGGTTCAGCTTTTTGTGCAGGCGTCCCATATCTGGATGTCAGCAAATTTGCAGACACTTCCTCATCCTCGCCTTCAAGAGTAAACTCAGCCCAGTTTTCAGGGGTGATGGATATCTCAACTTTTACTTCAAGATCCTTCAATTCATTCTCAACCAGGTTTTTCAGAAGTTCAGCCATCCTTTCCCGGTTCTTCCCATAAATATGCTGGAGGGTTACAACTTTTATCATATTCTTCCTACCGATTCTCTACCTTTTTTGCCGGGAGCTGGACATCCCCTCAGCTCCTGAGATACATTTCCAGAAGCTCCTCACTTTCATTCAGGGCTGAGGTTACAGTTTCGTTAATTGGACTCTCTGCTCTTTCAATCTGGTTCTGGAGTTTCTTTATATCCCGACTGTAAGGGCCAAGTTTCCTGTAAATCGTATCCCTGCTATCTCCCTGTTCCACTGCTTCCCTGTGAATGCTCTCTATTTTACTCCGGAGTTTTCTCACCTTTTCAAGAATCTCTGCACTCAGAGGATCAAGCTCTTCTGCCTGTTCAGGCTCTTTCTCTTCTTCCTCGGTTGCAGATTCCTCCCTTTCGACCCCTGTTACCCGGGACTTTTCTTCCTGATTTCCCGGAGGTTCCTCTGCGACAATATCCCTGAACTCTTTGAGGGCAGCTTCGACTTCTCTCCCGTACTCCGTAAGTTCGACAAACTTTATCCGCCCCTCGAATGTGAATCTTATAAGTCCGCACTGTTCCATTTTCGCGAGGATTCTTGTGGTATGGGCAAAGGTGGAATCTATCTCTTTAGAAATAACAGATGCGTAAGTCTTTCCCATCGAGCCAATAAATAGCAGTGCACGGGTGGGCTTTTCCTGCAAAAATAACTTTTCTGCATTTTCATCGGACATAATATCACATTGGAATTTTCTAGCGGATTACTTCTGAACCTCAATCAAAGGTTTTAAGTATCCTTCAGTGATTTATATTCAATACTGGGAGAGTTTCCTACCTTCATTTGCCTCTGAACTTTTGCCTGAAAATTCATTCAGAAAGCGCCCTGATTATATCTTTTATTTCCGTTATAGGCGCATCGGTTCGGAATGAGGTTCCGCTGAAATGAGTCCTTGACGCTTCAAATCCGTGAGCCTTAAGGGCTTCTATGAGGATTTCTATTCCAGTTGCGGAAACTCCGAGTTCTTTACAGATTACATGCTGGTCATAGAACATCGGGATATCGAGCTCGTCCCTGCAGAAGGTAATTAACTTTTTCGCTTTATCCTTTGTGTTTAGAGGGTGCACTTCAAGTTCTGAGATAACCTCATCACAAAATGCCCGTTCCCTGAAGGGTCCAAGCCACAAAGGACCCGCAATCTGTGTGAAAGACCCACAAACAGGGCAATCATTCTCGATATGTACTGCAAGTCCATACACTGGTTCTCGAAACCCACATGTCGGACAGTGAATGCTGAAACCCATTGACTTTAGAGTTTTATCAGTCTGTTTTGCTCCGGGAAGAACTTTGAGATAAGTGCGAACATAGTGGCGTGTCACATGGGAAATCAGGGGCAACATTCCTTTTTCGTGCTTCGCAAGCTCTCTGGCACAGGCTCCCAGAAGAACTCGAAGTCCCATCTCACTGTGGTATTCTGTGTTAAGAGGTACAGCCGCATATTTTCTTATTCCGGCTTTCAGGTGAGCTCCGCATAGCGGGGCTGTGTCCGTCGCCGTAACCGACAGCATATTTCTGACCGAGGCCGACGCCGCATCCAGGAAAGGTGAAGGAGTGCCGAATGGATCAATATCCACGATATGGAATTTTTGCTCGTGAAGCAACACATTTGCACTCTTGCGGGTAGCCAGGGTTTTTTCCTCAAGCCCGTTAATTTTGATATTTTCTTTTATCATTTCAAACGCGTCTGAATTCCAGTCATTCATGGTAGCATGGATACCTACTTCACCTGCAATCCTGAGTCCCCTTATCCCTGACGCCGAAAAAGCGTCCACATAACGGATTTCTTCCCTGAGAAGCTCTTTTCTCGAAAGAAGCCATTTCACAAATGCAGCTGTAACTGCAACATTAATATCGCGGTTAAGCTCCATCTCCGGATTATAAAAAACCGGAGCTGCCGACGGAGGGAAGGCTGCATCCTGAGGCGGTACCGGAACTAAAACCTTTGTTGTGCCTTCAACTATAGTTTTATACATCATTTGAGACTGCTATACTTTGGGATATTATTTTACAGTAATGGTCATCTGCATCTTGGGATAGCCTTTTACACTGAAATTATAGCTTCCCGGTTCATTGAATGTATACTCAAAGGTATCTCCGTATACAAGCCTTTGATCCTCAAAAAGATATTCCCTGCTGGTAAGGAAAAGCACACTGGATTCCTGGTAATTTCTCCATATAACCGTTTCTCCAGTATTGATTTCCAGTCTTGGAGGAATCATAAGGTAATCCTTAAGCCTGACAGGATGCGTTGTTTGGACGGTTCCGCCTGACTGTACATCTACAGCCTGTCCTCCTTCTTCCGTCCATTCTTCCATTTGCCCTGCCTCAGCTTCTCCCCCGGCTCCCTGAATTGCTGTCTCTCGCGGTGTTCCCAGTTCTTCCTGAGTTTCTGTTTCTGTCTGTGTCTCAAGCTCTTCCTGTGCTACCGTCTCCACTGGAGTTCCCATTTCTTCCGCGGTCCACATTTCGCCTTCAGTTTCCGTCTCTTCGGCTGTCCACATTTCGCCTTCAGTTTCCGTCTCTTCGGCTGTCCACATCTCTTCCTGTGTTCCTAAGGGTGTTGTCATTTGTCTCGGTCTTTGTGAGCCTCCTGAACTGCCGCCTGCCTCCTGATCTTCCTCTTCATTCTCCTCATCTTCCGAACTCAGGCAGCCTGATATTACTACTGACAGAACTATTAGGAGTAGAATTATTTTGTTTGTTCCCAATCGCCTCCCCCTTATTAGTAATCTTCCTTTGTATTCCCAACTTAATATAAGCCGTTTATAAATAATAATGCTTTCTTATAACAGTTCTTTAAGCCGGAGTTATTCTTGAGGCATGGGCACGGATTCTGAGTGATAAGTACTGATATGGATGACATAATACTGAAGTGAGCTTAGTGTTACTTTGTATACTGCTTAGAAAAGAAACTACAGCATTAAAGGTCTCAGCTTTCAACCCCAATCCTGATATCCAGAAAATCTTCCAGTTCTTTTGACAATGTACCGGGCTTCAGATTCACCTGTGTATTTATCCTGCGATACTGCGGAAAAGGCAAGGCGTATTTAAACTCCGGAGTCTAGCTGTCAGGTAAAATCCCGATGTGGCGGAGCTGTGAAATAAAAACCAATAAGTATTTTGGAGGATGCAAATAAAAGCTTATGTGTGCTCAGGAAATCCTGCTTTAAAAAGTATTAAAAATAGATTTGCCAGGAGATCTCCCGGCTTTCCCTGTAAAATTTTTAATCATTTTCTTTCCAGTATATTCAAGACAACGATACCTGTTCGAGCACCCCATTAATCCAGCTTTCCTGAGCTTTCTATTATCTTTAAAAAGCTGTTTTTAGCTAGATAGCTATTTTTAGGGCTCAACCACACTGACAGTAACATTCATTCTGGGCTGGCCGACAACACTGAAGTGGTATTCTCCGGTCTCATTGAAGGTATAGACAAAAGGACGCTTGTACGCAAGATTTGTGTTATCAAAGAGATTTTCCTCACTCACCAGTGTAAAAGTCCTTCTCGGGCTATCCTCCCAGTTTAACCAGGCAACGGTATCTCCTTGCTTAATCTCAAGATCTGATCGGCTTGCCCTATTATTGTCCAGTCTTATGGTATACGTAGTCGGTTTTGTCGCAGGAGTTATGACCCCGCCTGTTTCCTCGGTTACATTTTCTTCCGGTGTCTCAGTTTCTACGGCAGTTACATTTTCTTCCGGTGTCTCAGTTTCTTCAGGAGTTGCGTTCTCATCTGGCGAGGGCTGTTCATCCCCTGCGCATCCTGAAAGTAAAACGACGCCAAATATAAGAAGCAGCACAATTATTTTTGTTTTCATTTTATTCCCCACCGTTTGCGGTTGTGAAATTTCGAAATTAATACCTCAGCTCGAAGTTCCATGCAATTATTAAGCTAATATTTGATTTGATACTTGACTATCCAGATTTTTAGCTTTTTTAGTCTTTATAAGACCCGGTATTTTATAGTATTGCAGCCCTTCTTTAAGGGCATTTCAAATCTGATTTTTCTTTTTCAAGATTACCCGTACATATAAATATACTTTTCACTCTTTTTGAATTGTTCTTAATACCTTGAGTAAGTATTCTTTTCAAAAACTCTTGAAGCTTGCTTCCACCCCACAGTTTTAGCTTACTTATTAAATAATTTTAATCTACTGTTCGCATATAAAGATATTCGCCAATGGGCAGTAACTGTGAGGATCGCATTCACTGCTTGTCAAGTGTAGACATCACAGGGATCTGGAGTATCAATTCTAAGATCAAATTCTAAGATCATAAAATGCCTTTCCTGAAAACAAATACACTTCAGAGTTTTATTTATATACTGCTAAATAAAAGTAAAGCAAGGGTTCCGATAGCTGTAATTATCCCAAAAGTATTTTTCGCAAGGGAAAAAAGGCTGGGAGAACCAGAAATTTTTGAAATCAGGATTTTGTTAACTGTACTGACCAGGCTTGCAAGCACTGCAGTGCTCGCTGCGGTCTCATAGGAGATGCTCCCGCTTACAGCCAGTAAAGTTACCGAGACTATCACTCCCGAACTGCTAATAAGGGCGCCGAGAGAAGTGAAGTAAATTCCAGCAGTTCCTGCAATTCTATGAGCAAAGCTCCCTATTATAAGAATGAGCGTAAAAGCAACCCCGAATTTAAACGCCTGACCAAGTGAGAAAGGAGATTTGATTTTAAATTCTTCCCCTCCTATCGGGCAGAATGCCTTATTGTACCTGAGGGTCATTATTACGGAAAAGAGAATAATTACCGCCTGGGGAGGAAACATAAACCGAGTTGTCTGACCAGTTGGGTCAACTATGAGAGCCAGTACGAGATTCCTGATGAGCATGGAAATATTACAGAGCAGGATTCCTGTAAGCACAGGATCAGCCATTTCCTCTGTTCGTTTAGAGAGACCAGCAAGTGCGGCTGTTGTGGCTTCACTGTTTACAAAGCCGCCTACAAAGCCTGAATAGCAGATTCCACGCGTTGTACCGAACTTTCTCAGGAGTACATAGCTTAAAAAACTGATAAGTGAGACAAGAATTACAATAAGGATTGCAGACCTGAAGTTTATAACTCCGAAGAACTCTCTATCCGGCACTACCGGATAAAGTATGAAAGCCACAGCCAGGAACTGTATGGCATTGTAAAGTTCCTCTTTTGTCAGGTTTCCTGCAAACTGGTGAAGAGGTTGCTTCTGGATCAGAAGAATAGCTACAACTATTGAAGAGACTATAGCAAACATGCCGTAGTCATAGCCTACAAGTACACCCATCACAAAAATGAAGAAGAGACTGATAGGGCTGGTAACTCCTATCCGTTTGAAGAGAAAAATCTTGGAATAGGTGACTATGGAACAGACTACCCCGATGAAGAGCGCGGCTACGTAAACAAAACCCTGTCCTGTTGCCTCGCTTACGTAAGCAGTTAACATGCCTGTTATGCAGGTTATGCTGTAAGTTCTCACACCGGCAAAGATTTCATGCTCAATTGCTCTATGCTCCCTTTCTATACCCACCATTATTCCAATTAGAAAGGATATGGCAAGCTTTGTCATGAAATCCATAAAAACCGGATCGAAACCTAAGTCTTCAATAATACCCGTGGCTCAACCTCTATTATCTTTCGATCTATAAAGTTCAGAATTAGGTTTTAAGGAAACCATATTTGAAATTCATATTTAAGGTATTTAAAATCCTTATCTAAACTCTCAATTTAACTTATTTAAATTCGATCCATCTGCTCCGGCATCGGTCATACAATCCTATTATTCACATTTCTCTTAGAATCCTGTTATTCACATTTCTCTTACAATCCTATTATTCACATTTCTCTTGGTGATTTTCATCATGCCTGTGCCTGGTTATTATGCCAGTCAAATATGCAGGTAAATAAATGAGAGTAATAAAGCAAATGATTGTGTGATAGGACGAATGATCACGAGTAGTCAGATGAATAATAAAGTTAATATTGATTCTGCAAATGAAATTGATTAGTGAGCAAAAACAAAAATATAATTATATAGTATGGATGTCCCTGATAATGAATTTAGCCCTTGAAAAGAGAAAAAGGTTGAGTGTATATTGAAAAGCCTGTGTGAAATTTCCTGAGGTGTTCATAAACCTGAGAAAAATCTTTTCAGGTGACTATTAACCTGGGGAACTCCACAGTTTATTCCCTACAATATACAATCCCGGTAAAGCTTGCCAGGTCTGGGTGAAGCTGATAACAGATGACGTTTCACATTATTAATTGGGATATCTTATACCTCTAAAAATTCGACCTCAATGGGTTTGCCTTCTGTTTCTTCGATATGAACAAGGGCGCAGGAACCTTTGGAAGCTTCGCCAGGGTTTAACACTACGGTTTTTCCTACCTTCTCCAGACCTTTTGCCTCATGGATATGCCCGCAGACTATCAGGTCTACCCTGTCAACGAATTTCTGGATTGCCTTACTGCCCACATGCCCGAAAGGAAGTTCATCTCGTGCGCCGTGGGGGGGAGCATGAGTCAGAAGTACTATGGTTCCACACTCACCTGTATTTTCTGCAGAGCAGACCATTCCTTCAAGGGTTTTCTCAATTTCTTCTTCTGAAAGCTCAAATGAAGTGTTGAAAGGAGTGGGATTTGAGCCGCCAAGCCCTATAAAACTGATATTTCCTATTTGCTCAATCTTCCCGTGCAGATTCGTAGCCTTTGAGGCGTCAAGAGCTTTTAAAATACTTCTCTGATCACAATTTCCAGGAATTGCCAGCACGGGCTTATCAAAGAGTTCCATCAGTTCTTCGACCTTCTCATCGGGTCCGAAATGAGTAATATCTCCGACAATAACCGCCAGGTCGAAATCTCCTGCCTTTTCCATCATTTTCCTTATCTTCGAATAATCCCCGTGGGGATCAGAAATAGCCAGTATCTTCATCCTTATCCGGTCCTGTTATTCTTAATTATTAGTAAAGGTCCTATTATTCACAATTATTCAAAAGATCCTAAGGCTGCCCTTTTAATAAACCTTTTTTCCAAAAAGGTTTTGATAAAACTCTTTTCCAAAAAAATTTTGATAAACTTTTTTCTAAAAAGTTTTTGATAAAGCTTTTTCCTAAAAGTTTTTGATAAATCTTTTTTCCAAAAAGGTTTTGATACAACTTTTTCCTGATGAGGTTTGCGCACATCTTTTATATTTCTTATGTAAATATAGTGCCCATGCGCGATATCGTTATTATAGGGCATAAGGCAAAGACAGACGGCGATTTTTCTTTAAACGATCTTCCTGGTTCCGCAGGAAGAATGGATATCCTTTGCCGCTGCGTGAGTTCTGCCCTTTTTCTCTCCTTCGGAATGCGCAGGGATGTAAATGTACACTTGCTGCTTCTTGGAGAACCTGACCCTGGAAAAATCATCAGGTTTGAAGGGCTTCACCTGAGATATCTCAATCCAGACGAACGAAGCAGCGGTTCTCTTATCCAGAAAGCCCTTAAAAAGGATGCAACCGAGCGAGATATTCGTTCCACTCCAGGCGTCTGGATTCGCAGGGGAGACCTTGGTTTCCTGCTCTCGAAGTTTGAGGGGCGCACCCTGCTCTACCTGAGAGAGGACGGCGAGGACATCAGGGCAATTGCAAATGAGATCCGGGATCCTGTCTTTTTCCTTGGAGACCATGTAGGGGTTACCGAAGAAGAGGAAGAGCGACTTCTTAAGGCAGGGGCGAAAACTATCTCGGTGGGGCCTCTTTCCCTTCACTCCAACCACTGCATAACCCTTGTGCATAATGAACTGGATAGAGCTGAAGCGCAAAGAGGGGAGCTGCCCGGAGAAATCGAACGCAGTATTGAGAATTAAGTTGAAGTCCCTGAAATTATTCTAACGCAAAAATTATATTCCACCTCCCTGTATCAGAATAGAAACTTATCTGGAGGAATCTTTCCGAATACTTTTTTCGGAAATCCGTGTTTCCCAAGTTTTGCCTTTGCGAGGACTGGCAGTAACATATCGTCTTTAAGACGGTTGCTCTTACCCAGTATTTGTCCCTCGTTTCCTGATTATTCACTCAGGTCTAGGTCTATTTCCGAACAAAGAGCTTGAAGAAAGTGAAAGAAAATGGATATACTTGAAATCTCAAAAAAGATTCTTCACGAAGGCCCTATATGTGACAACTGCCTGGGCCGCCAGTTTGCAAAACTGTCCACCGGCCTGAGCAACAGAGAACGTGGGCAGGCCCTGAAACTGGCCCTTGCCCTGGAAGGGGACCGAATCAATAAAACTGAAAATGATGAATCTCTTCTTAAAGAGCTTGCCCCTTGCAGCGCGCTTGCAAGAAAGACACTTGGAATCATGGGTGAAGATGAACAGTGCTGGGTTTGCCTTGACCAGTTCAAAAAACTGGACGAGTGGGCCGATAAAGCTGCAAAAGCCCTTGAGGGTCTTGAATACTCAACATTCCTTGTGGGCACTAAGGTTAGTGGGCTTCTGAGTGAAAACGAAGAGATACTCTGGGCTGAGATAGGAACTGCATACGCTGAACAGCTTAAGACCGAGCTTAACAGGGAAGTGGGTAAAAGAATAGCTGAAAAAGTCCAGAAAGATGTGGATTTTGAGAATCCTGACATCACAATTACCCTTGACCTTGCAAAAAACGAACTTGAACTCCAGATCCGCTCGGTATATATTCTGGGGCGCTATCGTAAATTGGTCAGGGGAATCCCCCAGACTCGCTGGCCGTGCAGAAAATGTAAGGGAAAGGGATGCGAAAGATGCGGTTTTACAGGGAAACAATACCAGGAATCCGTAGATGAGCTTATAAAAGAACCTGTAGTCAAAGCTTTCCAGGCAACAGATACGGCTTTTCACGGTTCGGGCAGAGAAGATATCGATGCCCTGATGCTTGGAAGTGGAAGGCCTTTTATAGTGGAAGCAAAATCCCCTAAAAAGCGCAGCGTAGATCTTGAAGCCCTCATGAGAGACATCAACGAAAAAGCTGCAGGAAAAGTTGAGGTAAACGGGCTTACTTTCACTGGAAAAGATATGATTGAGACCCTGAAAAGCTCAAAGGCGGATAAAACTTATAAGCTTAAAGTTACATTTAAAGAGCCTGTTTCAGAGGAAAAGCTTAAATCCAGTCTTGAGGCTTTAAGTGGCGCAGAAATCTCCCAGCAGACTCCAAAGCGTGTGGTTCACAGACGTGCCGACCTTATCAGGAAAAGGCGCGTACACAGTATCAGGCTTGAAGAACTGACAGATGAGGGCTACGCTTACATAACAGTAAACTGTGAAGGCGGACTGTATGTAAAAGAGCTTATTTCCGGAGATGAGGGCAGGACAAACCCGAGTCTGAGCGGACTTTTAGGAGTTCCCGCGTTCGTGGAAGATCTTGATGTGGTCAACGTTGATATTTAAATTCAATCTGAATAAGGTTTATTTAATGCGCAGGTCAGGAGAGTATTGCCTGACTGAACATTTATTTAAATAATATCCATCTTATCTAGAGAAAAATTGTATATACTATTGAGAAATTAATCGAGCATTCTAAGGAGGAACATGCGATGACAAACTCCCACGGCGAAAAACGCTGCACAAGGTACAAATTACAGAAGACAGTTCGTGAAAGAGGAATTTCCCCTGTAAGCAAGGCAATTCAGGAATTCGAAGAAGGGCAGATGGTCCATATTGACATCGACCCAAGCGTTCAGAAAGGTATGCCCAATCCTAAGTTCCAGGGCTCTACCGGAAAGGTAATCGGGCAGCGTGGCCGTTCGTACATTCTTCAAGTCCGCAGCGGAAATGCAATGAAGGAAGTTATTTCTTTCCCTCAGCACCTCAAACCGCAGAAATATTAATTCCAGGCAGTTAGGTTGTAAAACCTAACTCTTTTTCCTGAGTTTACAGTATGCAGGCTTCTACTGTAGCTTGGGCTACTGCCAGGAGTTTATGGAAACTTCCAGGAATATGGCCTGTAAATAAGTATAAGAAACTCAATCTCCCCCGGGAGACATGCTAAAAGGCGAGTGGGAGTTTGAATAAACTGCTTTTAAGATTTTATTTTTTATTCTGATACGGGGATATCTATAATTATATATTGTTTGTCAGACATATACCTGAGCCAGATTAGGATACGATTATTTGTAACAATTTCAGATCATTGCTAAATACGATCGAATTTCGTGAATAAACAGTTTTAAGTCAAAAAGAGTGTATTTCAATGATAGTTAAGGAAGTCCTCAGTGAAGAATTATTGACCTTGGCCGAAGTTAGAGAACTACTTACCAAGATCGCAGACGAGCGCAGGGAGCAGGGGCTTGAGACAGGATACAGTTTCAGAAAAGCCCTGCGTCATGCTGAACAGTTTTCAAAAATCAGCGGGGAAAAATCAAGAGAACTGGTTAACAGGTTATTAGAGCTTGAAAAAATGAAGCCTGCAATTGCTATCAGGATCGCAGACATTCTGCCTCAGTCAAGGGACGAAATCCGATCAATCTATGCTAAAGAGAAATATACCCTGAGCAATGAGGAACTGGATCAGATTCTCGATTACGTGCTGGAAGCCATTGAATAAAACTGAGATGAAAAAGGAATAAGCTATATAGCAGTTTCCATCTTGTTGTTTATAAGGGAAGTATTTGAAACTTGAAATGCTTTAAATCAGGGAGTACCCTGATTTGAAATCGAACACAGAGGACTCTTTGAGTTTGGAAAATGGAGTCCGGGGATGACGGTTACAGGACAGTGTAAAATTTTAAGAAAACTCGTAATTTTGTGAATATTCGACAAGTCCAATTAATGGGATAGGTTCCGAACCGAATAAAAGTAAATCATGTGACTCAGGATCAGTTACATCCTGAACACAGATTCCCATGGGATTTTATATTTATTTGATAGGATGTGTGCTGATGAGAGTAGAGAAGTCGCAATCAGATAGACCGTACGCTGGCAGATCAGCTGCTGAAAAACCTTCTTATGGCGGCAGGCGTCCAACAGGCAAACCACAATCAGATAGACAATCAGAGAGAGCTTCGCGCTCATCCGGAAAATCCCAGGAAATTTTGCAGGAAAGAGAGGAGTATGCATGGGTTCTAGACTACCTCCCATATGGGAAGTCCGTTAATAGCACCGCTTCATACCAGAAGAAGCCTCTTGTCCAGGCAGTGGGAGACAAAAAATTTACCCTTATGGAGCTTGTTCCCAAAAACGGTGTAGTTCCTCAAATTCAATCAAGGGTCTATATAGGCCCTGGAGATCGGGATGAAATCGATCACGTAAAGCAAAGAATAGGCTATTCTGAGCTTACGGCAGGAGCCAATCTTGAACTGCCTTTTATCCTTGAGGCATGTGTCAGGTATCAGGAGGAGCGTTTTGTAAAGTTTTTCAACGAAGCCCATTCCATAACTACACGCCTGCACATGCTTGAACTTCTGCCCGGGATAGGCAAAAAACTCATGTGGTCTATAATCGACGAGCGCAAAAAAGGAGAATTCAAGAGTTTCCAGGATATCCGTGAGAGAATTCCAAGCCTGCATGACCCGGCTAAAGTCATTGCCAACAGGATTGAAGAAGAACTAAAGGATGATTTCATCAAGTACAGGCTGTTCACAACTCCCCCACGCCGCCAGAAAGCCGAGTGAGCTGTGAACTCTCTCTATTCTATTTTTTATTCAATAATTCTCATATAGTCAGGTTTATTCAGCTTTGATCGCGACTTTAAATTACTTTAATCTACACTAATCGGGTTACTTCAGACCAAAGGGATTGAAGAACTCAGTACTCGATTTACTCAGGAGGTCTCAGCTCTGGTTCGTTCTCTTCTTAAAAAATATAACATAAAAGGAGGCACTTTTGATCAGCATTTTCTGGTCGATGCAGGCTATCTGGACAGGATAGTCGCTGCTGCTGATCTGGGGCCCGAGGATGTTGTGCTTGAAATCGGTGCAGGTATTGGAAACCTTACTGAGAGGCTTGCACAGAAGGCAAAAAAAGTAATTGTAATTGAACTTGACCCTGCTCTGGTCAGGATTCTGCATGAACGTTTTGATGAGGTTGAAAATATTGAGATCATTGCCAGTGATGCCCTTAAAGTTGATTTCCCAGAATTCGATAAGGTCGTTTCAAACCTTCCCTACTCCATCTCTTCAGAGATTACCTTCAAGCTCCTCCGCCATAAGTTTAAACTTGGCATTCTCATGTACCAGTATGAGTTTGCAGCCAGGATGGTCTCCCAGCCCAACTGCAAGGAATATTCGCGTCTTACAGTCGATACCTGCTATTTTGCCGATGCCTCTATTTTGATGAAAGTCCCGAAGAGCGCTTTCCAGCCGGCACCAGAGGTTGATTCTGCAGTGGTCAAAATTGTACCTCGCCCTGCGCCTTTCGAGGTTAAAGACCAGGCTTTTTTCATGGATTTCGTGGCTGCAGTCTTCAGCCAGCGCCGGAAGAAACTGAGAAACGCAATCCTGAACACGAATCACGTGCTCAAAATTCCTAGCGTTAAAGAAGCAATTGCCCGGCTGCCTGAGGATTTAATGAACAAACGCGCTGAGAACCTGACTCCAGAGGAACTTGCACAGGTCGCAAACCAGATAGTTGATTTAAAGAAATCAATTCTCGCAGAAGAAACAAAAGAACAATAAAAACTTGGGATTATGGTTGAAATCGAATACAGAAAAGCCAGGATCAGGCTTGGCAACACGGACCTTGTCTATGAGCCTGCTGAAGATTCTTTTTTACTTGCCGATGCAGCCCTGATAGAGGCGAAACCAGGCATGCGCATCCTTGAAATCGGGACGGGCTCTGGTTTCGTATCAGCCGTACTCCTTGCAAACCTGAAAGATATCCGCCTTGTCGCCACCGAGATTAACCCGCACGCTGCACGCTGTGCGAAAATGAATGGGGTTGAGGTTATCCGTACCGACCTTTTCAAAGGGCTCAAACCCCGGCATCAGGAGACTCGTTTTGACCTTATTCTCTTCAACCCACCCTATCTGCCCACCTCAAGAGAGGAAAAAGTCCCTGGATGGTTGAACTACTCTTTTGACGGCGGAACCAGCGGGAGAGAGACTCTGGACCGTTTTCTGGATGAAGTAAAGAATTATCTCAAACCAGGAGGGGAAATTCTTGTGCTTATCTCCTCCATTACCGGGCTGGAAGCGGTTAAGGATAAAATGGAGAAACTCGGGTTTGCGGTTGAGGTTGTAGCAAGAAAAAAGGTTTCTTTTGAGGAATTGATGGTTATCAGGGGAAAACTGCGGTGAACCTCCGGATAACTGCCCCTAAAATTATTTTTTATCTTAACACTCAGCCTTAAGAAGCAACTCTCCAGTTACTCTGCTTTTACCCTGTTTTATTTTAAGTATTAAGTTCCTGTTTTATAGCAGAATTAAACATAAATTTTCATTTTAATGCGCTTGTGAAAGCCTTGCAGGAGCATTTTAAGGATCTTTCCATACGAAGTTCTATATTCCATTACTGAATTAATAACGCTCCCGAAAATAAGTTAAAATTGACAGATTGTAAACGCTGTTAACTTGAATGCGTTTGCATGGATTTAACTGGAGATAAAAACTGGATGTATTATGATGAAACCGCAGACGCGGTTCTAAAGACCCTGAACACATCCGAAAACGGGCTGAGTTCGGGAGAAACGGAAAAACGGCTTGAAAAATACGGAAAAAACGAACTTAAAGAAGAAGAAAAGACCTCGGTTGTAAAGCTTTTTCTTTCCCAGTTCAAAAGTTTCCTTATTATAATTTTGATCGCTGCAGCAATTGTTTCTGCTTTCCTTGGAGAGTTTGTTGATGCTTTTGTGATCCTGTTTACCGTGATCCTTGCCGGCGTGCTTGGTTTTATTCAGGAATACAGGGCAGAAGAGTCAATAAAACTTTTGAAGTCACTTACCAGCCCAGAAGCTCTTGTTATAAGAGACGGGAAAGAAGTGACGATTCCGTCTTCCCTGCTTGCTCCGGGTGATATTTTAATTTTGCAGGCAGGAGATCGGATTCCTGCGGATGCAAGGCTTCTTGAAGCCCTCTCCCTTGAGATAGATGAGTCCTCACTCACCGGAGAATCCATTCCTGTAGGAAAATGCACAGACATCTTTCCTGCCGAAACCCCACAGCCTGACAGAAAAAACATGGCTTACACAGGAACCTCGGTCACCTACGGCAGGGGTAAAGCCGTTATTACGGCAACCGGTATGAATACGGCTTTCGGGAAACTTGCCGGGCTTCTGGGTGAAATCGAAAGAGAGAGAACACCCCTTCAGGAGAAACTTGACCAGTTCGGGCGCTGGCTCGGGACTGCAACCCTTATAGTCGTGGCTTTTGTAGCTATACTCGGGATTTTCCAGGGCTTTGATCCCTTTGAGATGTTTCTCTGGGGAGTTGCCCTTGCGGTTGCGGCTATTCCCGAAGCTCTCCCCGCAGTTGTGACGGTCGGGCTTGCGCTTGGGGTTCGGAGAATGGTAAAGAGGCACGCACTTGTAAGAAAACTGCCATCGGTAGAAACACTTGGCTCTACCAATATTATTTGTACCGATAAGACCGGGACGCTTACCCAGAACAAGATGACTGTTGAAAAGGTGTACGTGAATGGAACCCTCTTAAGTGTTATTGGCGAAGGATATAAACCTGTAGGGGATTTCTTCAACGGAGACAAACCTGTATCTGGAGACGTGCATCTTCACAGGCTGCTGGTTGCGGGAGCTCTCTGTAACGATGCAGGACTGGTTGAGGAAAATGGAGTATGGGACATTACAGGTGACCCTACAGAAGGCGCTCTTGTAGTTGTGGCAGCTAAAGAAGACATCTGGAAAACCGCCCTTGAGGAAAAACACAGGCGCAAAGGAGAAGTTCCCTTTTCTTCCGAGAGGAAGATGATGACCACTCTCAATTGTTCCGAAGATGGGCTGTATGCGTATTCCAAAGGAGCCCCTGAAGTTATCCTTGCTTCATGCACGAAAATTTTCCTTGGAGGGTGTGAAGAAGAGTTAACCTCCGAAAGAAAGCAGGAAATCCTCAATGTAGTAAACGACATGGCAAATCAGACACTTCGGGTTATGGGATTTGCCTACCGCAAGGTTTCGGAAGACACTCTTGCTGAAGACGCTGAAAAAGAAATGGTTTTTGCAGGGCTTATGGGTATGCGTGACCTTCCTAGAGAGGAGGTAAAGACCGCGATTGCTACCTGTACCAGTGCAGGAATCCGGACCGTGATGATTACGGGCGACCACAAGACCACGGCTTTTGCGATTGCAAAGGAACTCGGGATTTTCCGGGAAGGAGATCTTGTCCTCACAGGTGTCGAACTGGATGCGCTTGACAATAAAGAATTCGAAGAAATCGTGGAAAAAGTCTCGGTCTACGCAAGGGTATATCCAGAACACAAGCTGAGAGTTGTTGAGGCACTCAAGAAGAAGGGATACATAGTTGCAATGACCGGAGACGGAGTAAATGACGCTCCTGCCCTGAAAGCAGCAGATATGGGAATAGCTATGGGTATTACAGGTACGGATGTCAGTAAGGAAGCCTCAAGCATGATCCTGACCGATGACAATTTCGCGTCCATCGTGTCGGCAGTCGAAGAGGGCCGGAATATCCTGAAGAATATTAAAAACTTCATTGCATACGGTCTTACCTGTCATATAGGCCTTGTACTTATCGTGCTTGTCGGAGTGCTTGCCTGGCAGACTCTGCCTGTCATTGCGGTTCAGATCCTCTGGATCAACCTTATTACCGATGGCCTGCCTCCAATGGCGCTTTCCCTGGAAGCTCCTGACAGGGGGCTTATGAAGCAGAAACCGGCTAAAGCAAAAGAAGGGCTGGTCTCAAAGCGAATGATTATAGCAAGCCTCGGACTGGGACTTTTAATTGCAATCCAGTCGCTTGGGGTTCTTTACTGGGCTCTCGGTAACGGGACGCCCCTTCCAAAAATTCAGACCTTAATCTTTACCCTAGTAGTTGTTTCACTTATGTTTAACGCCTTTAACTGGCGTTCGGAACGATATTCGGTATTTTCCCTGGGAATCTTTACAAATAAGTCCCTTATCTATGCAGTATTGAGCACAATACTCCTGCAGCTTGCTGCAATCTACGTGCCTTTCATGCAAGTGGCTTTCAGGACTGTTCCACTCTCGCTTTCCGACTGGGCAATGATAATCCCGCTGGCTTCAACCACCCTTATAGCCATGGAGTTTACGAAGTATCTGGAATGGAGAAGGCACAGGTAAAATAAGGGAAGAGAAGCTGGAGAAAACAGAAAAATCTAACTGCATAACTAAGGGAGTAAATGAATAGAACTCGGATTAAAACCCAAATTGACTTAAGATGGAAATAAGGAATGGGTTTGCTTTTGAGCATACCCTGCTCCTTTACTTTATGATTAAAGGAAGTAGTTTTCATTTCTGGGGAGGAATCCTCGACCTGCCAGGTTATCATATTAACTTATGTATAAGTTTCATAAGGTGTGGGCAGCCACAGCAGCCTCTGCATTCACAAGTCCATATCCATACAGGTTGTCCCTTCCTGGAGCCCCAAGGTCTGTAGCTGTTTGTGCAAGCCTGTCTCTTACTTTATCGTTGGTGAAAGATGGGTTTGCTGCCAGAACCAGTGCTGCAGTTCCTGCAACATGAGGGCACGCCATAGATGTCCCATTTAACGACTTCAAGCCATCCTGATAGGAGATTGAGAGTATGTTAACGCCCAGTGCAGTAAGCTCAACAGCTGGACCTGTGCTTGAGAATGAAGCCCTATTATTAAAGGAGTCGACTGCTGCAACTGCTATTACCGAACTATAGGCTCCCGGATAAACTACAGAGTCTCCTGTTCCTTCGATGTTTCCATAATTCCCAGCAGCTGCAATCAGCAGAATTCCGGAATTGTACGCTTGTGAGCACGCTGCTTCCAGTGCTGTCACTCCACTTTTTGAAGCCAGACTCATAGATATTATCTGAATATCGTTTGAGGTGTCTGCATCCTTACGAGTCTCAATTGCCCATTCAATTGCGGCTATCAAGTCGCTGATACTACCGCTTCCTGTACTGTTAACCGTTTTGAGTGAATAGATATTGGCTTCAGGAGCAACGCCGATAACTCCTATATCATTATCTGCCGCAGCAATGATACCAGCACAATGTGTCCCATGCCCGTTATCATCAAGAGGATCGATATCATCGTTTACGAAATCATATCCTCCTTTATAATTGTCACGCAGGTCAGGATGATTATAATTAATTCCGGTGTCTATTATTGCAACGTTGATTCCAGCCCCCTTGTTGCCATTTGTATGTACCAATGGAGCCCCAATTCTGGTTATTCCCCACGTTACAGTCTCTTCCAGTGTACATACTTCATAGTCTGGTTCTATGTATGCGATATTGTTATTCTTTTTCAGATTTTCAATAGCCTGCTCCGGAAGATCAGCAGCTACTGCAGGGATGTATTTGTAGCTGTGCGTTACATTTCCATAAGGCTGTACAATCTCCGGGTGAGCTTTATCATTGAAATCTATGATCACCGGTACCGCTCCAGCTGTGGTGATCATTAAACCGCTAATAAAAATTAGTGCCATAGAAAATATTACCCTTCCCCACATAAATATTCTAGTATTCTTTATTTTATATAATACTTGCTATATTATATTACACAATAAACATAATTATTTATGATTGAATATATTTACTCAGGCTCATCTGTAGTCCTGTAGCTAAGGCAGTGTACCTATCTCTGTAAATCATAAATCTCAAAAGTTTAATCGTTAATAGTCTCCTAAATCGGACTCTCCTCAATTGGATTGGAGATTCAGAATGGGCTAAAACCTTCACCAGTTCAGAAATTTCAAAGCTTGACTAAAAAATAAAACCGGGCTAAACGAAATAAATAAAAACTGCCCTTTGAAGAGATAAAGTTCCGAAATATTTCGCTTTTCTTTTTAAAGGATGAATGATAATACTAATGCAAAGGAGATAAAATATGCCAGCAAACTTGATTGAATATTTTAATAAAGCTCCCAGGCTTGGCGTCCTCAGCACGTCAAGCAGTGACGGACGGGTCGATTCCGCTGTCTTCGGCTCGCCTCAAATGATTGATGAAAAGACTGTTCTGGCGGCAACCGCCAACAACCGTACCTTTGCAAACCTTCTGGAGAATCCTTATGCGACGTATACTATAATGGAGCCCGCAGAATCGATTACGGATTGGAAAGGCATCCGGGTTTACATGAAGCTGAAGGAATATAAGACATCCGGGGAACTGCTCGAAATGATCCGGACCCAGGTTGCAAATTACGTAGGCGAGGAAGCTGCGAAGCTAATACACGCTGCATTGACCTTCGAGGTCTATGAGATCAGGCCACTGATAGATTTCGGGCAGGGCTGGGAGAAATCGATCTGAGTTTAAATTCACAGGATTGAATGAGAAGGCAAACTAACATTTTAAGAAATTTGATGCTGGAAGGATCATAATTTAATGTTCACAGGGCTCCTTACGAGCTTGCGCCTGAACGTTCTTCCGGGTTGTGATCCTTCCTAATCTCAAAGCCAGAATAAGTCATAATTTCCACAGAGTGGAGCTACCAGACAGGATCAAGTTAACTTTTTTCCTCTATGTCAACATCCACTGCAATTTGCGAACAAAATATAAGACCACCAGTACATCCGTTGACATTCTTTCCTTTTAAAGTTCTAATTTCAATTATTATAGGATTCTAATTTATATTTCTCTAGTTATTATATGTCAGTAATAATAATCTCTTTATGATGCCAACAGACTTTTTCCAGTCCCTGGTCATGGTTGTGGCAGTTGTCAGTGAAATCAGTGCTAGAGAAAAGGGGGTAATTAAACATGCATGAAGGTCACGAAGGAATGATGAAGGAAATCTGGGAAATTCTTCCTGCAGATCAGAGAAAGGAAATTGCTTTAATGAAGATGGACATGAAGATACTCTGGCTGGAAGCCAAAATAGCTGAAATGGAAAAAATGATTGAATTAAAGAGAAAAGCCATAGAAAACACTAAAAAGGTTCAGGCAGCGCTGAGAAAATAAGAAATAAGGCAATTGGCAATAAGGAAATCGGGAGCTATACTTACAAAAAGTCGTGTATTCTGAAGAATTAAAGAATACTAAAGAATTAAAGAATATTAAAAAATTAAAGAATACTAGAGGATTAAAGAATAAAACCTTAAACTACAAATCTGAATCTAATGATATAAAAATCAGGGAAGACCTTCAGAATTTTTTCAGCTCTCGATTCCTAATTTCAGTTTTTGTGTTATTTTCTATTAAACTTTGAGCTGAAAAATTTTCTAAAAATTTGTTATTGTGGTTATTTAATCATTCTGAGTTCTTCCAGTATGCTTTTCTGTGTTTCGGCTATTTCTTTTAATGTTGCGTTGATTTCTGTCATAAGGTCAATTGTGCTTTGTGTTATTCTGTCTTCGGGGTTTTTTTCAGGAGAGATTTCGGTTTGCTCCATCTCTTCCTTCTGGAGTGCACGTAAGAGTTCTCCCATTGCTCCGAACTCTCGGCTTTTGTCGGCGCCGCCTGACGCTTTTTCTTCGTTATTCATGACTCATACAATATTGCAAAATATTAAAATAATTTCCGGTAAGTTACGGTGTGCTTCTTCTGGGTCAGGAACAATTTTCTACCTGAGCCATATCAGCTATGACTCTCGGATTATGTTTAAAATCAGGTTTAGAAATTTCGGGCACTTCTTTTAAGAAATAAAACAACCAATGTTGGCCTGGGATATCGAATAAAGTCCACAATTCAATTCCCTAGGTGAATTATAAATAGAACTTTAGCATAATTTTCTATGGGTAGTGGGGAATTAGCGTATGTAATGTAATCCCTTTAAATTGGATAGGGCCTCTTTGATGATCCCCACGCCTAAAAAATACTAAAAATTCTAAAACATTTTTTTCTGTTCTTTTCTTCGGCATTAATTTCTTTTGATGGCTTACGCTCCAGAAGGAGGGTGATCAATCAGGAGTGGTGCTGCTGAGAATGGTGCGCACTGCAAAAGAATTTGTTAGCCCAAATTTGATTTTTTATAAAATGGGTTCAGGATAAAACAAAAACTTTATATTTGAATTTTACGTACTTCTTCCCGCAACACTGTACATAGATGGGCATCATAGTTTCCGTGGCGCAAAAACAATTAACTGCCTTAAAGTGGTTTAGGGTCCTCAAAATAGTTTTAACAAATAGCTTAAGAATTCAGAAAAATCCAAAATCTTTTCAAGTTTATTTATTTAAGGTTTATCTAAGTTTATTAATATTACCAAATTGTTAAAATATTACCCTCGATTCGAGATGATTTATTGACTGAAAAAAAACTGTTAATGGGTAATGAAGCCATTGCACTTGGAGCTATAGAAGCTGGCGTCCAGGTTGTTACCGGGTATCCCGGGACCCCTTCAACCGAGGCTCTGGAGACGGTTATCCGGTATGCGGACAGGTGTGGAATCTATATTGAGTGGTCCAGCAATGAAAAGGTTGCACTTGAAACGGCTGTAGGGGCTGCTTATTCCGGAGCAAAGGCGCTTGTGACTATGAAGCAGGTAGGATTGAATGTCGCATCCGACCCCCTCATGAGCTTGAGTTATATCGGGGTAAAAGGAGCCCTTGTCCTGCTCGTTGCCGATGATCCCGGACCCCATTCTTCCCAGACCGAACAGGATACGCGAGTTTTCGGGCACTTTGCAAATATTCCTGTCCTTGACCCTGCAACCCCTCAGGAAGCGTATGAACTGACAAAGCTTGCTTTTGAGCTTTCGCACGAATTCGAGATTCCTGTTATTCTTAGAACCACCACACGGGTTTCCCATAGCTGCGGGGATGTTGAGGTTGCAGTTGCAGAACCCGAGCCTGTCGAAGCTGTTGGCGAGGGATTCGTAAAGGACAGGCGCTGGACGATCTTTCCGAGGCTTACTGCCGAGCGGCATCCCTGGCTTGAAAGCATACAGGCACAGCTTTCCGAGCGTTTTTCTGAGCTTCCATTCAATACAATTTCGGGATCGGGAAGAATCGGGATTCTTGCTTCAGGCGTCTCAGCTCTTTACGTAAAGGAAGCAGTGGAAACTGTCAGCAATTTTGAAGAAATTTTCACACTTTTCAAGATTGGGACAGTACATCCATTCCCGGAAAAAGCAGTCCTTTCTTTCCTGAGAGGAATTGACAGGCTGATAGTGGCTGAAGAGCTTGATCCTTACCTTGAGGAACAGGTTCTCCAGCTCATAGGAAAAGCACACCTGCCTGTTGATGTTTATGGAAAAAAGAACGGTTTTTTCCCTGTAAGTGGGGAATACAATGTGGATCTTGTCATTGACAGCATAAACGATTCACTTGCGGCTTTTGGGGAGAGTTTACGGCTTTCCCACGCTTCTCCTGCCATCTCGAGGGAGAAACTTCCTCCCCTCCCGATCCGCGCACCTACCCTCTGTGCAGGCTGCATGCACAGAACCGTCTTTTATGCTTTCAAACAGGCTGCAAAGCAGCTTAAAAAAGAGGCTCAAATTGATACGATTTTTTCCGGGGATATAGGCTGTTATACTCTCGGAAATGCATACCCACTTAACATGGTGGATACCTGCCTCTGCATGGGAGCCGGAATTAGCATTGCAGGAGGACTTTTCCGCACGAACCCGAAAGCAAAGCATGTAGCTTTTATCGGCGATTCAACCTTTTTCCATTCAGGCATCCCTGCGGTGGTAAATGCTGTTTATAACGGAGCCGATATCACCCTTGCCGTACTTGACAACCGGACAACTGCAATGACAGGACATCAGCCCCATCCAGGCATAGGCCTGACCGCACTCGGAAGTGCTTCAAAAGCCATTGAGATTGCAGATGTGGTTAGGAGTTGCGGGGTCGAATTTGTAAGGACTGTAAATACTTTAGAAGCGGACAGCTTGGAAAATTGTGTAAAAACCGCAAAGGAAGCCATGAATTTTAAGGGTCCGTCCGTTATAGTATTCAAAGGCAGATGTGCAGGGATTACAAAATCTGACAGATATTACAGAATAAAATCTGATGATTGCACAGGCTGTGGTTTCTGTATAAAAGAACTTGGCTGCCCTGCTATTAACCTTGATTCAGATAAGCCTGTCATTAATGATAGCTGCATCGGTTGCGGGCTTTGTGCGCAGATCTGCCCATCGGAAGCTATCTGCATAGGAGGGGAAAAGCTGTGAAGTATGATATTTTAATTGCTGGCGTTGGCGGGCAGGGTGTTGTGCTTGCTTCTCGACTGCTTGCACTTGCTGCCATGAGAGCCGGATTCCATGTAAGCACTGCCGAAACCATAGGCATGTCTCAGAGGGAAGGTTCGGTTAGCAGCCATGTGAGAATAGGAGACAAACTATTCGGGTCACTTATCCCCATAGGACAGGCAGACCTGCTTTTAGGACTGGAACCCGCAGAAACCGTACGGAACCTGCCTTTTCTCAGGAAGGGCGGGAAGGTTCTGGTAAATACCCATGCTATCCCGCCGGCATCGAGACCGCCAGGAAGCCCTGAATATGATCCTGCATCTTTGCTCTCCTTTTTATGTGAATGCTACCCTGACGTTATCTGTTCCAATTTCACGGAGCTTGCAGGAGATGTAGGGACATACAGGGCTGCAAACGTTGCAATGCTTGGAGCGGCTGTGGGTGCACGGGCTTTGCCCTTCTCTGAAGAAACTTTAAAGGCAGTACTTGAGGCTGAAATCCCCGAAAAATACAGAGCTGTGAACAGAGCCGCATTCGAACGCGCAATGAAATGCATCAGATTTATCTCCGGTACCTGAACGGGGAACAGAAGGTGAAATTCTATGTATGAAGCATCTATTGACGCTGAACTTGATCCCAATGTTCAGCTTTATAATCCCAATATTTCGGAAGAAGATACTTTTGCAAAATTAAAGGCACTGCTTAAGCGTGCAATTGAAAGCAGTTCATTTTACCAGAAAAAGTTCAGGGAAGCAAATATCGATATCGAAAAAATAAAGGCGCTCGAAGACCTGAAACTTCTACCCTTCACGCATAAAGAGGAACTCAGGGATGCCTATCCTCTCGGGCTGAAAGCAGTACCTGATGCCGAAGTTGTAAGGATCCACTCCTCTTCAGGGACCACAGGTAAATCCGTAATCATCCCTTATACCCGCAAAGACGTGGATGTCTGGGCTGAGATGATGATGCGTTGCTACATGCTGGCAGGGCTTTCCAACCTGGACCGGATTCAGATCACCCCGGGATACGGGCTCTGGACTGCAGGGATAGGGTTCCAGCTTGGAGCTGAACGCCTGGGAGCAATGGCTATCCCAACGGGTCCCGGGAATACCGAGAAACAGCTTGAAATGCTTATTGACCTGAAATCAACAGCTCTTGCAAGCACCTCTTCCTATGCTCTTTTGCTCGCCGAAGAAATTGAAAAGCGCGGGCTTAAGGACAAAATCCAGTTAAAGGTAGGGATTATAGGTTCGGAACGCTGGAGCGAAAAAATGCGCAGCCGCATCGAAAATGAACTCGGAATAGAAACTTTCGACATCTACGGGCTAACTGAGATCTACGGGCCGGGCATTGCTCTTGATTGCTCATTCCATGAAGGCATGCACTACTGGTCCGATCACCTGCTCTTTGAGATAATTGATCCTATTACGGGCGAACAGCTTCCTGAAGGCACGCTTGGAGAACTTGTAATTACAACCCTTACAAAAGAAGGGGCTCCACTCATTCGTTACAGGACAAGAGACCTGACCCGGATTATTCCAGGTGTCTGTAAATGCGGCTGCCCTTTCCCGAGAATTGACAGGATTCTGGGAAGGTCGGATGACCGCATAAAGTTTAAGGCTGTAAATATCTACCCTGGCCAGATCGAAGATGTTATCCATAGAGTTCCGGGCGTTAGCAGTGAATACCAGATCTTGCTTACACGCAAAAACAGCAGGGATAGCATGACCTTCAGGGTCGAGATCGAAAATGCAGAAGACCCTTCAATAAAGCAAAAAACCGAAAAAGCTCTAGGTAAAGTCTTCAAAGACTTCATAGGTGTAACCGTAGATGTTGTGGGTGTAAAGATAGGGGAACTTCCCCGCAGCATGAAAAAGACAAAAAGAGTAATTGATGAAAGGGAATTGTGAAATCCCCTTTTAACCTTTCATCCTTTAACCTTTCATCCTTTTAACCTTTCATCAACCAACTTCTTACTGCTCCTTTCGCCACCGATCTCTCATTTGCTTTTCTTATTTGCTTTTCTTGCCAACCGGTTTATTGCTTACTTAGTGTCAGTATAATTTAATCGGCGTTAACTATGCAATCGATTTTATCTCCCTCGGTATGGGATAATTTTTCGACAGCTTCTTTTTCCTTCTTAAAATCGGTTTTATACACAATAGTCCTGTGCGGATATGGAATTTCTATGCCTTCTTTATCAAAGCGTTTTTTAATAGCTTCCAGGATCTCGCAGCTTGAACCGTATGCAACACTCCTATCTTTGAACCAGACATTCATGCGGAGATTTACAGAAGACTCCCCCAGTCCGACAAGACTTACTTTAATTCCTCCTCTTTCCCTGAAATCCGGGTCTACGGGGCGAAGTACGGGAGAGTCAAAAAGTCCCATTCTAAGGGTTTCGGACTTGATTAAGCTGGGTTTGACCACGTTATACTTAACTTCCTGAGGGGGCATGACATTGGGATGTTTTCTGGCTTCTTCGATCATGATTTTCCTTGCCTGGTCAATGTCGGCATCATAGCTTATTCCTATGTCTATTGGCCAGATGACCGCAGGGTCTTCTATAGTCCAGTTAATTATCGCTTCATTGCTTATTATGGAGTTAGGGATTATAAGCCGCCTGTTATCCCATGTTATGATTACGGTATGCCTGAGGTTAAGATCCGTAACTTTCCCATATTCGTTCATAATATTCAGCCGGTCTCCGACCCTGAAAGGCTGAAAAATGGCAAGGGAAAGCCCTGCTATTATATTGCTCAGTGTGTTCTGGGCTGCAAGACCGATGACAATACCGGCAATTCCTGCCCCTGTAAAGAGGGCAACTGAGAGGCTTCTAAGACTTGGAATGCTGAAAATTACAACAACTATTCCCATAAAATAGATTAATGCGACGATAATATGCCTGAACATCCGGAAAGCCGTAATGTCCATATGCAGCCTGCTGTTTGCTCTTTTGAAATAGCTGTCCAGAAGGCGGTTTACATTCCTTGCGACAATAATAGTTACCAGGCCAATGAAAAATATGAACAAGAACGTGCCCAGATTGTCAGAAAACCAGGCAAATGCCTGCTCCAGTCCTCTATCAAAATAGGACATATTTTCTGCGAAAGAGGAAGGGGGTTCGGGGGTTTCCATGCCCTGAGTGATTGACAAGAAGCTTTAAATAAATATTGATTTAAAAAAGATAAAAACAGTAAAAAAGTGGGTTTGCAGAGAAAGGTTTTCTGCTGAAAATATATAAAATTAGAATAAAGAATTATAAAATATTTAAGCTGGAAACCCTCAGAAATATCCATTGGCCCAAAGAGGGAAGTTCCACAATCAAAAACCTCCTTCTTAGGCTTTCTCAGGTTGTTTTTCTCAATCTTCTATTGTTGTTTCCTGTTATGGTCTCTTATTAAATCTCTTTATATTTTACTCAGTTGAGCCCCCTGATGTCTCGTCCTGCTATTCAACCTCCTCAGGCATACAGATCTTGCTTCGGTCAATCTGGATTTTTGCCTGTATTAACTAAACTGTATTGGTACACTCAGGATGCAAAAAGAAGAGCTCAAAAATTAATAAAAGGAAGGGTTACTTCCTTTCTCTCGCATAGGCAATAAGCGCATCTTTAACTCCGTACTTGAATGCGACCACGATTGCAACTCCCCATGCCAGCGGCCTGAAGAATATGTATACTATGGTGGTATCAATTAGCATGGTGTCCAGGGCAACCAGAATCACAATCAGAAGCAGGAAGCCCCTCAGAAGTGGAATAATTATATCTGCCCCTTCTATATTCATGCCTCTGACGGTATTGCTCAGGTAGTCCATCACTATATCAATAGCAAGAATACCTATCACCAGGATCAGGATGCCTACAAGGACACGTGGGAGGTACAGAGTAATATCTCTCAACAGATCGGCAATCATGGTCTGCTGTAAAATATCAGCTGCAGCCGTCAGGAAGATCAGGTACCCGAATATCCTGACTATTCCAGCTATTACAACTGAGACTGTCAGCCCCCCGGATCGGAGTGAGGCTCCAATATCTGTCCGCTCAAATTTCTCATCTACTCCAGCTGACATAATTAGTTTCTGGAGTATATCGCTGACAAAATCCACAATCAGTAAACCTATGAGCAGGACAACGATTGCCGAGATTACAAGCGGAATGTAGTATATTACAAGATTGACGAAATCATTCACAACCTCAATATCCAGAAGGTCCAGAATGATTACGGCAAAGATGATATAAATAAACCACCGGATAACTGCATCAAAAAAGGCGACCGTACTCATCTGTGCCCTTCTCAACATTCCACCTATCACAGTTTTGTCAATGAGTTCATCCAATCCTATTCTATCCAGTATTTTTGCGCCGATCCTTCCAAGGAACTTTCCGAGTATTGTTCCTATAATAATTAAAAGAATTATGGCTACCAATGTCGGAATAAATGCTATGAATTGATTGATCATGTTGTAGAAACTATCCATAATTTCTGTTTCAACCATATTAACCACCCCATGTTGCAGTTCTAGAACTGCTGATCTTTCCAAATTTCCCAATTATTGGAAAAGATCCGTATATACTTAATATATTATTCTATTAAATATATAATACATATATTTATCTGCAAGCATATAAAAAATTGATTTCAAGTTGAAAATCCTGTTGCTAAAAATAAGACAGGACAACTCAAAAGTTTAAAAGTTGTTCGAGTAAAAAGTTGTGCACAAGCTTAAAATAATGAAGCTTTAATTAATGAATAATCTATTTTATTAGAATGTGGGGCAGAGAAACACGCATGGGGTCTTTTGAAAGAAGAGGGTCAAAAACCGGGCTTGCACCTGGAACACTTGTCCATGTGGGAGAAAAGAAGGTCGAAAAGGTAGAAATCCGGGTCCTGGCTTATAACAGTGACAAGCTTATAGAACGAGAGCTGGAGACCATTGAGGAATGCTTGGAGTTTAAGAACCTGCCCAATCTCAATTTATGGATAAATGTGGATGGGCTGGACAGAGTAGACATTATAGAGAAGCTCGGGGGTTATTTCGATATCCATCCACTTACCCTCGAAGATGTGCTCAACACAGGGCAACGGCCTAAGACTGAAGATTACGGATCGTATATTTATACGATTTTAAAAATGATGCTCCTTGATAAGGAAAAGAAAGCGATCGTTATAGATCAGGTAAGCATCATCATTGGACCCAATTATATCCTCTCTTTTCAGGAAAGGCATTGGGATGCTTTTGACCCTGTGCGGGAAAGGTTTGTAAATCCGGCTTCCCGCCTGCGAAAAACCGGGGTGGATTATCTTGCCTACAGCCTGATTGATGCAGTTGTCGATAATTACTTTTCGATACTTGAGCACTTCGGGGACGAAATCGAAGACCTTGAAGAGGAGCTGGTAATACAGCCAGATCCTGAAACTCTCAGGACTATCCAGAAATATAAAAGGGATATGATTACCCTCCGTAAAGCAGTCTGGCCCCTCCGAGAGATGATAAATGGCTTGCAGAGGATCGAGTCCGATCTTATCAAAGAGACTACTCGCATTTACCTGAGAGATGTTTATGACCATACAATCCAGGTAATTGATTCAGTCGAAGATTTCCGGGATATTCTATCCTCAATGGTAGATATCTACCTTTCCAGTTTAAGCTACAGGATGAACGACATCATGAAGGTTCTGACCGTTATAGCAACGATTTTCATTCCCCTCACTTTCATAGTGGGCGTTTATGGCATGAATTTCAAATACATGCCTGAACTTGAATGGCGATGGGGTTATCCGGCAGTAATGTTTGGAATGACTATTCTGGGAGTTAGTATGTTTCTTTATTTTAAAAAAAGGAGATGGGTTTGACTTTCTTTTTTCCAGGTATACTGCTTTTCTCTTATGTTCTTTTCCGTGTCTTCATAGTTTCCTCTCCCAGCAGACCTTCTTCCTTTGTTTCTATCAGGCATTTTTCTTCTTTTCTGCTTTCTGCCTGCTTTTTCTTCTTTTATGCTTCCTGCCTGCTTTTTCTTCTTTTATGCTTCCTGCCTGCTTTTTCTTCTTTGCTTTTTTCCCCTCATTATTCAGGAAAGGGTTTAACTACAAAAATTTTTATAATGTTATAAGTCTATATTAAGGGATTCAGGAAATTATCAAAATTTAAATTCCGGATTATTATGTACGGTTATTATAAACCCCCGTTCTTAGTAGAGCAGGAAGGGATTTCGATCTCTGTAGAAAACAACGGAGAGCACTGGATATACAGAAGGACGCTTGGATCCGATAAAGTAGAGAAGATTATCCTTGCGGATGGAAAACGCCTGATAATAAATCCGGTGGAACCCCTGAATACACCTAAAGAAATTACTCCAAACCTGCTTATCGAGTTTGAGAAAACCCTGCTTCTTGCTGGAGGAGCAAAAAGAAAAATTTTCCTTACTTTCCCGATAGAGATAGGCGTTTTTATCTCGGATAAGGGAGACAGAAATATTCAGCTTCTGGATGTGATGACACTGGCGAGGCAGAAATTTACCCTTTATGGGGAGGTTTCAAACGGAGTTCTCTGTAAGCACTGGAAAAGCAAGATATATTCAATTTCTCCTTCTCCCGATTCTCTACAGGAGGGAATTATGGAATTGACCCTTCGAAATACCTCCTCGGATTGGGCGTCCATCTCAAAGGCGGTTTTCAGTGCATATGGTATGAAACTTTATTATGGAAGTGATGGTGATGCTTTCATGCGAGCACGTATGGATATTCTCAACAGGAACACGGCTGAAACGAGTTTTGAATTGCAGCATATAAGTGGGGAGATAAAAAGCAGCCCTCTAAGAGATTTTAAAGCCAGAAAAGAAGCTTTCGGAGTCTATAGTCTTCAGAAACTTGGTTTTGTACCTCCCAAGTTTTACATGGGGTGGGGCTATTGATTACGGATTTCGATTTTCTTGATATCAGCCTGCCAATCTCAAACGGTACCGTAACTCTGGGATCGGTGCTAAAGTTTATTCTAATTCTTTCTTTTTCAACACTCATTGCCAAAATTCTCTCGCTTTACCTGCGCAGGTCTCTCAAAGATAGAGTCAGTAAGGATATGTGTGAGACTATCATTAAAATTTTTTATTACGGCATGCTTACTATTGTATTTCTTTCTAATCTGTCTCTAATAGGAATTAATCCCTCAGCTCTCCTGGTTGCAGGAGGAGTCACAGGTATCATCCTCGGTTTTGCAAGCCAGAACATTGTGGGAAACCTGATCTCGGGGTTTTTCCTCATGGTTGAAAGACCAATAAAGATTGGAGACCAGGTTGAGATAAGCGGAATTTCAGGCTATGTAACCGATATTCGTATAATTTCAACAATTATAAGAACCTATGACGGGCTCCTTGTCCGCCTGCCCAACCAGCAGGTCTTTACCACAAATATCACAAATATTGTCGGGCATCCTGTCAGGCGGTTTGAATATACAATAAGGATCCGCTACAGTGACGACGCAGATGCCGCAATCTTTCTCATCAAAGACCTTATAGACAAAGAGCCCTTTGCTCTCCTGAATCCCTCTCCTTCGGTTTTCGTAAGTGATCTTGGGGACAGCTGGGTAAATCTTACTGTCAGGATCTGGGCGCCTGTGAGTGAATGGTTCGGGATAAAAACCAGAGTCCTGTGGAATATAAAAAAGACTCTGGAGGGGAATGGTATAGAGATTCCTTTACCGCAGCGTATAGTTCGTATCCAGTCCGATCCAAAGAAAATCCCTGAAGAACTGATGCCGCCGGAAAAGGAAATCGAGAGTGTAATAAATTATGAGGAAAGGGTTTTAGCCTGAGTGAACCTGTTAATACATTCTACAGTATATCCATTCCGTTAACTCTCACAATCCTGCAATTAATTAAAAATTTAAATTGTTCTATTAGCAAAACACTTTTCTAAATAAAACATACTACAAATTATAAGAGTCAATCTACTATTATATATAATAGTAATTTTGCATAAAATGAATGGGATTTTGCATAAAATGAATAGAATTTTGCATGCAATAAATCAGATCAATGCTAATAATTGAATATAAACAGTTTTTCTATATTACAACAGGGGTAGCGTTTTTATGAATTCAGTTAAAAGGCTTATATTCTCAGGAAAATTAAAAGGGTCCCTCGCTCTCGGGGCGTTGTTGTCCTTTGCAGTTTTTCCGGAAGGCAGGGCTTCGGAAACGACAGAAAGATCTTCTGAAATCACAAACGAAAAATCTGCATCAGAGGAACTTAATCCCGATGAGGTTACGACGGAATGGGATGATACATATCTTTTTAGCAACAGGGAAGATGCTTCGGAAGAGCTTGAGAGACTTAAAAAGAAACCGCAAGAGATAAGCGAAACTTTCCGTCCAAAATTTGAAAAGCTGTCGGGGCCCGACCTGCTTGATTTTCTGGAGAGTGAAAAGGAGTATTCAAAATCTCTGGAGATTCTGTACACCTACGCACATACTCAGCTCAGTAAAAACGTGAATGAAGCGTTCTTTATTTCCCTGGTAGGGAGTGTTCAGGATCTGTTTACCGAATACAGGAAAGCTATAGCCTTTGCAGCCGTAAAATTGACCTCGCTCGGGAAGGAGGAATGGGACAGGCTCTTTTCCGAAGAGTCCGGACTTGAATTCTACAGGGCTTATCTTGAAGCCAATTATATGAGGTTTGCAGATCACAGGCCAGTCAATGAGTCTCAGGCTATGTATCTCGCAGAACTCGAAAACCAGCGCATGAAACTTGAGACAGAAGCTCTTTCGCAAATCACGAACAAAGTCACAAAGGCAGGAGAAATAACACTTGAGAATGGAGAGAAATTTTCCATCAATTCCCAGTCTTATAATACCCTACTTTCAACCGATCCGAGCCGGGAAAACAGGAGAAGGTGTTATGACAAGAGGTTCTACCACCTGATAAACGAGTCCGATTCCATGGCAGTTCTTTATTCAAGAAAATCCCGGCTTGACGATCTTGTTGCAAGGGAGCTTAAATACGCGGACTTCTATGACAATACCCTGTATAATTCCTATCTTACCCATGCTCAGATTGATGACATGAACACAGTTTTCAAGCAGAGAAAAGGGGTATTTGAGGACTATAACGAATTCAGGAGGAAAAAACTGGGGGTTGATGTGCTAAAACCATACGATCTTATGCTGCAGCTGACAGATCAACCAGGGAAAAAGTATGCTTACATAGATGCCTTAAAAGAAGTTCAGAAATCCTACTCGAGGATGGACCCGAGCTTTAAAGAAATCTTCTTAAAAATGGTAACTGGCAGCTTCATAGACGTATATCCTGACCCTGAACACGGAAAACAGCCAGGGGGCTATTGTACCGACTCCTGCGCCCTGAAAGCTCCGCCCCTTATCTTTATGAACTACGATGGCCTTTTAAGAGACCAGAAAACTCTGACACATGAGCTGGGACATGCTGTTAATTTCTATCTAATGAGCAATTCCGTGGACTACCTTTACTGCTCAGGCACGATCTACGAGATGGAGATCCCTTCCACTTTTAACGAAGAACTTTTTGTTGATCACGTTGTCGAAACTTCGGATAGGGCTACCGCAATTGCCGTGCTTTCTCAGCAGATCGACGATTACCAGAACTTCTTCACCAGGCAGCCTCTAATTACGGAATTCGAATATAAAGCGCATAAGCTGTGTGCAGAAAAAGAAAGCGTAACCGGAGCAGAACTCAATGCCATCTGGACGAGCCTATCAAAAGAGTACAGGAGCCCTTCAGTTGAGTATTACCCTGAAGATTCTGCGGAATGGACCTACATCAACCATATTTACCTGACAAGCAACTACTATACCTTCAATTACGCGGTTTCGAAGGCAATAACCCTCGCTCTCTTCAAACAGTACAGGAAAGATCCCGAAACTTTCAATAAAAACTATATGGCGTACCTTTCGGCAGGTTCCACAATGCCTCCTGAAGCAAAACTCAGAAAACATTTCGGGATCGAAATCAACCGGCAACTTTTTGAAGATGCCATGGATGTTGTCGAGTCAAGAATTAAAGAATTGCACAAACTGGCAGAGGAAGAGTAAGCCTGAAAAAAATTATATTTAAAGAAATGGCAACACGGATACGAAGAAAAAGTATAAAGAGAAAGAGAAATGAGAAAAAGCCAGTAAGGGTTTTATTGCTCTTATATCCTTTCCTCAAGCGCGTCCCTGATCGGTTTTACGGTCAGGGCACCTGGTGTCCCTTTCATATTATGGGGCGGCCAGGCTCCTGATTTTATTTCTTCAGAGTTTTCGTCGTGTTTGTCCTCAAGAAGCAGGATAACTTTTATGTCGTCCGGAATATCGTCAACCATTTTTGCACCGCATTTCGTAAGTTCCCTGAAGGCTTCTCTCCCTTTCTCTTCATTGAAAGGTGCTGTACACCCTTTTACTATATTTGTTTTAAAACCCCTCTCAAGGAAACCCATGCTGTTAATGTATATGCAGACTTCATCAACCAGACCTGTTATGAAGACTTCATTGATTCCAAGCTCTGCAATTTTCAGTTCGAGTTCGGGATTCATAAAGGCGCTGGCATGATCCTTCGGAAGCCTGAAGACGCTGACTGTTCCCCCTTTTACTGCCTTTATTACCAGCCTGGCTATATTGTCAACGATTGCTTTTCCCATCGGAGCTACAAGTTTTCCCTCATATAACGTCCCTTCATAATCATATGTGTCATAGACAAAATCGTTAGTCATATCTATAATAACCAGAGCTTTCAAAGTTCCACCTTCTTCTACTGACCCTATGCCAGGCTCATCCCTTGTCAATGTTATCTGGATTTTTTCCTCTATCTGTAAATTACTGTACGAATAACATAAATCTATTTTGGAACTGCAGTACAGCTTTCTTAGACTTAGCCTTTTAAATTCTATAGCTGCAAGGGGTTGAGAAGATCATTCGGGATTGCAAAGTAATAGAAAAACACTTATCATTTCTATACCTTTATTTTTATGCCAAATTCCGTACCATTATTCCTTTTTAACTCGATTTCACCGTTTAACTGATCTACAAGAATATTTACAAGTTGTAGACCAAGAGTATCCGAATTTTCCAAACAAATCTCTTCAGGAATGCCCACTCCGTTATCTGAGATAATCAGGGTATACTCTGCACCTTTTCCAGTAATCTCTTTATCATTATTGTCTGCTGAATTTTCGGCTTTTTCTTCTTTGAATAATTTAATCCGAATTTCTCCTCTCTTCCTGTCTGGAAATGCATATTTTAATGAATTGGAAACAAGCTCATTGACAATTATTCCCAGTGGGACAGCAATATCCATGTCAAAGAAGATATTGTCTTCAAGATCCATCTTTAAGTTAATATTGGCATTTCCAAGGCTGTATGTCTGGAAAAGATTCTCAACGAGCTTTTCAAGGTACTGTGAAAAATACAGTGTATTGTCTCCTCTACCTTCATGCAACTCTTCATGAATCAGGGCAATAGACATTATTCTGTCCTGGCTTTCCTTAAAAGCGTTAAGAACATCAGATTCTTCAACGCATTTCTTGTTACTGAGATTTTCAGCCTGAAGATCCAGGAGAGAAGAGATTACCTGCAGGTTATTTTTAATCCTGTGATGAATCTCCTTTTTGCGGGCAATTTCAAGGCTTAAAAGAGCTTTTTCGGCTTTTTTGCGTTCAGTAATATCCTGAACTATTCCTTTTACTTTAATTGGAGTATTTTTCTCATCAAAAATAACATCAGACTGCATCTGGACTATCCTTTCTTCTCCGTTGTCCTGGACAATCCTGTACTCAATACTGGAAAGTTTTGAACTTACGGCTTCTCTAAGGGTATTTTCCACATAGTCTCGATCATCGGGATGTATATAACTCAGATATTCATCATAAGACGGTGCCAGTTTTTTAGGGTCTCGCCCGAATATACGATACATCTCCTCAGACCAGTATGCTTTACCAGCCTTAAAATTCCATTCCCAGCTTCCTATGTGAGCCATCATTTGAGCTTCAGCAAGACCTTTTTCGCTTTCTTTTAACGAAATATAAGCTTTCTCAAGTTCTTCAGTCCTTTTTTCAACTAATTTTTCCAGATTATCAAGTGTTTCTTTCAACCCGATCTCTGCTTTTTTTATATCTGTAATATCCCGCGAGATAGCAAGAGCTGAGATCACTTCACCGTCAATAAATTCGGGTACTATTCTGGTATTAAAATAATATTTTTTTCCATCAGGTGATCTATATTGGAATTCGATTTCTTCAGGTTTACCTGTAATGAAAACGTTTTCAATATATTCTTCCCAGAACTTTACTATCTCAGGGTCCATTCCCAGTTCACTGCTGGTTTTTCCCATGATTTCTTCCGGAAGGTAACCAGAAGTTTTTGCAGCAGCAGGATTAACATATATGTAGCGCTTTTGTCTATCATAGCGAACAATCGCGTCAGGGGAATTCTCAGCCAGTGTTCGGAACTTATTCTCACTTCTAACCAGTGCTTCTTCTGCTTTTTTGCGTTTTGTAATATCTATGAATGCAGAAATTGATCCGCGCAGGTTTCCCTTCTCGTCACGCAGAGGTCTGGCATTGCCCAATACGTGCCGTGTTTCGCCGTCAGAAGATACGATATCCAGCTCGCAGTTGTCTATCTCTATGCCTGTAGCTGCCATCTGCGACGGCATTTTTTCAGGCTGGATCTCTACCCCATTCTTGAATAACTTAAACATCTCGGGTCTCTCTTCTTCAGGAGCGGATTTGGATAAATTTGTACCCACAGGGATCCCTAACCATTCATAGGAGAGCCGGTTGCCAGTTATCTTGAGTGCCTGGGGATCGTGTGTAATATACACAGCTACAGGGACAGTATCCAGTAATACTGCCAGCTCATCTGAGCGAGCTCGCTCACGTTTCTCACTTTCCTGCTGTGCGTTAACAAGTTTACTGCGTTCAGCCAGCGATTTGGCTAGCTTTATATTGTTATAGCTTAGCTGCGAGATTATATTGGCAAGAGTCATGAGGAAGGACATGCTTGTTTTCACAGCTTCCCTGCTCAACCGCGGAACTTTCTCAAGCGCTGCAAGGTATTCTTCCTCATTGAAGCCGTATTTCCTTGCCTGGGCTCGGAAAAGCTCGTAGTTAGGAGGCTCATCCTCAAAAAAGAATTGCCCTGAGAAGACATAACCGACATGCTGGTCGCCTACCATAATGGGAGTCACTATATCCCACATGTTGTTCTTGCACTTATACATCTTAAACTCGCCAGGAGAAACACCTGAAGACAGTTTTGTGTCGCTTTCCATGCAGTGCTTGCAGGTTTCAGGATGAACTCTGTGAAATTTCGTGCAGATGTCCTGCCATCCGACACCTACCAGAACATTGCCTTTGAGATCGTTCAGACCGATGGGAATGTGAACAAGCTTATAGAAATCCTCCATAAGAGACTGTATAGCCTGGGTATCAATAATATCGGCAAACTCCATGCTTATCGTCTCCCTATCATGTGCGAGCATATTTGCCGGCTTCAACCTGATACTCTGCTTATTCTGGGGGGGAGTCTCCTCGATTCTCTTATGCCAGTTGAGATTTTTCCTCCCGGAGTTATCTATCTGCTCCCATTTTCCTTCCTTTTTAACCAGACTGAACTGGTGATTTGTGGCAATATCTATGGCTTCTGTTACATCATGTGCATCGAGAGAATAGGTACATAAAGATATTATACGGTAGTTGCTAACAACATCATTCGTTTTTCGTTCATAATCAACAAAATTCCCCCAATCCTCCTTTTTCAGCCAGGAAGCGTTCCAGCTAAATCTCACTCCTTCATAGCCATTTTCCTGGACTTGACTGAGTTTTTCAACCCAGCCATTTAAAGCTCTTTCCGAGTCAAGAATATCTTCTTTTACATACCAGTAAGTGTGGGGAATAATTTCTATCTGGCCATTTTTGAGATAAACATCAAAGTCAGGAACAGCTTTCCTTAAGGCTTCTTCTGCTTCTTCAGCATGTAGCGGATATGCTGTGATCCACAGGCAAAATTCATTACTTTCCAGTCCTGCTTTGAAATAAGGAATAAGCACTTCCGTCAAATCATCCTTTGTCCGATAGAATTGACAAAAATGTGCTCCCCAGGGCAGATCTCCACTAATATCAATACCAGATCTTCTCAGTTTTTCACTCATTCCATATCTTTCCCCACTTAATGATAACCTTTCAATATTTATTTAATTGCTGGTATGTAATTTAGTTTTTGAGATGAGACAGTTTTTCTATATCTGATAAATAGCAGAAAGGGTAAATTAGCAGAATATTCTTTAGAATATCTACAAAAACAAGGTCGGTCTACTTTATTATTTTAATATTTATTTAGAAATAAATCTAATATTATATTAGTATATTTATTTAGAAATAAATCTGATATTATATTTGTATTTTTGCCCTGGCTTCATGCAGAATCAAATTAAAAGACCATTTACTACAATACATGGCTAATAAAAAGTACTTTGAATATATAAAAGCCTTGAAATGTTTCATGTGAGTATCCTGTTTTAAAAATACTTACGCTTTAGTTATATGCTCATACCTGATATCAGCCCTTGTAATTTCTGGTACCTGACCCCACATGCCAATGTATTCTCCCTGAATCACAAGTGCCCCTCTTATTCCCGGAATCCCCTTCACGGCTCTGAAAGAAGCCTCTACGGATTCCTTGCCTATGCCTACCTCATTCCCAAGAGCAGTTGCAGCTGCATCTGCCAGGGAAACGTCGTCCGAGAACACAACCGCTGCATCCGCCATCCCAAAGCTGATTGAAGGTCCTACCGTCCCTGCAGAAGTGCATACGCCTGTAATCGAGTGTCGGGGCTCGAATATCAGACCTAGATTTTTAATAGGAGACTGTCCGGCATAGATTCCAACAACCACAGTTCTGTCATTGATGAGTGCAATATCCCCGCCATTATCGACAATCGCGTATCTGGCTCCAGCTTCAACCATCGCTTCCACTGCAAGCGCCGAAATCGTTCCTGCAACCGCACTCATCGGTCCTATTCCAATAGTGTTTCCCGCTTTTACCATTCTTTTTACAATCTCAGGAGCATTTTTCGGGCATTCATAGGGCTCAAGAGTTAGCTGAAAATAAGGATCGGAAAGAATATAAGTCTCAAGGGCTGCCCTGTGGACGCGGATAGACTCTTTTGCGGCTTCAATATGAGCCTGCTTGTCAGCAGCAATCGTAACTATGGTCTCCTTAAGCTGGAAGTGTTCTTTAATCGGAACACTGGCAGGTTCTTTAACGGTTTCTCTTACGGAATCGGGCATGTTGAGTCAGATAGGATTTATTGCTTAAAAAAGGTGCTGTAAAATTTTGATTACAAGCTTTTCCGTAAAAGGGTTGTAGCGCAGCGTTTTCAAGCCAACGATTTGAGTTTATGGGTTTAAAAAGAGGCTTTTATACAATACCTCTGCGCCTTTCACTTTTATATTCTTCAAAGAGGCTTTGCAGTTCATCCTGTTTAGCTTTGTGGCGTTTTGCGTCAGCTTCTTTTTCCCAGGCTGCGATTGCGGCTTTGAGAGTTTCAGGTTCAGCCATTGCGAAGTCTTCAGCTCTTTCTAATGGGATGTCTTTTAAAACCGGCACATCCCCTTTGAAGAATGTCTCACTGGCTGCGTGTGAAATGTCCTCAGGGATAAGTACAGCGCGTACCCCGGCTTCTACAAGAATCTGAGCTGTTGCAGCCCCTCCTCCGCTGGGGTTTTCCAGGAAGACCACATCACCTGTCTTAAGACCGTACTTTTCCTTTGTTTCGGCAATTGATTCCTTCGTAAAGGCAGCAATAACTTTAACAGCCGTACCTTCGCCACGGACTTCCATCTTCTGGATTTTACGCAGCTTATTGCTTCTGCGCCTCAGCTCTTTTATGGTTTTGTTTTTTTTGCTTACCTCTTTTTTCAAGCTTTCAATGATCTCATCCCGGTTCTGGATTTCTTTTGATTTCCGGATTTCGCTGTAGGCTTCCTTTTTGAAGCTATTCAGCCTTGATTCAAGTTTTGAGATTTTCCTGTCTTTTGCGATCAGTTCTTCTTTTAATTCCTCAAGGTATTCCTGCAGGTTCTGAATCTGCTCGCTCTGCCGCTGGATAGTTTCCCTCATTTTCAGGAGGGACTCATCAATTGCCCTGTCCTCAGGTTTTTCAGCACGTTCTTTTGGCTTTGATTTCTCAGGCTCACCTGAAGCCCGGACTTTTTCAATTGCAGCCTCTATTGAAACTCCATGGATTACGTGGAATTTTATCAGCTCGATATCGGCATTCTGTGGAGCTTTCTTTTCAATCCGGGTAAAAATATTCTTGTAACTCCTGTAAGTAAGGAGAGCCGCAGTCAGTGCATCCCTTTCATGGTCATTGGAGTAGCCAAAGGTCTTCCCAAGTGCAATTTTTTCCTCGGCAGAAACTTCGATCCCAGGACTTGCAGGCACAGCATTGAAACTCCTTCTAATTTTCTCAACCGAGTTCGGCATAGGAGTTACATCACTGGCGATGACTGCAGGTTTTCCATATTCTGCGATAAGTTTGACCACCTCATCAGGTGCTATTCCCCTGAAGCTTTTCAAGTAGAGAAGGTCTCCGTCAAGTGAGAGGATGGCTATTCCTACGGTTGTTCCGGGGTCAATTCCCACGATTGTAAATTTACGCCTTGTGTCCTTCGGTTTAAGAGGAACATACCGGATTTTATCGCGTTCAACGCTTCTTACGCTTACCTGAGCATCATTACTTGCCATTGGATGTATTGGTATCTCTCCGCGTTTTGCATAAACAGTGAATTCAGACCTGACATAGCCTCCGAAGCCTTTTACATTTACGGCTTCGAACCTGATGCCTTTTTCCCTGGATAGATCTCTCAGGGTATTTTCAATCTCTCTGCTCCTTTGCAGCACAGCTCCGTGTACCTTCCTACGGTACCGATTCTGGCTCCAGCCTCCCCTTCCCAGGGAACGGGCTCTGCTGACTTTAATCTTTGTGATGTCTTCAAAAAGGGAAACCTCATGCCCAACCCCCATGTCCGCAAGGCGGGCACATGCTTCAGCTTCTTCATTCGGGTTCTCGGGATCAAAAGAAAAACCATGTTTTCGTGCAAGCCTGACAAGCGGTTCAGGATGCAGCCCACCTGTGACCTGAACAAGTTTAACTCCCTCAGGAAGTCGTTCCATAAGGGAAAGGAGCTCATTCCTATCGGCTGCAAGCTCGAAAATATTATCAACAGCTATTATCTCCGGCTTTTCCTTCTGGATCATGTTAAAGATCTTCTGGCGGCGGAGCATACTTTGATGGGAAACTTCACCATCTTTGAGGATAGCAAGTGCATATCTGGGAAGTTCCCTTGCCCTGGAAGAGCCCCGGGCAATATCAATCCCATAGATAATCCTTTTTTGCATGAGCGTCTATATTTTATTTTTTGTAGAATATAAATTTAACTGTACTTGTTTTTATTATATAAATCTATTTATTTATCTGATTTCTAAAGTTATTTTCACGCTTTTTCAGAAGACAAAATAGTCAGAATTTTATACTCTGCTGTTTGCCCATTCTAGAATTCTCTGTCTTCAGAGCTGTTTTTTAATCTAAGTTTTAATGAAAACAAAATCGGTTTATTGCGAGGCGTAAACCCCTGAGTCATTAGCTCAGGGGATATAAGCGTCAACTCAGTTGTTTTTGAGGCAGCAACGTCAGTGGCTCAGGACCAAGCTTTCAAGATCGGCACCGGGGTCTGTAAAATTTATATCGGTTTCTGTAAAATTTGTATCGAACCTATAGAATCTGTACCTGGATCCGCAATAGGAGATACCTGCTGCGAATCGGGCGCAGGTACAAGAGGCAGGTAATCCGTAACGTTCGTTCCATTATATTTTACATCTGCTATACCATTTTTATCCTTGTCAGGTGCGGTTTGTGAGAAGCCTGTCCCGGTTGGGTTTGCCCAGAAGTTACCTCCCATGTAGGGTCCCCCTACAATGTTTGTGCCTGCCTTCTTTACTGTATTCCAGGTATTTCTCTTGTTTCCTATATGTACATTTAAGGTATTATTCAAATAATTATTGAATATAGTGTTATTATCACAGGCTGGACACATGGAAAGACCTGAGATATAATTGAAAGCAAGAATATTTCCGGAAAGTGTACTGTTATCTGTATAATTGAGGCGAATACCCCAGTTGCTTTCTTTAACTATATTCCCGGAAATTGTGCTGTAATTTGAATGCGATATCCACATTCCATACCTGATATTCTCAGAAAGACTGTTTCCTGAGATTGTACTCAGGTTTGAGTTTGTCAGGTAAATCCCCATATCATTCCTGCTTACCATATTGTTAATGAGGTTGTTGCTGCTTGAGTTTATCAGGTAAAAACCGAATCCCATATTCGAGCTTACCATATTTCCTGTAAGGCTGTTGTCGCTGCAGTTATTCTCAAGAACAAATCCGTGATGGTTTGAATCGACACTGTTGTTCGAGATTAGATTTCCTTCCGAGTGCATAAGCTGGATCCCATATTTCCCGCTCATGTTCATCTTATTGTCCGAAATGGTGTTATTTTTCGAGTTACTCAGGTATAGCCCCAGATAATTCTCTGAAAGGTCATTATTGCTTATATCACAGTAACTGCATCCAGTTAAATAGATCCCTGTCACCTGGGAATAGGGGGCTGACCGAACTTTAAACCCGCTGATTGTTGTATTATCTGCTCTTATGTGAAACACATTTACGTTATGGTTGTTCGCCGTAATTACAGTATCATCAGGATTTCCGGAATCCGACCTTATTGTCAGGTTTTCTGTACTTACCATTATATTCCCGGTATAATTACCGGGTTTTACAATTATCACGTCCCCTGAACTTGTATTGTTTACTGCGGCCTGTATCGATTCTCCCGGCTGGACAATAAGTTCAACCGCAGTTCCAGTACTTGAGCCTAATGTGAAAATAAGGAAAGCTACAGCTAAGCTGACAAACCTGTTTATATAAATCCCCCGCATTCAATATTAATTATTATTTAAGCTTTTATTAATAGACTAGAATTTAAACATTAAATAATATGAATATATTGGATTGGAATAATATCAAAATAAAGAGATAAAACTATAAAAGCAAAGGATAGCCAACAGGCAATTACTTAAAAATAACCATTTAGTTTTTCTTTTTTCATACTTGCTAATGTTGATCTGAGATTCATTTACTGTCTGTGTATTATTTTGTGCAGAGGCTGCCAGTGCCGTAGATGATACAGAAATTAACAAAATAAAAACCAAAATCATTGAATCAAAAGCTATTGTGTACAGCTTTTTTATCTTTCATTTACTTCTACCTTCTATATCCCTTAATTTATATTCCTCAATTTGTATTCCTCAATTCATTACTCTAAAAAATGTTAACGCTATTACTCTCTGATAATCTTTATATCTTTTTTCAGGTTTGATTTACGAAAATTTACGGAATATGGGCTAATTTGTCCAAAAGCAGAATTAAAGCAAAATTAATACACATGAAAATATAAGATTTAAGTTAAAAATAAAAAATAGAGTCTCTTAAGACCTGAATGGCCCGAAATAGAAATAAAAATGAGTTCATTCTGGAATCTTTAAATTTAACCGGGAGATCTTTAAACCAGTGTTTAACTCAATGACAGAAAAAAAATAGAGAATCAAACGGAAGTTTCAATATCTTTTTTTCTTTTTTTGAATTTCTTTAGCTTCAAATTCTTCAACTTCAAATTCTTCGGCTTCAAATTCCTCGGTTTCAAATTCCTCGGCTTCAAATTCTTCTGATCCAAAATTTTCGACTTCAAAATCCTCATCCTGAAAAATATCCTCTTCAAAGGCTTCTTCTTCCTGGGCTTCTTCAAGATCAAGCTTCTTCACAGTACTAAAGCCCCTAATTTCTTCGCCTTCTTCGCCCTCTGCGCTTCTGGCTGCCTGGTTTTTAATCTCCCGGATTGTTTCATCAAGATCTCTTTTGATTTCGTACTTCCGGAAGAAGTGAGTCAGTATATTTGAAACGTCCCTTTCGAGGATTTCGTCAGCGTGAGGGTGTTCAAGAGTGATATATTGTGGCCAGTCGATAAGCTGGACACCATCTTCGGAAGCAAAGATATTATATTCGCTTAAATCGGCGTGGATGATTCCCAGGGAATAAGTAATTTTCACCTGCTTGAGGATTTCATCCAGGTACCATTCGGGGTCAAGAAGTTTCGTTTTTGAGAGCAGGCTGCCCTTTGCAAGTTCCATGACTATAGCATGCCTGTTATGGTCAAAGGGCTTTGGGATTGAGACTCTGGGATACAGGGCAACCATGATGTCGTATTCCCGCTGGGCAGCAAGCCGGGATGCATAGATCCAGGAAAAATGCTCTCTGTCTCCCAGATGCTCACGCACCCGCTTTATCTGCTTGAAACTGGTCCTCCCTTCTCTGTGAAATTTGATCACAACCGGAACAGGCTCTCCAATTGCAAGCTCGGGCGGCAGGATCGCTTCATAAATGACTGATTCCTTTCCTACTCCGATTTCATCCCCTATCGCACTGATACTTTTCCTTTTGACAAAGGCATTGAGAGCAAGAACATCGTATCCTTCGAAGTAGATCTGATAACCTTCATATGGCTGGGTAGTCCTTACCACAAGCTTATTCCGGGTAAGTTTCTTTAGTCTGTACTCCAGCTTTTCAAAAGGCAGCCTGGTATATTTATTCAGTTCTTCAATTGGCACCCATTCAAAATGCTTCATTCCGGTTTCAATGCCAGTAAGGATTCTGAAATCCTTTGAGTCAAGCTCCTTAAAAACCCTCAGCGCTTCGTCTATCATCCTGATAGTACAATATAACCCACGGTATTTAAATAATAACTGCCCTGCCCGAGTTTTTTAAGAAAAAGTTTGATCACAAGCCTTTTCAAAAAAGGCTTGAGCGAAAACCCCGAGCAACGGCGTGGCCAAGCGGCGCAACGGTTGGTGATAAACCGGTTCAACAGTTTCGGTCAAGCCTTTTCGTAAAAGGGTTGCAGATCAACGGTTTGGTATAGAAGGATAGCAAAAAAGTAAAATTTGAAACAAAGTTCTGGAATTAAAGCTTTGACTCTCAAAACTTCTTTTCCATTTATCTTAACACTTTGATCATTCACTTCAGAAGTTTGATCATCTCTCTTCCAAAAGCGTGAAGGTCAGCAGGGCTTCTTGAGGATACAAAGTTTCCGTCTATGACGACCTCTTTGTCCTCATAGAGTGCTCCTGCAGCTATAATATCATCCCTTATGCCTATCCAGCAGGTTGCTTTCCTGCCTTTTATGACACCTGCGGAGACAAGAACCTGAGGGCCGTGGCAGATTGCAGCCACAGGTTTGTTTTCTTTGAAAAAATGCCTTACAATCTCAAGAGCGCTCTCGTCAAGCCTCATTTTTTCGGGGCCTTTTCCTCCGGAGATTACGAGAATATCGTAATCTGCAGGGTTTATGTCCTTAAAGGCGGCATCAGCGTTGATCTCATACCCCTGCTTTCCTTTTATCGGGCCCTTCTTCATTGAGGCTACGTGCGTTGTAATTCCTTCTTCTTTCAGGCGGTGATAAGGGTAGAAAAGTTCAAGATCTTCAAAACCATCGGCTCCGAATACAAGTGCTTTCATATGAATTTCCCCCCGGGTTTAGTGTTACAGCTTAAATCTTGCGATTTGATATTATGATTTAATTTTCAGATCGAATTTTATATTTAATTTGCGGATGAAAGATTGTTCCTGCAGCACATATACCTTGTCTGGTTTTGAAAATAAAATAGGTAAAGCGGCCCTGTCTGGCAGGTTTAGATTGCTTCAAGAGCCTGTTTGAGGTCTGCAATTATGTCTTCGGAATCTTCAATCCCCACCGAAAGCCTGACAAGCCCGTCGGTTATGCCTACTTTCTTTCTTACTGAACATGGAACACATGCATGGGTCATGGACGCAGGATGCTGAATAAGGGTATCTGTCGCTCCGAGGCTTACGGCAAGAGAACAGAGCTTTACATTGTCCATGAGCTTTTTCCCGGCTTCGATTCCACCCTTTATTTCAAAACAAAGCATGCCGCTGAATCCGCTCATCTGCCTGCTTGCAAGTTCGTGCTGTGGATAACTGGGAAGCCCGGGATACCTGACCCATTCCACCTCTGGGCGGGATTCAAGAAATTCAGCAACTTTCAAAGCGTTTTCGGCATGTTTTTCCATCCTGAGATGCAGGGTTTTAAGCCCCCTGATACTGAGCCAGGCTTCATGAGGACCCATAATGCCTCCCGTATATCCGACAATTGAGGACATGCGTTTTATATGAAGAAGCGTAAAACCCCTGAGTCTTTAGCTCAGGGGATATAAGCGTCAACTTTAACCCTGATTCCGTATGTAATATTCTGCTGCCTCTTTACTAACATTTCCGATAGTAGAGGCAAAA